>Ga0256843_1001968_pt1 | contig 15438 bp, 12 predicted proteins | sample AlvinellametaG_FD_191572 | JGI IMG/M metagenome (GOLD analysis project Ga0256843, IMG submission 191572) | Pompeii worm associated microbial communities from hydrothermal vent at the East Pacific Rise, Pacific Ocean - Alvinella | ecosystem: Host-associated > Annelida > Integument > Unclassified ... | reverse complement strand
CTTTAATTTCACTTTTTATAAGTTCTGCAATCTCGGCTGTTCCTACTCTTTGGCTGGTTAGAGCTTCTTGATGGCAATATTCGCAAGTAGTTGGAATTTTTTGGGTGTAGTTGCAATAGTGGCACTTTAAGAGGCGCTTTTTAGAGTGAATACTCATACCAATAGAGCAAAATGGGCAACTTTGTGCTTTACCACAACTAGAGCAGATTAGATATTTAAAGTTTGCTCTTGTGGGTACAAAAATTAGGGCTTGTTCATTTGCTTTTACTCTTAGATTAATCTCTTTTAAGATTTGGTAGTTTAGCTCTTCGCCTGGTAGAAATTTAAACTCTTTTTTTGCCTCTTTATATGGCTTTTTAAGTCTAACAACGGGGTATTTTTTATATGAAGTTACAAGAGGTGTGGCGCTTCCTAATACAACTTTAATATTAAGTTTTTTACCAATATAGATACTTAAATCTTTTGCGTTGTATCTTGGGGTTGAGTGAGATTTATAGCTATCATCGTGCTCTTCATCTACAATAATTAAACCTAAATTTTGCAAAGGTAAAAATAGAGCACTTCTAGCACCTATTAGAACTTTTATCTCGCCTAAATATATCTTTTCTAATATCTCTTGGCGCTTCTTTTTGGTAACTTTTGAGTGCCAAGTAGCTACACTTGAGCCAAATACACTCTCTAGTCGTTTTGTAATTTGAGGGGTTAGAGCAATCTCTGGCATAAGAAGTATTGCGCTTTTGCCCTCTTTTAAAATATCATTAATTAGGTGTATATAGATTTCTGTTTTGCCTGAACCTGTTACACCAAAAAGCAGAGATAAATCTTTTTTAGATATCTCTTTATAAGCGTTTTGTTGTAGTGGTGTTAGAGTTGGAAGTTTTTTAATTTCTATATTATTATTTGAGCTAGGAATATCTAAAGAGTATGGGCTAAATAGTCCAATAGCTTCGCCAAAAGAGCTAAAGTAATACTCTTTTATAAACTTAGCAACTTCCATTTGCCACGCTTTAAAAAAAAGCTCTTCTTTATTAATAATATTTTGGCACTTAAACTCTGGTTTATCTACCTCTTTTAAAATAACAGCTCTTTTAGTTGAGCTTTTTAGAGGTACATTTACAATAGTGCCTCTACTATATTTAGTAGCAGAAGCATAGGTTAAAATAGGGGCATTTGAGTTTAGTAGAGCTACTTCGTAATAGGGCATTAGTGTTCTAAATAATTACATATTTCACTAGTAGCTGGGTTTGCTGTACAAGTAAGTCTATTATTTTCAACTTTAAATATTGCTTTTCCCATATCTGAAACTGGTGCAAAGTACCAATATACTCCAAAACCATTATTATCATTTACTCTTAACCAGCAGCCTTTAGAATTATTATCTTTACAAGATACTAATGGATACTCTAATACTCTTTGACCATTAGCATCTCCATCAAAATAATCAAAAATAAGTGTACCTTTTGAGTTAACCTGACCACCTAAATTTTTTATTAATGTGTAATTTCCCTCCATTTGTCTTCTTTGAGCTTCTTGCGACATTGCACTTCTTAGAGATGCTAGGGTACTTTTTGCTCTTGTTAAAGTTGCATCATCTCTTGTTGCACTTAGTCTTGGTATAGCAATACTTGCAAGTATTCCAATTACTACTATTACAAATACAAGTTCCATCATTGTAAAAGCTTTTCTCATTATCTTTGCCTTTAATAAAATATTTTATTATTATATCATAAATTGGTAATATAAGAGAGTTAATCTCTCTTATATTTTAGTGTAGAAGTAGCGAATATTATAAATAGTAGTAGAGCTAAAGCACTATTTAGCGATACAGAACCAGATACTTTTTTATAATTTTGAGGATTTACTTTATAGTCATCACACTCGCAATAAATTCCTGCATCTATACTCATATCTTTCTCTCCAGCCTCTAACTCTACTACAGGCGACCAACCGCTCTTATCTACATCGCTATCTTTAAGGTCATCACCTTTATCTTTGTATGTAAATAGATATGTATTTGGTTGCTCAAACTTAACTTTATATTTACCTGGTTTTAGTTTGCAAAACTCATACTTACCATTATTATCTGTTCTAGTTGTTGCAATTAGTTGGTTTGTATTAGCATCATATAGCTCAACTTGCACACCTACTACACCTACTTCATTTGAGTCTTGAAGACCATTTAAGTTTTCATCTAACCACATATAGTTACCAAGACAAGCTGTTCCATTTCTATCTTCACCACCTACATTTTTATTTGGAATTAAACCACCATCCCAATTTAAATCTTCTACACCACTACCTAATGTAATTATTGTAGTTTTACCAGTAGTTGGGTCAATATCGCTATCTTTTGTATCATCATTGCCTTGATTTTCTGGAGATATACTATATCCACTTGGAGGAGTAACTTTTATAATATATTTACCCTCTGCAAGGTTACAAAACTTATACTCTCCAGAAGAGGTAGTAACAATAGGATTTACAGGCGCACCATTAATATCGACAGCTTGATTACCATTTTGGTCTAAAAGCTCTACTTTAGCTCCAGCTATTCCACTCTCATTACTATCTTGAATACCATTTTTATTAGCATCAAACCAGATATAATCTCCTAAGCAAGATGTCTTTTGTGTCTCTTTTGTTAAGCCACCATCTACATCTAAATTACTCTCTCCTCCCTTAAGTTCAATAGTATCACTTACTCCAGTAGTTGGATTAATATCGCTATCTTTTGTATCATCATTACCTTGGTCTTTTGGAGATATACCATATCCGCTAGGAGGAGTAACTTTTATAGTATAGTTACCCTCATCTAAGCCACAAAACTCGTATCGTCCATCACTACCAGTAATATTTGCTTCAACTTTATTACCATAAAAATCGACAGCTTGATTGCCATTTTCATCTAAAAGTTCTACTTTAACACCAGCTAATCCATTTTCACCACTATCTTGAATACCATTTTCATTTACATCTAACCATACAAAATCACCTATACAAGATGTTTTAACACCAATATAATGAGATAAGTCTTCATCTGCAACATCTTCATTATCATAACCTTTTCCTGTAACAGTTGCTCTATTTTCATATTCACCACTTATTACTTTATCTGTTTTAGAACACTCCATAGTACCATTAGATTCTAAAGTATCTTTATGACATATAATTTCAGTATCATATTTATCATCTACTACATCAATATCAGTAATTGTCTCTTTACTTGTGTTTTTTACTACATATATCCAAGTTACATTATCATCTACTACTAATTTAGGAGCTTCTTCTATACTGTCTGCATCAACTCTGTTTCCATTTCTATCAAGAGTATATTTTTCTATCTCTATCCAAGATAGATGCTCACAACAAACCATTCCAGCATCAAAAGATTGTGTATCTCCAGCCTTAAGATATACATTTTCTGAATATCCATAGCCATCTACATCACTATCTTTACTTTCATCATCTCCTCTATGTGGATAGGTAAAAGAGCCATACTCCTCTTTTAAATCTACTTTAACTGAGTAGTTATGATCTGGATCTAGATTATCAAATAGATATGTACCATTAGCGTCTGTTTGAGTAGTTTTACCAGTATCTGTATCATCTTCTAATAGATGTATTGTTACATCTTCTATACCATGCTCAGCTGGGTCTTCATCTTGAATACCATCTACATCATTATCAAACCAAACAAGCCCACTTAAACAAGCAGTTGCTGTTCTTGGTTTATTATTTTCTTGAATTGTATAAGTTAAGTTTGATGTTTTATTAACATCTTCTTGGCTATTAATTGCATAAGAGCTAACCTCAACATCATCAAAAGTTACACTTTTATCTTGATTTGTTGATACTTTAATATTTAATTTAGTTGCCCCACTAGGTGCTTTTGGTATATATAAATTCATCTCTTCTAAAGAGCTAGATGAAATTGTTTTTGCATACTCTTTAGATAAAATATTACCATTGCTATCTGTATAACTTAACTCTACATTAGCAACTTTTCCAGCACTTTTATACTTTTCTACTTTTGCTTTTAATTTAATTTCGTATGCTCTATCTTCATTTATATCGATTGTTTTAGTACAAACACCACTACCTTTAGTACTATCATATGTAGCAGTAGCCTCTTCATTTTGTATAGTGCAATCACTTCCCCAATCTGAAGAGCCACTAAAATCATCTTGAAACTCAATGCTTTTATCTGTTAAATCGTATAATTTAGCACTTAATTGATAAGTCTCATCTCTCTTACCTGCACTTTTAGCTAGTTTGATATTTTTAATAGTTAGGGAGTCATTAGCATTTAAAGAACTACTATCTAAAGTAAAGTTCTCTTGATTTTGCATTTTAAATACCATATCAACTAATACAGAGTTTGTATTATTTTTTATAGTATGCTCTCTTGTATAGACATCACCCACTTTTACATTACTATCTACACTACTCGTAACATTTACATCTGCTGCATTTAAAAATCCAATAGATAGTAGAGTTAAGAGTAGCATTTTGCCACTATTTCTCATCTTTAACCCCTTTTAACCTAATTTATTATTCCAATTATATGTAAAAGTTAGTGTAAAGATATATAAATATGACAATATGAAATGTTAAAAATGCGATTTTTTGGAGGTAGTTAAAAAATTGGGGGTAAAATAGGTTAAAATATTACAAAAAAGAATTTAGCAAAAGAGCTTATAGAGATTATTCTAGGCTCTTTTATCTATTCTTGGTAATAACCAATGCATAAACATAATTTGTGCAAATATAGGGGCAAATAGGTTTAGTATTGGTATAAAGTTAAATAAAGAGGCAATAATAGCAACTATCCATATAGATTTATATCCTTTATACTCTTTTTCATCTTTTATAAACAAAGAGGATACATCATAAAATGTTGGCTCTTTAATTAGTATTGCCCAAAGAAGTAGCATTATAATTTGTCCAAGTACAGGAACAAAAATTAGAGGTAAAAATAAAATTAATAAAACTATAAAAATTAGGGTTGCTTTAATATTATAATAGATTGATTTAGATATTTTACTATAATCGTTTGGCTCAATATTTGGATAGCTCTTTTTAGCTAGTTTTACTAAAAGTTTTGGGCTATATAAGGAGGTTAATATAGAAATTAGAGCAATTATTAAACCATACCCCACAACTAAAGCACCCATAAATGAAGCTGCACTTTGAACAAAATCAAAATGTCCAATATAAGGAATCATAGATACTAAGTGGGATACTAAAGAGCTAAAACTATCCCAAAATATCCATAAAACTGCTACCATAATAAGCATACTACTTAGTGCAATTTTTAGAATAAATCCTATAACGCTAGGACTAAATATATCCTTAAGACTTTTTAGGATTACATTAAGCATCTCTGTAACCTTCCATAAACTTAACATACCTTGAAGCTGAGTTATATAGCTCTTCTACCTCTTTATCACTAAGGCTTCTTACAACTTTTGCTGGGCTTCCTAAAATTAGTGAGCGTGGCGGAAACTTTTTCCCCTTTGTAACAAGTGCTCCAGCCCCTACAATAGACTCTTTGCCAATTACAGCGTCATCTAAAATAGTTGCACTCATTCCTATTAGACAAGCATCTTCAATAGTGCAACCATGAAGCATTACTTTATGCCCAATAGTTACATCATCTCCAATAATAGTTGGGCTACCATCGCTTTTGTCCTCTTTTTTATAATGTGTTACATGTATCATAGATAAATCTTGAACAGATACACGATTACCAATTCTTATTTTATGAACATCTCCTCTAATTACCACACCAAACCAAATAGAGCACTCTTTGCCTATTTTTACATCTCCTATAATAGCTGCTCCTGGTGCTACCCAAGCTGACTCTTCAATAGATGGCACTTCGCCGTTATATGACATAATTATTGGTTTCATTCTTTATCCTTACTATCTGATTTTAGCATCTTTTTTGCTAGTTTTGTAATATGTTTTGCTTTTTTTGTAGTTGCTGCTTTAGAGGCTTTTATAACATACTGCTCTAAAAGCTCTTGCGAATTAATAGGCTCTTCGCCCTCTTTTGGTCTAACTCTTTCATACTCATACCCTTTTGTTAAGATATAGCGGTGGGTATTATCTGCAAGTTGAAGTTTTAAGATTTGCTCAATTCTTTCACTTAATTTACTTGACTCTATTGGTACCATCAATTCTATTCTTCTATCTAGGTTTCTTGGCATTAAATCAGCACTTGAGATAAAAGCTTTAACCTTATTGTGCTTAAACCAATATATTCTTGGGTGCTCTAAATATTTACCTATAATTGAATGCACTCGAATATTGTCGCTAACGCCTTCTATATCGCATCTTAAACAGCATATTCCTCTAATAATTAAATCTATTTTACACCCTTTCATAGAGGCTTTATATAGAGCTCTTATAATATCTTGATCTACTAAAGCATTTGCTTTTAGTATCATATGCCCATTTTCGCCATTTTCAGACTCTTTTTCTATAAGTCTTAGAAGTTTTGGCTTTATTTGTGTTGGCGACATATACAGATGGCTAAGTTTTTTATTTGTTGCAAAAGCTGTTAATAAATGGAAAAACTTAGTAGCATCGCTATTAAATTTTGGGTTTGTTGTAAAGAAGCTAATATCTGTATATAGTTTTGCAGTTGTTGGATTATAATTGCCTGTTGCTAGGTGCAAGTAGCCCTTTAGTTTGCCATTTTTGTGCTTTATGACATGTGCTATTTTAGCATGTACTTTAAGCCCCGGAATTCCATAAACCACATGCGCTCCAGCACTCTCTAGCTTTCTTGCCCACTTTAGATTGTTCTCTTCATCAAAACGAGCCTTTAGCTCTACCATTACTGTTACTTGTTTGCCAGACTCAACAGCATCTATTAGAGCCTTTACAATAGGCGAGTTTGAGCCTACTCTATAAAGAACCATTCTAATTGCAAGGGTATCTTTATCGTTTGCGGCTTCTTGAATAAACTTAACTACTGGCTCAAAGCTCTCATATGGATGATATAGCATTATCTCCTCTCGCTCCATTGCCTCATATATATCTTCTCTATCAAGAGGTGGCAATATGCGTGGTTTAAAGCTAGGGTTTCTAAGATAAGCTAAATCTTTATCGCCTACAATCTGCCAAAATGAACCTAAATTTAGAGGTGTGTGTTTGTAGTAATAGATATCTTTATCTTGTAAATCTAGGTGTTTTGATAGAAATGCTACTATTGATTCATCGGCATTTCCATTAAGCTCTAGCCTTACAATAGCACCTTTGTTTCTAGTTCTTAGCCCCTCTTCTAAAATCTCTAAAAAGTCATCTGCCTCTTCCTCTTCTATTGCTAAGTCTGCATTTCTTGTAACTCTAAATGGCGCAGATACAACAACCTCAAATCCTGGGAAAAGCTCTTGAGTATAATACTCTACAATAGACTCTATTGGAATAAATGTATTTTTTAGTTTTATAAATCTAGGTAAAACTCTAGGTATTCTAATAAGCCCATGCTTTACCTCGCCATTATTGGCTCTTAATTCAAGCGCTATTGCAAAGCTTAGGTTATTTAAATGTGGAAAAGGATGAGTTGCATCAACGGCAATAGGAATAATTATAGGATAGATATGCTCAAAAAAGTACTCTTTAAGCTCCTCTTTTTGTGCTTTATCTAAGCTATTATAATCTTTAATATATACATCATGCTCTTTTAGCTCATCTACAATCTTTAAATACATATTCTCAACAGTTGGAAGCTCTGCTCTAAGATATGCTCTTATCTCTTGTAGCTGTTTTGCTGGGGTTAGTTTGTCGTAACTTGTTTCATAAATTCCAGCTTTATATAAAGATTTTAGTCCTGCTACTCTAATCATATAAAATTCATCTAAATTAGTTCCATAAATTGCAATAAATTTTAGTTTATCAAGTGGCAAGAGGTCATCATAATTAGCTTGATCGAGTACGCGACTATTAAATCGTAGCCAAGAGAGTTCTCTATTTAAGTAGAACTCTGGACTATTTAAGTAGGTATCCATAATATATCCTTATTTTTTTAACATAAATCCTCTAATGGTATCTTCATCTAGTAACTCTTTGTCATACTTGACAACCATTATACCCTCTGTTTCATTAATATAGATATCTGCAATACCTTTTTTCTTTTTTAGTTCATCTATTTTGCTAAAATCATAGAAGTTTTTATCAAGATAAAGTGTTGCTCTAAGCCCGGGGTTTCTCATACCTGCAATCCATATTGCCCAAAAGATAGATACAACCAAAACTGCCATTGCAACGCCAGAGACATTACTAATTTCAAATATCTTACCAGCAAGTGTAGCACCAAGCCCCATACCAACATATGCAAAAGTATTTGCAACACCAAGTGCAGCACCCTTTTGATGAGCTTTTGCAAATTTGCTTACAAAACTTTGAAGCAGAGGCTCAAACATATTAAAGCCTATAAAAAATAACGATACCCCAACACCAAATAACCATAAAGAGTTAGAAAAGCCCATTAATATAAATGCTAAAGCAATAAATACAATCGATATTAAAAATACCTCTTTACCTTTGTTATACTTTTCGCCAAATACCGCAGCTGGTCCCATAGCAACAATACCTAAAATAACAGCAGGAAGATAGACTTTCCAAAACTCATTTAGTGGCAAGTGGAATGTATTTTTTAAAACCATTGGAATTAAAAAGAATGCAATAGCCATTGTAGAGCTATGGAAAAGGAAAGTTATATACATTCTTTTTAAGTCTGCATCTTTAAATACAGATGCTACTTTTGCCTCTTCTTCAGAGAAGCTATGTGTAATTTTTGGCGGGTTTGGAACAATAGTATATAGTAAAACAATAGAGAAAAACGCCATACCAGCAGTTAGTTCAAAAAGAAACGGAACACCACCAATACTTCCAAATATTGGTCCAAAAATCATAGCAGCAGTAAATGCAAGAGCAATTACCATACCCATAATAGCCATTGCGTGAGCTCTCTCATCTTCTTTTACATGATCGCTAATCATTGCAATAATAACTGAACCAATAGCCCCCGCACCTTGCAAGAAACGCCCAATTAGTAGAGTATAGATATCTGTTGCATACGCTGCAATTAATGAGCCAATCCCAAAAATAACTAAACCTATTGTAATTGCACTTTTTCTACCAATTTTATCGCTAAGTACGCCAAATGGTACTTGCAAAGCAGCTTGAGTTAAAGCATACCCACCAACAGCTAGACCAACAAGCGTTGGAGTAGCTCCAGGAAGATTTAGAGCATATGCAGAAAGTACTGACATAACTATAAATAATCCTAAAAATCTTAAACCTATTATTAAACTTAAATGCCATACTTTGGCTATAATTTGCTTCATTATTATCCTTTTATGTTATAATTATTTCGCGATTATATAACCATTATAATAAAAAAGAGGTTTGAGAGTGTTAAAAGTTGTAATAGCAAGTGGAAATAGAGGAAAATTAAGAGAGTTTGAAGAGATTTTAGAAGAGAAAATCACACCCTATTTTGAGATTTTAGGCAAATTTGAAATAGAAGAAAATGGCGATAGTTTTGCCAAAAATGCTTTAATTAAAGCTAGAGCTATCTATGAAAAACTAGGAGATGAGTATATTGTAATCTCTGATGATAGCGGTATTAGTATAGATGCACTTGGTGGAAAACCAGGTATTTATTCTGCTAGATTTGCAGGAGTTGATGCTAGTGATAAAGATAATTTAAATAAAGCCGTAAATGAGCTAAAAGCTTTAAATTTAGAAACCTCAAAAGCCCACTATACAGCAGCTATTGCAGTAGTTAGCAAGTTTGGAGAGTATGTAATTCACGGCTGGATGTATGGAGATGTTATTACAACACCAAGGGGGGATAATGGTTTTGGGTATGACCCTATTTTTATTCCAGATGGGTTTAATAAGACTTTAGGAGAGCTAGATAATAGCGTTAAAAAAGAGATTTCTCATAGATTTAAAGCCCTAAATTTAACAAAACCAATAGTAGAGATGTTAAGGAGATATAGTGAATAAAGAGCAATTTTTAGATGATATACAAAAGTTATATGATAAGTTAAGTCAAACTCAAAAGAGAGAAAATAGCTACTTTGCCCTAGCAAAAGGCAAAGAGTCTAAAGAGGCAAAAGAGCTAGTTCAAAACTTTTTAGAAGAGATAGGTGTTGCAATCTCTAAAGAGTCTATTGTTGCGGCTTTAACATATTTAATAAATTTAAGAGAAGATTCTCTTGAGCAGCTACTTAAAAAAGAGGGCTTTAGCCAAGAGCAAATAGATGTAAAGCTTAAGAGTGCTTATGAGTTTAACTCAAAAAGATATTTAGAGAGGTTTGAGAGTTTAATAACTTATATAGAAGAAGAGAAGCTTTTAACACCATTTTATAGAGCAATAATTAGTGGAGTTCATAGCATTGGCGAGAGCTTTACAAAGTGGCAAAGCCGCTGGAGAGCGCATATTATAAATGGAATTAATAGAGAGCTTTTTGAGCAATTTAAAGGCGATGAAGAGAAGATTTTTTTAATGCTTCAAAAAGAGAATCTCTTAGATTGCAAAAATGGAAAAATTGCAGATAGATGTTACTCTGTATTAGTAGAAAAGAATGGCAAATTTAAAAGGCTATCTTATGCAGAGGCTTTTAGTAAAGAGGTAAATGAGATTGCTCTAAAGATTGATATTTTAGTAGAGATTTTAGAGAACCTTGAAGATAATGTTTATAACCAAAAGGTTGAGTGGATAGATTACTTTTTAGCAATAAAAGAGGCACTTTTACATACAAACCCAGATAATTTGGTATCTTTATGGGCAGATGTAGATAGAGAGTGGATGAAGATAACTACACCTTTGCAAATAGGTCATCCATTAGAGTATTATGAAGATAAATATAGAAAAGCAGTCGCTCTAGAGTGGGATTTAAGGGTAATTAACCCAAAAATGCAAAAGAGCTCTATTGCAAAAGATAGCGTTAAAAAGATGGCATTTAAGTTAGCAAAAGAGTTTGGCGAAGATGCAAAAAGAGTGGTTGCTAAAAACCTAGCTCAAATAGATAGAACCCAACTATATATAGGACAACCAGCCCTATTTTATGGGGCAGAGCTAAATGGTCTGTTTTCTGCGCAAGTTGTTCCAAATGATGAAGAGGTTAGTAGTGAGCTTGGTAAAAAGATTTTTGCATATATCGATTTTGTTAGAGAGAGCAAAAAAGCTAAGCCTATAATGCAACTTAATGTTAATATTTTTGGAATAGACTTTATCTTAAAGCAACAAAACTTGCTACAAAAAAATCCTCAAATTTGGAATAGAGTCTATGATATAAGCACTATTGGGCACGAATTTGGACATATTTTATGGATAGATAGCGATACAGAAGTGGTTATGAATAAAAAAGGGCAGTTTAAAAATATAGAAGAGTTTAAAGCCACAAGTGGTGGAATAATGGCATTTTTTGAAGATGAGATAGAAGAGCTAAAAGAGCCATTTTTAGATGATATAGTAAGTAGAGCAGTAGGCTTAATGGCTTGGCGAGAAGTTGGCGAGGTGTTGCCATATTATTGCGAGGGGCTAATACATTTAGAGCTACTTTTTGAGAGTAAGTTAATAGAGTTTAAAGATGAAATGGTAAAAATAAATTACCAAAATTACAATAAATTTAAAGAGATTTACAGCTTTGCATATAAAGAGTTAGCTAAAACATACCTACAAAAAATAGATGCAAGTGAATTTTTAAATATGTTTACAATAAAAAAAGATGACCATTTCCTACCAAAAACAAAAGAGATAAGAGAGTTTGTAGAAGATTACTATGAGGAGTATAAAAGAATTGGAAATGTAGTGGCTAAAGAGTTTTTGTAGAGAGTTTTTAAAAGTTTATCCTTTTTAAAAAGGATAAAAACAGTAGATTTTATCCTTCTTCACAAGGATAAAACTACTTTTTACTCTTTCTCTCTTTCTTACTAGACTTAGAAAATTGAATTAAATCGTCTGTTGTTTTTATATATTTTGGGAGGTGTTTTAGGGACTCTTTCATAATTTTCCAAGAGCAAAGGGCGTCTGAGTAGGCTCTGTGGTGGGATTGCATTTTTATATTTAGGGTGTCGCATAGTCCTGCTAAGCCATATTTTTCGCTTTGCAAGGTTCTTTTGGCTAAATCTATTGTGCAAAGGCGCATATTTCCAATGCAGCCTAAGCCAAAGCGTTTAAAAGAGGCACTTAAAAAGGTATAATCAAAATCTACATTATGGGCTACAAATACAGCGTCTCCCATAAATTTTTTAAGCATTAAAAGTGCTTCTTTTCTGCTTGGAGCATCTATTAAATCTTTTGGCTCAATGCCAGTTAATTCTATAATATTTTGTGGGATATAGGCACAATGAACAGGTGTTTCTAGTCTATCTATAATCTTGCCATTTTTTACCTTTAGAGCACCAATTTCTATTACTTGTGAGCGTCCGGGTTTTGAGCCGTTTGTTTCAATATCTATTACTACATACTCTTGGGCTTTATAGCTTGTATGCATAGGTTTAAAGAAGTAGCCATTAAGTTTTTCTTCTATTGGGTAGCCTGATGCTTGAATAAGCAGAGCTATTGTATATACATCTTCGCTAAGTTTAGTATGTTTTTTTACAATAGAATAAAATCTATCATAATCTAAAAAGCCTCTATTTTTTCTAAAAGATACAGTTAATGGCTCAAAGATGCTTTGCATTTTTTATAAACTCTTTTACTTTATTAAAATCTTTTTTGCCTTTAAAAGCCTCTACACCGCTACTTACATCTACACCATAAAAGCCAAAACCTTTTAGTTGTTCTAAGTTAGAAGGCGTTATTCCACCTGCAATTATGGTTTTTGAGTTATCTTTGTTTTTAAACCACTCTAAATTTAGTCTTTTGCCACTACCGCCATATGCTTCGCAGTAGGCATCTACTAATTTATATCCACTAAATCTATCTATATCGCTAGAGTTTTTAGCTCTAATTACAGGTAAGGTTTTAAAGTTGATATTATCTAAAAACTCTTTATTAACATCAAAATGGATTTGAGCAATATCTATTTTAGCTAATGGGGCAAATTTGTTGATATCTTCTAGCGTATGTTCTACAAAAAGTCCAACTTTTGTAATAAAAGGGGGCAATTTTTCTATAATTTTAGCGCAATCTTCAAAGCTAATATAGCGAGGCGATTTGTGAAAAAAGACAAACCCTAAAGCATCAGCCCCACACTCACTTGCATACATTGCATCATCATAGTTTGTAATACCACAAATTTTAACTCTCATCTATACCCTTAAGCTACTAATTGCCTCTTTTACACCTTTTGGGTGCTTATATACATAGCTTCCTGCAACTACAACATCTACACCAGCATTTCTTAAAAACTCTATATTTTTATCGCTAACACCGCCATCTACCTCTATTAAACACTCTGGATTACGGCGCAGTATTAGCTCTTTTAACTTTGAAGCTCTCTCTATAACTGATGGTATAAACTTTTGCCCACCAAAGCCAGGATTTACGCTCATTAATAAAACCATATCAACATACTCTAATAAATACTCAATACTCTCAATTTGTGTATGAGGGTTTAATACAACAGCTGGGCGAATATCAAGATCTCTTATTTTATTTGCTAATCTATTTGCATGAACTTCACTTTCTATATGAAAGCTAATAAACTCTGGCTTTAAAGGTGCAAACAAATCTACAAAAAAGTTATTATCCTCAACCATCAAATGAATATCAAGCGGTTTTGTAGCAGCCTTAGCAACAGCTTCAACCACAACAGGACCAATAGTTAAATTTGGCACAAAATGCCCATCCATTACATCTACATGCACTAAATCGCAGCCACCATCACAAATAGCTTTTACATCTTTGCTTAAATTACCAAAATCTGCCGATAAAATACTTGGTGCTACAAGCATAAATATAACCTTTAAAAAATTTTATAAATTATACCTAAAGTAGCTTCTATTTTCCATTTAATTAAAATTACAAATTTTATTAAATTATGACATATATTAACAATGTACCAATAAATTATATTACTATATAAAATATAATATATCAAAAGGAAAAATTATGCGAGGGGTTTTAAAAATATATCTTTCATTTTTGATATTATTTGTTACTTTAAATGCTAATAGCTTAGAAGACAGGGCATTTAATGCATATAAAAATAGAGATTATAAGATGGCTTTTAAGCTATATACAAAAGCAGCAAAGAGCAATAGTATAAAATCTTTTTTAATGCTAGGTCTATTTTACGAAAAAGGTATAGAGGTAAAAAAAGATAAAACAAAGGCGATTAAACTCTATAAATATATATTAAAAAGAACAAGTAGCATAAAAAATATTATAAATGATAATAAGAAATTAAATATAGTGATAGCTGCTTTAGATAGGTTATATTTTTTAACTAACGAGAATAAATATAAAATATTATCTCAAAAGCTAACCCAAATAGAGAAAAATTTGGTAGAAAATAATGAAAAACTATTTGGTAACACATCTTCTGATATTGATGATTTTTTAATACTTTGTCCTCATGCAAAAGTTGTAGCACCTGAGGATAGAGAGGGTTTAGAGGAGTTTGATTGTGCTTTATTTGAAAATTTTCCTAAAGAGATGGCGCTGTTTATGAGGCTAAGACGCTTAAGATTTGAAGCTTTAAAGAGTAATAGTGCAAAAGCAAAAGAGATTATAAGAAAGATAGATATAAAAATTGTTCAATTAATTAAACCAATGATTGCATATTTACAAAAAGAGGTTGTAAGCTGCTACTCAAATGCACAAAGCTTAAATGATATCTACTCTTGTAATTATGACTATTTAGCAAAGAGTGATCCTTTGCTTTTTAGAAACTACTCTTATAAAATGGAGCAGTATTTAAGTAGGCATAGTTTTAAGAATAGAGAGTTAGATGATTTTGAGAGAGAGTATTTAGTTGATAAATTAGTAGGTAAAATTACAAGAGGAGAGTTTGGAAATAATTGGGAAGATATGGTAAAATTGTAAAAAAGGATTTATTATAGATTTTTATACAATATTTCTAATTATTTTTATATTAGTAGCTACAATTTTAGGATATGCATATTACTTAAGAGAGAAAAATCAAGAGCTTGATAAAATAGAAGAGGGCTTTTGCCCAAAGTGTAAGCACAAAACCGTAGAGCTAATAGATATTAGAGGCACAGGCTGTAGCCCAAAGATTTTAACTTTTAGATGTAGTAGTTGTGGGTATGAGAATAGTTTTACTAAGCCAGAGAGTAGTTGTGGAAGTGGTGGTTGTTCGGTTTAGGTTTGGTGATTAGTAATTAGTGATTTGTGATTTTGCTCTAAGCTCTTGGCTCTATGCTCTTAGCTTCTCTATGCAAGTGGGTGGGCGTTTAGGTAGTTTTTAAGCTTTGTTGAATTAGTTAGTTTAGTGTAAATTT
>Ga0256843_1001967_pt1 | contig 15441 bp, 16 predicted proteins | sample AlvinellametaG_FD_191572 | JGI IMG/M metagenome (GOLD analysis project Ga0256843, IMG submission 191572) | Pompeii worm associated microbial communities from hydrothermal vent at the East Pacific Rise, Pacific Ocean - Alvinella | ecosystem: Host-associated > Annelida > Integument > Unclassified ... | reverse complement strand
TACTTCCCTGTATGCATATCCCAGTTTCTTCTGATCTCTCTACTGATCGTGGAAGGAAGAACTCCCACCTTCTTGGCAATCTCTTTTGTCTATATCCTTATTGTAATAAAGTCCAAATTTAATATCGTTTCTGTAGGGTTAATTGTTTATATCTCATAGTGCATTCCTGTTTTTGTGGTGAAAAAAGGACGAGGTGCCCCTTGAGGGTATAACCTATATTCAGTTAGCCCGCTCTTTCTCGACTACTCTTTAGAAATTGCACTTATTCCTTGAGTTGGTGCTATTGAAAAAAAGAAAAAGTATATGCTTTAAATAAATTAGTAAAACTTATTATAAAGATATAATAAACTTATTATTATATAAATAAGAGATATCGTGTGTTATTTATTATATAATTTATAGTTAAATTGCTTAATAATTTATTTATCTTCTTTGAAATTAAGTACAGACTTAGCATTTCTGTTCTAAACTTGGTTTACATGTTTTTGGACACATATAAAATAAAGGAGTAAAACATGACCAAAATGATTCAATCTACAGTAGCTGCTGCGCTACTTTTTAGTGGTGCGCAAGCTGCTTCATCTGCATCGTTAGAGGCTAAACTTAATTCATTAGAGCAAGAGCTGGCAACCGTTAAAAAAGATCTTAAAAAGCAAAAAAAGAAACTTAATACGGTTAAGGCACATGATGCAAATGATAATATTAAATGGAGCGTAGATCTTAGAACAGCTGTTGATAGTATTAATTATGATATGGCTGACGGTTCTTCAAGAGATAACAATGCCTTAATGTCTTTGAGATTGTGGTTGAATATGGCATATGCTGTAGATAGCCACAATATTTTTAAAGGGCAACTTTCTATGAATAAAGCCTTTGGTGCGGATTTCGGTACATCAACTGGTGATTTTAGAGCATTCTCTATGGGATCACTATTTGACTGGACTGGAAATGAAGCACTTTCAGATAATACATTGAAAGTAAAAGAGGCTTATTGGCTCTATTTGGGTGATGACCTCTTTGGTGCTGACGTGCCTTGGACATTTAGTATTGGTAGAAGACCGTCAATCGGAGGATTCCTTGCAAACTTTAGAGAAGATGATAGTGCAAAATCTCCACTAGGTCATAATATTAACGTTGAGTTTGATGGTCTAAGTACAATGGTGAAGTTAGAGAATGTTACCGGTGTTAGCGGTATGAGCTTCAAGCTATGTGTGGGTAGAGGTTCTACAAATGCAACACCACTCTTCTCTGATGCAACACCGTATGCAGAAGATGATGATGCTTTAGATAGTATTGATCTGGCTGGATTTATTTTTGTTCCATATGATGATGGTCAGTTTATTGTGAAAACAAATTGGTTTAAGGCATTTGAATTACCTGGAATGACAGTTGATCAAAATGGAGTCCCAACAGGATTTAAAGCATATGGAGATATGCAAGGTGCAGCAATTTCTGTTCTTGTTGACGGTATTACTGAAGATGGATATTTTTCTGATGTAAAAGCATTCGCATCTTTTGCTTGGAGTCAAACACAGCCGGATTCAGGTGAGGCGATGCTTGGATCAACAGATGATGAGAGCGGTACATCTTATTGGTTAGGAGCGCTTTTGCCTGTAACGGAAGAGAGTGAATTGGGACTTGAATTTAACCATGGAAGCCAGTACTGGAGATCTTTCACTTATGCAGAAGATACAATGATCGGTTCTAAACTTGCAGCACGTGGTAATGCTTATGAGGCTTACTATACATATAAGATCAATAAAGCACTATCTGCTCAGATCAGATATACAAAAATCGATTATGACTATATGGGAAGTAACGGATTCTTTGGTAATACCACAGGTAATGCTATGAAAATCGATGATGTTAAACGTGGTGCAGCTGCATATGATGCAGGTTATATTACGCCTGAGACAACAATGGCAAAGAATATGCTACCTAACATTGTTGAGTCAGCACAGGATCTAAGATTTTATATTCGTTATAGATTCTAAGAAGTTTCTATATGAAGAGAAGATTTTTCTCTTCATATATCATTTTACTTCATTGCTGTTGTCAGTAAAAATGATGCTCTCTCCTCAATTTCCTCACAATTTCCTCACTTTTTCTTTTTATACTCCTTAATAATTTATTATAGTTCACTATTCAAAGTAGTTTTGCTATAATAAAGATACTTTAAATATTTTTCAAAAGGATTACTATGAACATAGTTAAAAGTTTACTTATCGCTTTGATGGTGATTAGTGGATTGAGTGCTGCTGATAAAGCATTTAAAACAGATGTCCGTGTATGGCAGGCAGATAACAGTGATGGAAAGATCACACCAAAAACAGTGGAAGAGGCATTTGCCAAAGCCGGGTTTGTGATCGCTGCGAATAACGATATGAACTTCCCGTTCAAAAGAGATTTTAAAAAGACACATATGGATGTATATAACCTGATGGTTGTATTTAGAAAAGATACGGCATTGGCATTGGCTGAGAAGTATCCTGATATTGGACTCTTTACGCCACTAAGTATGTCTATCTATACACCAAAAGGTGAGAAAACGATCTCGGTTGCAACTTTGAGACCGGAAGTAATGGCGGAGATGATGAATATCCCTGCGGATAATCCGGAGATGGTCAAACTTGGAAAGAAGATTGAAGAAGCATTGAAAGCGGCAATGCCTCATGGTAAGTTTATCGAGTTGCCATATACGTCTAAAAAATCGGATAAAGAGGTGATCACACGTATTACCATGCAACAGCAAGGTGATGATTGGGAAGATGCTAAAGATGACTTTGAGACAGCATTTGAAGAGAAACTGGCACCGAACGGATTTGTTATGGCTGGCTTCACGGATCTAAATTATGATTTCGATGAGCATGATAAAGATTGGTATCTCTTCTATGATGTATATTCTATTTGTAAGATCGCTGTTATTTATGAAGTATCCAAACTTCACCCTGAAGCCGGTGCATTTGCTCCATGTTCTGCATACAAGTATCAGAAGAAAGATGAGAAGACCATTCATATGGCATTCCCGAATGTCTATAAATGGATCTCCTCTTTGGATATTAAGGACAAAGCTTCTTTAGATGTTCTTATGGATGCACAGACAAGATTTGAGAAGATGCTTGAAGAGTTGAAGGCTGGGGAGTAATCCCTCGGTCTTTCTGAAGTTACATTCAAATTCAAGAGAAGGTATTACTTGATATAGATATCTTCTCCTGACGTGATCTCTCCTTCCTTTACTACTTTTGCAAAAATACCCCTATCATCCTTTAACAGTTTTGGAATACGTTTATCAAGTGTAGCAAGATGTTTGCATAGCGTACATCCTTGTGTGATCTCCAAAACGGTCTCTCCAATAGAGAGTTGCGTACCGGGTTCAAGGTGATATGGTGATTCGGATACAAGAAGGTTCTCTCCAAGATAGCCTTTAGGAAGGGTAATGCCCAGTTCTCTTTCGACCAAACGATAACTGTCGCTTGCTGTGATCAGGATCGCGCGCTCATTGTTCTTATCGTAATGTTTATCTCCCCGTATACCTTTTGTATCGACAAGAAGCGTATCTGTGGCTATCTGCTCTTTATCATGAGATACTGTAAAAAGAGAAAGGATCGTACCCAGTTTTTTCATATAAATAGTCCTTGATGTACTTAGTGATATAAGCAACAATTCTAACATATTATCATTAGCGCACTATTAACATAGTTGGAACTAATGGTGTGGTAATGTTATTTAGCTATACTCCCGCCTTGAAAACCATAAAAAGATGGATTGGACTGATGATTGAAATCTATTTAATTGATTTTATTGAGTAAAAGATAAAAATTTGTATATATATTGTGAATAGTTTATAAAAAATTATAGTATTTTAATCAAATCCTTGACATTTTCAATTGGTTTCTAATACAATCAAATACATTGGCATTTCTCCTTTGTTCGGCAGAGGTGGGTGTTACAAAAAGTACAATAAGGAGGTAATATGACGAAGATAAGTAAAGCTTCTGAGACAGAGAATATCGTCTCCGGAAGAAGAGACTTTTTTAGAAAGTCAGCCGTATTTTCAGTCAGTGCGATGGCAGCCGCAAGTGTGATGGCACCGGTAAAGATTGATGCAGAAGAGCTGAAAGGTGACCCTGCGATTTTGGAAGAACAACCATGGGGGACAACATTCGGATTTCCTGTAACCCATAACCTGTATGGACAGCCTTCACCGTATGAGCATAATGTTACGAGAAGAAACACAAAGCTGCTCTCTTCCGGGAACTGGTATGCATCTATCGCGATGTGTCCGATCCAGGATATGAACGGGATCATCACTCCTAACGGTCTATTCTTTAGCCGTAGCCACGGTGGTACAGCTGAGATCGATCCAAATAAACATCGTTTGATGATCCATGGGCTTGTTGAAAAGACCTTGGTATTGACAATGGATGAGTTGAAACGCTACCCAAGTGTAAGCCGTATTCACTTTATCGAATGTCCGGCTAACGGTGGACCTGAGTGGAGAAACCCGCAATTCCCATCGATCCAGTTCGCTAAAGGGATGATGAGCTGTGCGGAGTGGACAGGTGTTTACATTAAAGACATTCTGAAAGATCTCGGTCTTAAACCAAATGCAAGATGGATGCTTGCTGAAGGTGCAGATAACTCGCATATGGGTAGAACGATCCCTATCGATAAAGTACTTGACGATGCAATGATCGTATGGGCACAGAACGGTGAAGCGCTCAGACCAGAACAAGGGTATCCTATCAGACTTCTTGTTCCGGGATGGGAAGGAAACCTTTGTGTGAAATGGCTTTGTCGTCTTGAATTCGCAGATGAGCCGTTCTATGCGAAAGAAGAGACAGCTAAATATACCGCATTGAAGAAATCGGGTAAAGCGATCCAGCACTTCTATGCGAACGAAGTAAACTCTGTGATCACCTCTCCTTGTCCTGAGAAACCATGGACAGACTTGAAAAAAGGTGATATTGTAGAGATCGAAGGTCTTGCATGGTCAGGTATGGGTACGATCGAAGGTGTTGACATTACGTTCGACGGTGGTAAGAACTGGGTTGAAGCAAGTCTTAAAGGTCTTGTATTGCCAAAAGCATGGACACGTTTCAGCTTTATCTACAAGTGGGACGGTAAGCCGATCATTCTCGGAAGCCGCGCAAGAGATGATGCAGGACATATCCAGCCTACTGTCAAGCATGAGAGAGAAGTCATGGGTGTTGAGTCGGTATACCATAGAAACGGTATCCATACATGGGAAGTAACAGCAAAAGGGGAGGTGAACAATGTTCAAGTCTTATCGTAATATTTTGTTGTCCGCAGCGGTTATAGCAGCTGCTTCAACAACACTGTTTGCAGGAAGTGATGCGTCACGTACCTATGCAAACGGAAAAAAGGTCATTGACGGAGGTTCTACCTACCCTGTCAAGAAAGGCAAAACCTCTTCTTACTATGTGAATGAAAAAGCACATAAGACAGCGTTCCATATGGGAAGACCTGCTACGGCAGACGAGATCAAAGCATGGAATATCGATGTAATGCCTGACGGTACCGGACTTCCTGAAGGAAAAGGTACGGTAGAAGAGGGTGATGCGATCTATGAAGAGAAGTGTGCGGCTTGTCACTTTGACTTCGGTACAGGTGGTGCAGGATATCCGGCACTTCAAAAGGGTAATGCATATGAGGGGCAAAAGTCACTGACAAACCAACGTGTTGACGGTAACGATGAAGGTCCTATCAGAGTATTTGGAACCTACTGGCCAAGAGCGAGTACACTATGGTGGTATATTAAAACAGGTATGCCTCATCCACATCCTATGTCTTTGAGTGATGATGAAGTCTATGCATTGTGTGCATATATCATCTCCATCAATGAGCTTGAGATTGACGGTGAAGAGTTGGATGATGAGTATGAACTTAACCGAGAGAAGTTCTTGAAGCTCGTTATGCCGAACAAAGACGGATTCATTCCGAAGATCGACGGTAAGAACGGATTGGAGAATACACGTAAGTTCTTTAATGACTTCAGTAACTACGGTAACGGTACACGTTGTATGAAGAACTGTTTTGACGGTGAGCCGAAGATCGCAAGAATCCAAGGTGTAGGTATCAGCGATTACCAGCCGCCATTGTCGAACAAAAAAGACCTTCCTCCGAAAAAAGAGGGTGCAGGTGGAGAACATCCTGGAAAGAAAGCCTATGAAGCATCATGTTCTGTCTGTCATGGTACCGATGCAATGGGTGCACCGATGGTAGGAAATAAAAAAGCTTGGGAAGCTGTCTTGAAGAAAGGGATCGATAAGGTATATCATAATGCGATCCACGGAATCAACGGTATGCCTCCTAAAGGTGGAACATCACTTCCGGATGAGAAGATCAAAGAGATCGTAGATTATATGGTAAGTGAGGCGAAATAACTTCACAGTTATTTCACAATATGAAGGGTATAATTACATAGAAGGGATCCAGCCCCTTTTATGTGGTACTACCTCAGCTAATTCAGAGAAAAGGAATGAGAATGAACAGAAGAAATTTTATTGGTTTTGGTGTGTTGGCTATGGCGACATTGCCGGCAACATTGAGCGCATTGAGCAGCATCGACTTCAGAAAAGAGAAGCCGGATGTATGGACAGCACATACCGTAGATGATGCGATCAAAGCGATGTACGGTGATATCAAGCCGGCAGAGAGCGGTGTAACGGTTAAGGCACCAAAAGTAGCGAGTAACGGTGGTGCGATCCCAGTGACCGTAAAATCAGATATCCCTGCAAAAACAGTAGCACTTTTCCAAGATGTGAACCCTGAAGCGACCGTATGTGTCTATAACTGTGATAAAGATTCTATCATCGACTATTTCTGTAAGATCAAAATGAAAAAATCCGGTACGATCATCGCGATCCTTGAAGGTCAGGACGGAAAATTCTATAAAGGTTCTATCTCACTAGAAGTGGCACTTGGTGGATGTGAAGGTTAATCCTTACAACAGATAAAGAAATAGAAAAGATAAAGGAATATCAATCATGGGTAATATGAAAATCAAAGCAAAAGAGAAAAACGGGATCGTAAAAGTTAAGGTCATGGCAAAGCATGACATGCTTACATATGATCAAGCAAAGAAAAAAGGTAAAGAGGCGAACTTTATTACGCACATTACCGCAAAAGTAGAAGATAGAGTTGTTTACGATGTCTCTACAAGTCAGTTCTGGTCAAAGAACCCTATGTGGAAGTTTAAGTTCAGAGGGAATGACAAAGGGAAAAAGCTTACGATTACATGGACAGACCTTTCCGGTAAGAGTGTAACGGAAAGCAAGAAGATCAAGTAGTCTCTTTCTTCAGAACGGGGGCTCTCCCCATTCTGAGCGATGTGTACTAAACCAGTGCACTCACCTCGAACCAGTAAGGTTCATGGCGAATCAGTGTCGCCTCTTTTCTTCGTTGGAAGTGTGCTTCCATATTAAAATCATCCGATCCGTACCCCTCTTTATACTCTTCTATGAATGTGGCATAGTCACTCTCTTTCATTGCACTGATCTCATAGATGACCTTATGGTAGCATCGGTCATCTTCTGTGATCGTTTCTCGCTCTTTCTCGTTAAGGTTGATACTGCCGTAGCGTTGGGGCTCGGGTTGTGTGATACTCATCTCCAAATAGGCACGCATGGATGCAAGCATGTGTTCAATCTGGGAGAGCGGCAGGTTATTGGGGTTGCTTTGAATGATCGTAGCATCGTCTTTGTGGTATCCCCACCCTCCAACTACCGGAAGTTTCGTATCGAAAGCCGCCTCGATAAGTGTGGCTATCTTTTCATCGCTTGATATGGGAGTAAATGGTGACATAAGTATCCTTTTTAATCGTGATAGAATATGAATGGGTGGATTTTCATTGTTTGTATACTATTATAACGTATTGACTCAAACAAAAGAGGATAGCAGGAGTAAGGGTATGAATAAAATATACAGGTATTGGTTGATCTTGGTGATGGTGGTCTATGGGTATGGTTTTGAGCTTGGAAAGTATGGGAGCTTTGCATTTGAACGTGTACATAAGAACGTTTATGTGATGCATGGACCGGTAACGGAGCCCAACAAAGAGAACGAGGGGTTCATGAACAACCCCGCCATCATAGAGGGGGAACATGGGTTGATCGTGGTCGATCCCGGAGGAAACTACCGTGTGGGTAAGAAGGTATTGGCAGAGATTGCAAATGTGAGTAAAAAGCCGATATTGGCGATCTTCAATACCCATAAACATGGTGATCATTGGTTTGCCAATAAAGCGATGGTAGAATCGTATCCTAAGGCTGTGATCTATGCGGATGCACATATGATCGAAGAGGCAAAGGCAGGTGAGGCGGAGAAGTGGTATCGTATCCTCGATAGAATGACGGGGAACCTTGAAGGCACCAAAGCCTTTGCCTATCCTACCAAAGCATTGAAAATGGGTGACCGTATAGAGATAGATGGAGAAACGTTCGTGGTAAGACATCCTAAAGCGGCACACACCGATACCGATCTTTTGATCGAACATGTCAACTCCGGTACGCTCTTCTTGGGCGATAATGTCATGGTCGGGCGTTTTGGGGCGTTTGATGCCTCTTCAAGTATTCTTGGTAACAAGAAGTTACTTGAAGAGATCATGCAGGAGAAAGAGATGGTATACTATATCCCCGGGCATGGGATATCGGGAGAGAGAGGGCGTGTGGTAGAACCCTATTTGAGCTATCTGCGAACGATCACGGAGGAGATGAAGCAAGCCTATGTGGATGAGGTGGAGCCTTATGAAGTGATGGACCGTGTAAAGAGTCGCTTGAAAGCGTATGAGAACTGGGATGGAATAGGGCATACACTAGGAAGACATTTGGATAAAGTCTATGCAGAGATAGAGGAGCAAGATGATGCGTCATAGGTTGGGGCTATCCCAACCGTAAGGTGTGTTTAGAGTCCCGCTTCTTGGATCGCTTCGGCTTGTGCATGTGCGATAAGCGGATCGATAACAAGTTTGAGGTTCCCGTTGTTCATGACATCGTCCAGTGCGTAGAGTGTCAATCCGATACGGTGGTCGGTAAGGCGATTTTGCGGGTAGTTGTAGGTTCTGATCTTCTCGGAGCGATCTCCCGAACCTACTTGCAGTTTACGCTGTCCGGCCGTTTCGTCAAGCTGTTTTTGAAGTTCTGCTTCATAGACACGCGCTTTGAGGACTTTCATCGCCTTGTCACGGTTTTTGTGTTGAGATTTTTCATCCTGTATCGCAACGACTATGCCGGTAGGGATGTGTGTTAGACGTACGGCAGAGTCGGTTGTGTTGACCGACTGTCCCCCACATCCGCTTGAGCGGTAGACATCCATTTTGATCTCGTTGGGTTTGATGTCCACTTCGACGTCATCGACTTCAGGGATGACGGCGACTGTAATGGCGGAGGTGTGGACACGCCCTTGTGTTTCGGTGTCAGGAACACGCTGTACACGGTGGGTTCCCGCTTCATATTTGAGCTTGGAGTAGACCCCGTCCCCTTTGATCATGGCAATAAGCTCTTTGTAACCGCCTGCCGTTCCATCGCTGGAGCTGACGATCTCGACTTTCCATCCCATCTGCTCGGCAAAACGGCTATACATTCTAAAGACATCGGCAACGAAGAGGGCACTCTCGTCCCCGCCTGCACCGGCACGTAGCTCAAGGTAGATGTTCTTGTCATCATTCTTGTCTTTGGGGATCATCAATACCTTGATCTCATCTTCAAGTTTCGGCAGCATGGGTTCAAGCTCGGAGAGCTCCTCTTTTGCCAAGTCTCCCAGTTCAGGGTCTCCCAAAAGTTCTTTGTTCTCTTCGATCGCTTCGGAGGTTTCGATATAGAGTTTGGCCTTCTCTACAAGTTCCGTCAGTCCCGACTGCTCTTTGCTAAGTTCTGTCATACGGTTGATATCTGAAGCGATATCGGGAGAACTGAGAAGTTCGCTGATCTCATTGTATCGGTCTATAAATGGTTGAAGTTTTTCTTTGAACATAGGCGTTCTTTGTATTGAATTTTAAATTATTTAGTGTTTAGAAAGGGTGAGAGGGGTTCGAAGACTGCTTACGCAGCTTCGATACTGTTTACCATTTTGTGAAGACGGCTTACTTTTCTTGAAGCGGTTTGCTTTTTGATGAAACCTTTGCTAACCATAGCGTGGATCTTTTTGTTCGCTACTTTGAAAGCCTCTACCGCTGCTGCTTTATCACCAGCTTCTACCGCTTCAGTAACCGCTTTTACGATGTTCTTGAAACGTGTTCTGTAGTATCTGTTTCTTTCCGTTCTCTTTGCTGTCTGTAAAATACGCTTTTTCGCTGACTTGTTGTGTGCCATAGTTAGGATTCCTTTTGGATTATGATAATGTTATCACCCAAATAAAGAGTGAAAATAGTTCGCGAATAATATCCAAAAAAAGATTAAATATATATTAAGTGAAATGATTACGCATGTGTTGTCTTTTAATGGTTTTATCATAGCTTAGATGAAAATTTGGTAGAATTAGTCTATTTATTTTAAAAGAAACCACAGTTCATAAAGGTAGAAGATGGCAGAAAAGCTCTTTGGTACGGATGGTGTACGGGGAAAAGCGGGAAAGAAAGTGACGGCAATGAGCGCGATGCGTTTAGCCATGGCAACAGGGATCTATTTTCAGAGATTTTCCAATACAAAGAAGATCCTCGTAGGGAAAGATACGCGTAGAAGCGGTTATATGATAGAAAATGCAATGGTGTCCGGGTTGACCGCAGTAGGGTTCGATGTGATCCAGATCGGTCCTATGCCTACACCGGCGATCGCTTTTTTGACAGAGAATATGCGTTGTGATGCAGGGATCATGATCTCGGCAAGTCATAATCCTTTTTACGATAACGGTATTAAGTTCTTCGATAGTGAGGGGAATAAGCTTAACAGGGAAGAGGAGATCGAGATCGAAAAGATCTATGAGGATGATATGGCGATCATCGAGGCACAAGAGACGGGTAAAAAGATAGGTCGTTCCAAGCGTATCGATGATGTGATAGGGCGTTATATCGTCCATATTAAAAACTCTTTTCCTAAGCCGCTGACACTAGCAGGTATGCGCATTGTGATCGATTGTGCCAATGGAGCAGGCTATATTGTGGGACCGACGATACTGCAAGAACTTGGTGCGGAGGTTTTTGTAATAGGGAATGAGCCGAATGGATTCAATATAAACGAAGGGTGCGGGGCGATGCATCCGGAGAATTTGGCAAAGGTCGTACTGGATAAGCGTGCGGATGTCGGGATTGCACTTGATGGTGATGCGGACAGGCTTGTCATGGTCGATGAGAAAGGTGAAGTGATCGATGGCGATAAGCTCATGGGTGTTTTGGCTGTGCATCTAAAACAGCAAAATGCGCTTAAAGGGGATGGTATGGTCGCTACGGTCATGAGTAATCAAGGACTTGACGAGTATTTGGCAAAACATGGATTGGCACTTTACCGTTCGGCCGTGGGCGATAAGAATGTTGTAAAGTTGATGCAGGAGAAGGGGATCAACTTTGGCGGAGAGCAGAGTGGGCATATTATCTTTAGCGATTATGCCAAGACAGGAGACGGTATCTCCAGTGCGCTACAGGCGCTTGCGTATTTGGTGACTACGGGACAGAAAGCGAGTGAGGCATTCAACCCGTATGAATCCTATCCTCAAATGTTGGTGAACCTTTTGGTTGACGAGAAGCGCCCTTTTGAGGAGATAGAAGGGCTGGAAGCATTGAAAGCGGAGGTGGAAGCCGCAGGAATGCGTCACCTCTTCCGCTACTCCGGGACAGAGAACAAGATCAGACTTCTTTTGGAAGGAAAAGATGAGAAAGCACTTGAACAGATGATGGAGAGATGTGCGAGCTTCTTTAAAGGTGCATTGGTTTGATACGAAAATTGTGGATATTTTTTACTGTTGTGATAATCACGTTCTTGATCGACCAAGGGATCAAACAGCTCTTTTTGGATGGATATAGCTATGTTGGTTCGTGTATTGACCTGACTCTTCATTTTAATAAGGGCGTTGCGTTTTCTATGTTTGCGTTCATCGGCCCTTATTTGAAGTGGTTGCAGGCACTTTTGATCGTGGGAATGCTCTATTACCTTGTGAAAGAGGGGTATGCGAAGCGCTATGGGGTCGCTACAGGCTTACTTGTCGGTGGTGCGCTGGGAAATCTCTATGACCGTTTTATTCATGAAGGTGTGGTCGACTATGTTGCCTGGCATTGTGGATTTCGTTTCGCGGTCTTTAACTATGCGGACGTTGCTATCGACCTTGCTGTTGTATGGTTGGTATGGGTGCTTTATCGTACATCGGAAAAAGGTGAGAAAGAGGCATGAAAAGCATACTGCTCTGGGGAGTTTTGCAAATTACGCTATGGGCTGGTATCAGTAGTGCTGATATTCTCCCCCCTACATATGAGAATAGTAAAAAGGATGTGATTATCCTTGATCAGAAAGTACTTAGCTACGGCATGATAGACGGGGTTCCCTTCAGTGAGATCTCCGACCTTGCGTACGATAAGAAAAGCCATCGTCTCTATATGGTCAGTGATGAGGGGGGACTGTTCGTCTTTCATGCCCGCTTCAGTAAAGAGAGGATCGAAGAACTAAAACCGATCGAAGCGGCATACCTAACTAAAAGAGAGGGAAAACCCTTTAAGAAGTGGGCGCGTGACAGTGAGGGGATGACACTTGACGGAAGAGGACGGCTGCTTATCTCTTTTGAGGGGAAAGCGAAGATCGGGTGGTTCCATAAAGACGATAGCAAGATCGGTCAGCGTATTCAGAAATATAAGCTTCCCAAGCGGTTACGCAGTACCAAGAACTATCGCAGCAAGAACAAGTCGCTTGAGGCGTTGGCATGGCATCCTCGTTATGGGGTATTGACCGTAGCAGAGTGGCCTTTAAAAGGGGATGAGAAGAAGCTACAGACCATCTATGCACTCAATGGTAAGCGGTGGCACTTTAGAGCAGAGCCGGAAGGAAGAAGTGCCGTAGCGGCCATAGAGGTGATGGATGATGGGAACTTGTTGGTACTTGAACGCTCCTTTACTGGTATGCTTGAACCTTTTGTTGTGACATTGAAGAAAGTGTATATTCAAGGGTGTCATACGCAGGTGTGCCGGAGTAAAGTCCTTTTGAAGATGAACTCCCATAAAGGGTGGGCGGTTGACAACTTCGAAGGGTTGACACGTGTTGACACGCATCGCTACTTGATGGTCAGTGATGATAATGACAACTTTTTCCAGCAGACATTGTTGATCTATTTTGAGGTGTTGGAGTGAAACGTATAGTGATCTATATATGGGTGATGGTACTTCTTGGCGGTATGGTTTTTTTTGGGTTACGCTCTTTTGGTGAAGCCAAACAGTATGAGTCTGCGACCCTTGCACAGGTGAAGATGATGTCGGCAAAGGCACTGGCGACACTACAGGCAAGATCGTTGATGGAGACGCTCTCTTTTGGGCTTTATAAGAATAAGATGCGAAAGAAGTTGGAAAAAATAGAACGGTCACGCCAACTACACCGAAGTAAAAGCATGCGGTGGCTGTACTATAGTATGGGCTTTTTAGTGCTTTTCCTATGCTCTTTTTGGCTGCTTTCTGCCAGAGAGTTCACCTTCTTTGGTGCATTGTCAGCAGGGATCATGCTCTGGCTGGGACTCTTTAGCCCTATATTGACCGTAACGATCCATAAAGAGATAGAGTATCTTGGTGATGTCGTACTCTCTTTTGAGTCTAAAGGGATATTGGGTTCAGTGGAGAAGCTCTATGCACATGGGGATATGGTCATAGCCGGAGTGATCTTGCTCTTTTCTGTCTTGATACCGCTGATCAAGATCCTCTCTATGATGATTGTCTCACTTGTGATGGAAAGCCGGTTCGCACACGGGATCGTTCATTTCTTCAAGTGGATCGGCAAGTGGTCGATGCTTGATGTCTTTGTGGTTGCGACATTTTTGGTCTATTTGAGTACAAATAAAGGGGATGTCAGCCGTGCGGAAGTAGGGGTAGGGCTCTACTTCTTTCTTGCCTATGTACTTGTTTCGATGCTGGTAAGCTTGAGTGCGGAGAAGATGCTTAAACGGGTTGAGGAGTAAAGAGGCTAAAGTCGGCTCTTTACTGCCTCTATGATCTCGGGATGGGCATTGAGGTAGAAGATGGCTCCTGCCATCAAGGCTGCTGCGGTGACGGTAAGGGCTATCTTGATCCATGAGTAGGGGCGTTCGCCCGATACTTTACCCGTTTGTGCATTGACCGCGTAGCGGTAGGTTTTGTTGTTCCATGTAAATGAAGCAACCCAGACAGGCAGCAGTACATTCTTGTATGTGGTGTTGAGGTAGCGGGTGTTGACTGCGGTGATCTGCTGCTGATCTCCACCGATATCGCGACGGATCGCCCGCTCGATAGCATGGCTCATCTTTACCTTGGCATACTCAAATCCGTTATCGAGCCCTACGGTATACTCTTCCGCTTCAAATCCGACCATATACTTCTCATCGAACGGAACCAGTGTACTAGTATCCCATGGTTCAAGCGACTGTAGGATGGTTCGGGTTACGGTGTTGCTGGCACCGACGGTGACATCGTCAAAGGAGAGGGTGACCCTGCCGCTAACGGGGGTCCAGCGAATACGGGACTCTTGTACCTGCACTTGCCTGCTTCTGCCCTGCTCGTCCCTTACCGTACGGATGACGGTGACGTAGTAGATATCCCCTCTTTGCCCCTGATAGTCTGTGACCGTATCGCTATCGTAGGTCCAGTAGGGCAGGTAGTAGCCTGTGAGCTTATTATCGCCGTCGAGATATTTGGTAAAGGCAGTCGGGGCGAACCAGAGTGAACCGACCCATGCTTTGAATCGCGCCTGTGCCTCTTTGTGGGAGAGTTTGAAAGGAATGAGCGATTGCGGGGTGATCTCCTTGACAAACTCGGTCACTGCCGGAGTGCCGCAGTAGGGGCAGTTGGTAGAGAAGGTGTAGGGTGTAAGGGTGAACGCCCCACCGCACTTTTTACAGTGTACCTGTTTTTCAATATTTTGGTTGGGGGTAGTATCGAGTGTTTGCAGTGCCTCTGTGAGGTTATGCTCCCGAATAGGGGTATCGGCCTTCTCGATGGGAACCTCTTTATGGCAGAACTCACAGTTGAGCTTTCCTGTTGCCGGTGAGAATTTTAGCGGTGCCCCGCAGGAGGGGCAGGTGAAGTTGATGGCGGTAAACTGCATGGCTTAAGGGAGTGGTGGCGGTGTCTGCACGAAGTGGTTGCCAAGGATCGTCTCTGCACGCTCCCACTGTGCCATACCCTGTGTCCAGACCAGTGTCTCTTTGGTGATCTCGCCTTGTTGGATCATCTGTGTGATGGCATCGAAAGAGAAAGGCCCTTGCTGCTTTCCGTCAACGGCGATGAAGTACTGCGGTAGCTGATTGGGAAGTGGTGGCGGGGTC
>Ga0256843_1001966_pt1 | contig 15442 bp, 17 predicted proteins | sample AlvinellametaG_FD_191572 | JGI IMG/M metagenome (GOLD analysis project Ga0256843, IMG submission 191572) | Pompeii worm associated microbial communities from hydrothermal vent at the East Pacific Rise, Pacific Ocean - Alvinella | ecosystem: Host-associated > Annelida > Integument > Unclassified ... | reverse complement strand
GTTTAATGTTTAATAATCTCCACATCGTATTTTTATTGGCTTTACTCCCCTTTTTTACCTTTTTTACTCTCCCCCTCAATCTTTTACTTCCCTCTTGATCTTTTAGGTTATATCTGTTTTTTTTATTTGTTGTTACTCTTTGCTTCCTTTTTACTTTTCCTTAGTCTAATTGTGTTACTATATATAATATTATTTTTAGGATAGTTTATGAAAGCATATATTAAAGATCAGATTAAAGATTCATATGAAACAAAACAAGCTTTATATAATAATGAGATTTTATTAGAAAAAATAGTTGAAGTAGCGAAAAAGTGTATAAATATTTATCAAAATAATAAAAAAACTATTTTAGCTGGTAATGGAGGCAGTGCTGCAGATGCACAACATATCGCAGCAGAACTTGTAGGGCGTTATGGATTTGATCGACCTTCTATTCCTTCATTAGCTTTAACGACGGATACATCAAATCTCACTGCAATTGGTAACGATTACGGTTATGATCAAGTTTTTTCACGTCAGTTAGAGGGGATGGGACAAGCAGGAGACATTTTTATTGGTATTTCTACATCCGGAAATTCTCAAAATATTATCAATGCTTTTGAATCTGCTAAGAAAAAAAATATTTTTACAGTTGCTTTGGTAGGAAAAGATGGTGGAAAAATGGCTCAGCAAGCAGATATTGCATTAGTTGTGCCTTCAACTGCTACACCAAGGATTCAAGAAACTCATATTTTAATAGGTCATATTATATGTGATATTATAGAAAAAGAATTATTTGGTAATGGAGTAGCATAATAATGGATAAAGCTCTTTTTTTAGATAGAGATGGTGTTATTAATATTGAGAAAAACTATTTATACAAAAAAGAGGACTTTGAATTTATTGATGGTATTTTTGATTTATGTCAGTATTATCAAAATTTAGGATATAAGATTTTTGTTGTAACTAATCAATCTGGAATAGCAAGAGGTTATTATAGTGAAGAAGATTTTTTACAATTAACACAATGGATGAAAAAGGAATTTATAAAGCGAAATATTGATATAAAGAGGGTATATTATTGTCCTCATCATCCAGATATTACAGGAACTTGTGATTGTAGGAAACCTAAGCCAGGAATGATTTTGCAGGCTAAAGAAGAATTTAATATTGATTTATCAAAATCACTAATGATTGGTGATAGTGAAAGGGATATTCAAGCAGCCTTAAATGCTGGAATAACAGAAAGTTATTTATTAAGTAATGATATGAGTATTGAAAAATCACAAGCAACAAAAATTGTCAGAAATTTAAATGAAATTTGGAAAAAAAGATGTTAATATTAAATACAGGTGGGACTTTTAACAAAAGATACGATGAAATCAGTGGTACTTTGGATGTGCCATATGACAATGATGCTCTTGATGAAATAATGGCTTCTATTAAACACTCTTATATGGTTGCCGGTGTTGTTTATAAAGATAGTTTAGAGATGGATATCAATGATAGAAAGATGATAGCTAATATTATTAGTGAATCGCATGAAGCTGAATTTGTTATTGTTCATGGTACAGATACGATGGATATTACTGCAGAATTTTTAGATGCTATTTTTGATGATAGGGTTATTGTGTTAACAGGAGCGATGAAACCATATTCAATTGAGAAATCGGAAGCTAGTTTTAATCTGGGCATGGCAATTGGATTTGCACAATCTCAAGAGATAGCTGGTGTATATATTTGTATGAATGGGTATGTTTTACCATGGGATAAAATTAAAAAAAATAAACAATTAGGAAAGTTTCAAAGTGTCTGAAAAAATAAAATGTGATCATTGTCATTTAGAGTTTAGTAAAGATGTTATGATAGAAGATAATGGACATTATTTTTGTTGTAATGGATGTCAAGGTGTTTTTCATATATTAAGTGAAGAGGGGCTTGATGGTTTTTATGCAAAACTGGGTGATGAAAAATTATCTCCACCTTCACAACAGTATGAAGATTCTTCCAATTTTAATGCACCTGCATTTTATGAACGATTTGTTTCAGTAAATAAAGATGGGTTTTGTGAAGTATCATTAATAATAGAAGGGATACACTGTGCTGCATGTGTATGGCTTAATGAAAAAGCTTTAGTTAATATGGATGGTGTTTTAGCAACAAATATTAATTATACTAATAATAAAGCAAAAATAGTATGGGATGATGATACTGTAAAACTTTCTGAAATTATTGATATGATACGTGCTATAGGGTATAACGCTTTTCCTTATGATGCATCTTTACAAGAAGAAAAAGCAGATAAAGAGAGAAAAGAGTATTATTTACGTATTGCAGTTGCAATTTTTGCAACGATGAATATGATGACTATAATGGTAGCACAGTATGCAGGATACTTTACAGGAATTGATGCTGATGTCAAACATATTTTAAATATTGGTGAATGGGTCTTATCAACACCTGTATTATTTTATAGTGGATGGCCATTTTTTAGAGGTATGTACTATGGTCTAAAAACAAAAACTGTAAATATGGATACTCTTGTCGCTACTGGATCATTTTTGACTTATATTTATTCTATATATATTACTCTAACACGCAGTGGTGAAGCATATTTTGATTCTGTTACTATGATTGTTACTTTTGTTTTGGTTGGAAAATTTTTAGAAGCATTAAGTAAAAAAAGTGTAGCTGACACTTTGGATGTCATGAGTAAATATTTACCAAATGATGTAAAAGTCATTGAAAATGAAACAATTACAACAAAAAATGTCAATGATGTTACAGTTGGAGAGATTGCAGTTGTAAGTGCTGGTGATAGAGTTGCTCTTGATGGAATAGTTTTAGAAGGAAATGGTACTTTTGATGAATCATCTCTAACAGGAGAAAGTGAACCTATTTATAAACAACAAGGTGATGCAATTATCAGTGGAACAGTAAGTATTGATGCTGATATAAAATATGAGATTACAAAAGATTATGCACATTCAACAATGAGTAATATTGTTTCATTACTAGAAAATGCAATGAATAATAAGCCAAAACTACAACAATTGGCGAATAAACTTAGTGAATATTTTTCATCTACAATTTTATTATTATCATTTTTTACCTTTTTGGGTTGGTATTATTATGTAGGAAATTTTGAACAATCTTTTATGATTGCTATTTCGGTTATTGTTATTGCTTGTCCATGTGCTTTAGCTTTAGCAACTCCTGTTGCGACGTTAGTTGGTTTGTCTATTGCATCAAAAAGAGGTATACTTTTTAAAGAAGCTGCACAACTTGAAACAATGTCTCAAGCAAATAAACTTGTTGTTGATAAAACAGGAACTATTACTCAGGGAAAACCTGTTGTTGTAAATGAAGTTATATATCAGCCGTATAATGCAGAGTTAGTATATTCGTTGGTTGTTCATTCTAAACATCCTATTGCAAAAGCAATTGCTACATATCTTTATACAGAAGATATGGAACTTTTTGAATATGATGCGTTTCATACTATTGCTTCAGAAGGTTTAACAGCGATGTATAATGGCAAGATGGTTGCTGGTGGTAATAAAAAATTGATGAAAACTATAGGGATTGATGTATCAGATGAGTTTAGTGAAAACAGTGAATTCTATTTTGCATATGATGGAGAAATCCTTATAAAATATGAACTTTTTGATACTCCAAGAGAAGATGCTAAAGAAGCTATTGAAAATATTAAGCAATTGGGTATTGAAGTGATTATGTTGACAGGAGATCATGAACAAAGTGCAAGTAAAGTTGCTTCGCAAGTAGGTATTGAAAAATTTGTTGCACATATGACACCAGAACAAAAAGCATCTTATGTTGAAGAGTTACACTCTCAAGGCGATATTGTTGTTATGGCTGGAGATGGTGTTAATGATATTTTAGCTTTAGCAAATAGTGATATAGCTATTGCTATGGGTAATGGTAGTGATATTGCAATAGAAGTGAGTGATGTTGTTTTACTTAATGATACATTTGGTTCTTTATATGATAGTTTTACAATTTCAAGAAGAACATTTAAAATGATAAAACAAAATCTAGCATTATCTTTGATTTACAATGGTATCACTATACCATTAGCTATGGCTGGATATATTATTCCACTGATTGCTGCGATCTCAATGAGTATAAGTTCTTTACTTGTTGTTGGAAACTCATTACGTATAAAATTTGGATATAAGGATTAAATAATGGATAGTTGGGTTATTGGAATGATGTTAGGAGTATCTGTTTTTTTGGGAAGTATTGCATTAACTGCATTAATGTGGGCAATAAAAAAAGGTCAATTTGATGATAAAGAGAAATTTTTAAATGGTGCGTTATACGATGATGAATCTGAACTTAATGATGCAGCAAAACAAGAACAAAAACAAAAAGATGCAATACGAAAGAAAAAATATAAACCTGAATAATAAAAAAGAGAAAAAGAAGTAAGTACCTAACCCTCAAAAGAGGGTATAGGTGAAAATTATTTACCGATAGTTTTAGCAAATGCTTCTAAATCAGCATCAGAGTAACGTGCTACTTGACCTTTCATAACACCTTTTCTAGCTCCACCATAAGTACCAGCTTTATATCCTTTAAGTGCAGTAGCAATTTCATCATGAGTCAAGTTTGCAACAACTTTAGAAACACCCATTGCGTGTTTAGACCAGTCAGCACCATGACATGCAGCACATGCTTTTCCGTTAACTGCAGCAGATGCAGCTGTTACTAATGCTAAAGTAGCGATTGAAGCGATTACAATTTTTTTCATTTTAATTCCTTAATTTAAAGTTTCGTCTCAATTATAATAGGTAAATTCTTAAATGCTTGTTAATCAAATTAAAGGTATTATTTTATTAAAATTACTTTATTAAATGGAAAAACAGATGCGATATATAGAAAAAGATTTAGAAAATAAAACTATTTTAATAACAGGTGGAGCAGGTTTTATAGGATCGAACCTTGCTTTTTATTTTCAGGAAAATCATCCTAAAGCCAAAGTTGTTGTTTTAGATAGTTTTAGAAGTGGTGAGACACTCAGCAATGGTAATTTAAAATCTTTTGGGCATTTTAAAAATCTTTTAGGTTTCAAAGGAGAAGTTATTAGTGGTGATATTAACGATAAAGATCTCCTCCTTGATTTAGAAGTAAATTATCAATTCGATTATATTTTTCATGAAGCAGCTATTAGTGATACTACTGCATTGGAACAAGATCTCATGATAAAGACTAATGTTAATGCATTTAAAGATTTATTAGATCTTGCAGTACGTCATGGGGCAAATATGATCTATGCATCTTCTGCAGCAACGTATGGAGATAGCGATGTTTTTAAAGTTGGATATGAATCACCAAATAATGTATATGGTTTTTCAAAAGTTATGATGGATAATATCGCCTATGAGTATATGCAAAATTCAGATATTAGTATAGTAGGACTTAGATACTTCAATGTGTATGGTGCACGAGAATATTTTAAAAATACAACTGCATCTATGGTACTACAGTTTGGTCATCAACTTTTAGCTGGAAAAAATCCTCGTCTTTTTGAAGGAAGCGATACAATACTTAGAGACTTTATATATATAGAAGATATTATTCAAGCAAATATTAAAGCAATGGAACCAAAAAAGAGTGGTGTCTATAATGTTGGAACTGGTAAAGCAAGAAGTTTTCAAGATATAGTAGATATTTTACAGCGTGAACTTGGAACAAAATTGCCATGTGAGTATATTCCTAATCCATATATAGGCTCATATCAGTTCTTTACTCAGGCTGATATTATCGATACAAAAGAGTATTTAGGATACGAACCACGTTTTAGTATGGAAGATGGTATTGCAATGTATGTACCACATATTAAAAAAATCTTTGAAACAGAAGTGAAGAAATAGTATGAAAAGTTTAAAAAAGGCACAACCAAATATTTTAGTTGTAGGTGATTTGATGATAGATCACTATCTTTGGGGAAGTTGTGATCGTATTTCACCTGAAGCACCTGTTCAAGTAGTTGATATCGCAAAAGAGACAACTGTTTTAGGTGGTGCTGGAAATGTGATAAACAATCTTAAAGCTCTTGGCGCTTTAGTAAGTGTTGCAGGTGTTATAGGTGATGATGACAATGGAAAAGAGCTTGTAGAGATGCTTCAAAGCATAGATGTTGACACGCAACACCTTTTAACACAAACTAGAAGAAAAACATCTAAAAAAAGTCGTATTATTGCCGTAAGTCAGCAGATATTACGATACGATAAAGAGTCAAAAGATGATATAAGTGTAGATTCTGTTCAAAATATTACACAAACTATTAGTGCACATATACATCAGTATGATGCTATTATTTTGTCAGACTATGGCAAAGGGGTATTGACAGAGCAATTGTGTCAAAATATTATCACTCTTGCAAAACAACACGCAGTAAAAGTTTTGGTAGATCCTAAAGGGAGTGATTTTTCAAAGTACAAAGGTGCTTATCTTTTAACACCAAATAAAAAAGAAGCTATGTTGGCAACAGGCATAGATATAGTAGATGAAAATAGTTTACAAAAGGCATTATTACAACTAAAAAGTGCTTGTGATCTTGATATCTCTCTTATTACACTCTCTGAAGATGGGATCGCTATATATGATGATATAATGAAACGATTTCCAACAGTTGCAAAAGAGGTTTTTGATGTTACAGGTGCAGGTGATACGGTTATTGCTTCCATTGCGTATGCTCTAAGTGCTGGAAAATCTATAGAAGAGACTGCACAGTTTGCAAACTTGGCAGCTGGTGTGGTTGTTGGAAAAATTGGTAGTGCAACAGTAACAATAGATGAGATAGAAGAGTATGAAGCATCATTACATAAAAGTACTTCAGATGCACATATTAAGTCGTTTGAAGAGATTAAAAAGATAGTACAACGCTATAAAGAACAGGGTAAAACAGTTGTATTTACCAATGGTTGTTTCGATATTTTGCATGTAGGACATGTAAAATATTTGCAAGTTGCAAAAAGTTTTGGGGATGTTTTGATAGTAGGACTTAACTCTGATGCTTCTGTTTCACGTCTTAAAGGTCCAACTCGTCCTGTAAATATCGCAGAGGATAGAGCTTATCTTCTTGCCGCACTTGAGGCAGTGGATTTTGTTGTCCCTTTTGAAGATGATACACCTTATGAATTGATAAAAATGATACAACCTGATGTTTTAGTAAAAGGTGGTGATTATAAAGGAAAAGAGGTTGTCGGAACAGAATTTGCTAAGAGTTTACGACTTGTTGACTTTGTTGATGGTAAAAGTACAACAAAAACTATAGAAAAAATACAAGGAAGTTCATGTTAAAAAAATTAAGTGTTTTAGCATTTTGTGCTGTGTCATCTTTTGCTATGCATAATGCACAGATCAATATTAATGACACAGATCTTGAGATGAGTTTTGCGTTTGATATGGGGCAGTTTAACAATGCTATAGAACCAAATACAATGTTTTTAGGCGCAAAGTTTTTAAATGGTGATGAGACAAATTCAGATAATGATAATGCTGATCTTGATCCTATATATGAGGTTAATTTTTTAACTATGCATGAAATAGGTAATCAAGGTATGAGTCTTGGTATGGGTATAAAATATAACCATACACAAAACTATACAACACTACCTTTAGGACTTGAAGCAGCATATAAACTCCCAGTGCAAGATCTTGTACCTATGAGACTACATGCAGCGATCTATTTTGCACCACGTTCACTCTCTTTTAGTGATGCTGATAGTTATTTAGAATATAGAATAGATTATAATGTAGAGATCATTCCTCATGGAAATCTTGTTGTAGGGTATCGACATATTGATACAAATTACCAAGTTGCAGATTTTACATATAATTCATCTGCTTATTTTGGATTTCAAATAGATTTTTAAACTTTCAAACTCTTTACAGCTTCTATCACTTCAGAAGCTGTAATAGTTGTCATACACTCATGATGTTTTAAAGGACACTCCCTTTTCATACATGGGCTGCACTCCATTTCATGTCTTACGATAATACTTTTTTCATTCATCCATTGTGATGTTTCTTTGTAGCGTGTTGGTCCAAAAATAGCAACAGTTGGGATTTGATAAGCTGCTGCAACATGCATTGGTCCACTATCGTTTGTGATAAATAAAGAACATCCTCCAATAGTTGCACATAACTCTTCAATGGTTGTTTTTCCTGCAAGGTTTGTAAAGTTTGTAACGCCGAGTTGTTCTAAATGGTTTTGAATATCTTGTGCCATCTCTACTTCATTTGGACCACCAAAGATAATGATGTTATATTGTTTTTTAAAGTGTGCTGCTACTTCTGCAAAACGGTCAGGATACCATCGTTTTGCACTCCCATAAGTTGCTCCTGCATTGATACCAAGTGTTGGTTTTTCAAACTTTTTTGCTGGTATGTAGAGTTTAAGTGGAGGTATATCACCATCAAAAGCATTTGTATTAACCATCGCAAGTTGTGCGTACTGTTGAACAAGGTGTTGTTGCGTGTTGATTGTAGGTGTATGAGAGAGTAACAGTTGTGCATGCCATGAGTTTCGTGCTATTGTGATAACAGTACCACTCCAGCGTAATAGTAATGAAGCGTGGATCTGGTTACGAAAACTAATAGCCATATCAAAAGTACCAAGTTTTTTGGCAAACTTATATGTTGCTAAAAGGCGTGATGAAGCTTTTTTCGTTTCATCAACAAAAGCATTTTGTGTATTTGGGTGATGTTTGATCGCTTCTATAGAAACATAACTTCCTACAAATGTAAACTGAGCATTTGGATAGTTGCGTGTTAAAAGTTCTATAGCAGGAGTTGCCATAATAGCATCTCCAAGCCAGTTAGGTAGGATTATTAGGATTCTCATAGATTTTTCCTTTAGATACAGTTTATATGTTCAGGTGCAGCTTTTGTGATAAACAGATATACTGGCGCTGAACTTACTTGAATGATATCTTGCGATCTTGGAATAGCATTGCCACATTTATCAAAAGCATCAAAATACTCTTCATAACGCAAAGGAGTGCTTTTAAGTGACCAATGGATCTGGATGAGTTGTTCATCAACCCACACTTGTAGTATATAGTAGCCACGTTTGATATCAAGGCGTAAAAATTGAGCATTTTGCAAAACACGCAACATATACTTATACGCATCAAACGCTTCTCTTTTTATGATATTGTCATTACGATTATCGACCAAACCATATCCAGGAGCTATAAGTTGATGCCATGATACTGAATCAACTTGCTGTGAAGCAAATGCCAAAAAGTAGTAGCGTAACATATAGTCGGTATAGTGTTTTTCACTTACACATTCATATTCACTTGTTGGTGCATATGGAGCTGTGTTTGTAATAGGCCAGTTTACTTCTGTGATATGTAAAGCATGATTTGTTTTAGGACTGAGCCATACCATAGTACTAAGAAGAGCTATTTTGTCTGTTAAACTAAACCCAAGTTGCGTGTTTTCTGGTGCTCCTCGCCTATCTACATACAAAAGGGCTGATGTAGCATCAAAATGGCATTTACAAAGATTAAAAAGTGTATGTGCTGTGTAATGAAACTCAAAGTCTATCACGCCACCACCTAAGAGTTTAATATTAGAATAGTGCTCTTTTTTGAGTTTGTATGCTACTTGAAAAAACTCTACATACTCACGTACGGAGAAAAATCCCCACTTTGCACGGTTTATGGTAGAACCTATCTCAAAATAATCAACAGTATCATGCAGTGCATGAAAAATAGTTTGTAGATCTTTTTTTAAAAGCTCTTTATCTTCTATATGTTCTCTATCTTGTAATATTTTTAGTGTAATGGTTTTAGTTGCGTGTTGTTGTACAAATGTTTTAAGTTCAGGGAGTTTTTCCATCTCCCATAGTTTCACACGCAAGAGTATATGTTGTACTCCAAGCTCCTCTATGAACTGGTGCGTCTTTTGCGTGTTACGCTCAAAATCAACTCCTAAAGAGAAAAATGTTTTAGAATCAATAGTGCGTCTTTTGATAAAAGGCATCATCACAAGCGAAAGTGGTAAAGTAAAAAGTGCTACACCTGCAGTTTTGAGCAAAGAGCCAAGTTCCTTTTTACGCATCTGCTTCTTGTACGCTTTATCGGTTAGTAGTGCTGGTTGGTCGGAATAGTTATCCCATCTAAAAGGTGTTTTCATAAGGGTAATTGTACCGTTTTTTCGGTAAAATTGGAGAAACTTTTTGAAGGATTGCATAGAATGAATATTTTAGTGGTGCGAAACGATAAACTTGGTGATTTTATAACGGCACTCCCTGCGATCTATGTCCTAAAAAACTATAACCCAAAAAATAAAATCATCGTTCTTGTAGCACCACTAAACAAAGCTTTGGCTCAAAGTTGTCCGTTTATCGATGAGGTGATAGTGGATGAGCCGAAAACTTCACTTTTTACACTTGTAAAAAAGTTGCGTATTGCTAAAATTGATGCTTCTGTTACACTCTTTTCCAACACTCGTGTTGCTCTTGCACAGTTTTTAGCAGGTATTGCACAACGTATAGCACCTGCAACGAAAATAGCACAGATCTTTTATAACAAAAGAGTACTACAACGCCGTAGTGAAGTGAAAATGGCAGAGTTTGAGTACAATTTGGAGCTCACACGCAGTTTATTTCCTGATATAGATACAACTTTTCCAAAACCTTTATGTACATTTGAAGATGCTAAAAAAATTTATGAGGTGTTTTGTATTAACAATGAGATCGATAAAGAGGTGATAGCATTTCATGTTGGTTTTGGTGGTTCAAGTGATGCAAACTGGAACTTAGATGAGTATGAAGAGCTTATTCGTTGCGTGTTAGCACAGAAAAAATACCAAGTGGTACTTACTTTTGGTCCTGATGAGAAAGGGTTGTATGAACAGATGCAACACCGTTTGATGGGAGAAGATGTGGTGTATTATCTCTCCCTTGATGGGATAGTCTATTTTGCAAAGCTCATTAGTAACTTTAAACTTTTTGTTTCAACTTCAACAGGTACATACCATCTTGCTTCATTGGTTGGGTGTGCTACTATGACATTTTTTGGAGATTCACTCTTTGCAAGTGCTGCAAGGTGGAAGAGTGTAGGGGATGTAAAACTACAAAAACACTATATGTTACCACAAGATACTAAAAAGAGAAAAGAGATGTTTGAAGAGGTGAAAAAAGAGCTATCTCTTTTGTAATTCCCTATTCATCTCATATAACTTGATGTACTTATAAAAGTTTGTAACCATATGAGAATAGGCTATCACTAACCCTACATACCCGTCACGAAATCCTTGTTTAAAAAAGTAGGTTTTTATAAAAGAGTATGCACCATTAAAAAATGCTTTTGTAGGAGAGGAGCTTTTTTTGCCAACATTGTTTTTGGCAAAGAGGGTGGAGTAGGTGTTGGCTTTGTTAACAAACTGCTCGATACTTTGGTAGCTGTAGTGTAGCATATTGCCCTCTAAGAGTTGCGTGTTGAGTCCATCGGTGATGATATCTTCATGTACATCATTATCGTTATACTTGGTAACACTTTTGTTGTAAAGGCGTTTGATCTTTTGGTTGTTCCAGCCACAGTGTTTGACCTCTATATCTTTGTAAAAAGCACGAAAGTTGATGATGTAAACGGTTTGTGGATCAAGTTGCGTGTTTTGTAGCGTGTTGTAAAGGGTTTTATCAACCACTTCATCACTATCTACTACCAAAATCCACTCATTTTTTGCATAACTTGCAGCTGTGTTTTTACTCCATCCAAACCCTTTAAACTCCCCTTCGATAAGGTTTACATTGCCAAAACTTCGTGCTATAGATTTTGTTGTATCGCTTGAACCGTTATCATATACTACTACATCTTCAAAACCTTGCAGTGCTTGGAGTGTTTTTTCAATCGTTGCTTCGTTGTTTTTTGCTAAAACTACTGCTGAAATATTACCAATCAATCTCTTTTCCTTTGAGCCGTTTTTTAAAGTTTTTTCTTTTTTTGTTTTGTAGGTTGTAATAGAGCGTTTTCTCTACAAAATCATCATCAAGTTGTGCTTTTTTTACATACGCTAAAGCAATAACACGCAAGTCGTCATCACTTGCCCAGAGTTTGGAGAAGTTTTGTGCTCGTTGCGTGTTGGTAAGTGTGAAAAATCCCATACGATTGACATCAACTATCTTAAAAATATAGGTGCCGTTTTGCTCTTTTATAAGGATATTGCCAGGGGAGTAGTCATAGTGAAAGATCCCTGCATCATGAAGTTTTAGTGTAAATTCACCAAATGCTTCAAAAATAGCTTCTCTGTTTGGAAAATCTTTTTGCAACAGGGGTTCACGAATGGTAAAGTCATACGCAAACTTGGTACTGACAAAGTAACTCTCATCTAAAAGTCCATTGCGAAAAAACTCGATATAACCTATAGGCTCAGGTGCAAACTCCCCAAGACGCAGAGAATACTCATACGATTTTTTTGCTTTGGAGTCACGAAAAAAGGTGTATGCTATTTTGTTGATGATATTGGGAACTTTAAACGATTTGACAACCACTTGCGTGTTGTTATGTTCTAAAACTTTTAGTTCATTTCGTGCTTTGTGGATAGTGGTGGTGTTTTGGGAAAAATGTTGTTTGATATCAAGAAGAAAATTTGTAAAATTTTGGTAGTTTTTATGGAGTTTATATGCTGTTTTCATCGTAGAACTATTCTTTGCCTTTATCTTTTTAGCTATAATTTTGTAATTATAACCAAAGGCTACTTAAGTTGAACAGATTTAGTGTATTGCAAAGGGTACGAAATAAGATAAAAGTAGAACGTTCTACAACTTTAGACATAGCAAAAAATGCCAAAATAGTTGCGTGTTGTGTGGAGATTAAAGGGGAAAATAACTCTTTGATAATTGCAGATGGTGTCTATTTGCGTGATGTTTTCATTGAGATTATAGGTCACAATTGTTGTATAACGATAGAAAAAGATACTATTATCGGTCATCAAAGTTATTTAAGTGCAAAAGGGGAGTCTATAGTGTTGCGTGTTGGAAAAGAGTGTATGTTCTCGCGTAATGTTAAAGTGATGACATCAGATGGACACCCACTTTTACAAAATGGCAAAGTGATAAATGAAGCCAAAAGTATTACCATAGAAGATAATGTTTGGTTAGCTGATAATGCTACTATACTCAAAGGTGTGGTTGTTGGTCAAGGGAGTGTTGTTGGGATCAATGCAACACTAACACACTCCATACCAAAAGGGTGTGTTGCTGTTGGAAACCCTGCAAAAGTAGTAAAAGAGGGGATAGAATGGAAAAAGTAAACACGCAAGAACCAAAGATTTTAGAGATTTGTCTCTCTCCACATCTTGGTGGTTTGGAACTGTTTTTATACCATTGTTATAACCATTTTAAGAACAACACACAGTGTCATGTTGTGATCGAAAAAAACAAAAAACTTGATAACTACTTTGAGAGTGATGATAAACTCTACCTTACACGCAATAAACTTTTGCCTATCATCCCTGCAATACAACTTGCAAAATATATAGATAGATACGATATTGATATACTCCATTTTCACTGGACACGTGATATGATGACTGTGGTACTTGCGCAGATGCTTAGTAAGAAAAAACCAAAGATTATTCAATCACGCCATATGGGGATGACACGTTTTAAAAATGATCTGTACCATCGATGGCTTTATAAACATATATCAACCATACACGCAATAACAAAAGAGGTAAAAGGGCAACTACAAAAGTTTATTCCACAAGATATTCAGCCAGATGTTGAAGTTGTGTATCTTGGTGTGAAAGCAAAAAAGGATATTGATGTAACAGAGATAAAACAGCGTTACCATATCAAAAATGATGAGTTTGTACTTTGTATCGTTGGGCGTATACAAGAGGGTAAAGATCAACATCGTGTTATAGAAGCACTCTCTATGTTACCACATAAAAACATTAAACTTTTTATCGTTGGTGAGAGTATGGATGAGAGTTACTCTCAAAGACTGTATAAAATGTGTAAAGAGTATAACATTGAAGATAGGGTGATCTTTACAGGTTTTACAAAAGAGGTTGATAACTATATGGCTGTGAGTGATGTTGCGATACTTGCTACAAAAAATGAAGCGTTTGGGCTTGTTATTATAGAAGCGATGGCAAATAAAACACCTGTAATAGCGACAAACAGAGGTGGTCCACTAGAGATCATTGATGATGGTGTAGATGGATTGTTGTATGATGGTACAGCACAAGATTTAGCCAAGAAGATCGATATGCTTTATAATAATCGAGATTTGTTAGTGCAACTCGCACAAAAATCTTACAAAAAAGCAAATGAAAAGTTCCTCTTTTCCACGCAGTTACAAAAACTTTATAATCTTATAAAAGGTATGAAATGATAAAACTCAACTTTAGAACAGGAAGTGCCTTCGCATCAAAAAAAGCACATAACTACTTTGCAAATAAAAATCCAGAAGATATACGCTCTATTATAGTGATACGTCATGCAGCTATAGGGGACTTTATGGTGATACGCCCTTTTTTAATAGCATTACGCAAATATTTTGTAAATGCAAAAATTACACTTAATGTTCTAGGAACCAATACCTATGGAGCTCCAGAAGATCTTGTAGATGCCTTGCATATTATAGATAAGTATGATCCAAATGACAAAACAAAAAAAACATCATTTGTGCAACGATATAAGCAGGTAAAAACGTTGCCACAAGCTGATATACTTTTTGATTTAACTGATAGTTCTTTGAGCTTGATGTTGAGTGTATTTTCTGGTGCAAGTATAAAAGTGGGTTACTCTTACAGAGCTTTACGACGTGCATTTTATGATGTATCGACATTACGAAGTGACTTTGTATGGGAAGGTAACTCTATCATGCATCAGCTTCAGATACTTGGAGCAAACACGCAGTATGATCCGTATGAGTTTAGGCTTACTACAAAGACAACACGCAAAAAAGATCCGTATATCATCTATTTTGCAGGGGCTTCTGTGGAAAATAGATGTTGGGGAAGTGAAAATTTTTGTGCACTTATTGAAAAAATGGCAACAACCTATCCTCAGTATCAGCATATTATTCTTCAAGGGATAAAAGAGGATGAAAAGTTTTTAGAGATTTATGAACCATTGAAAGAGAAAACAAATGTAGCTTTACAAGAAGCATTACCTCTTGAAAAGATCTATGACTATCTAGGAGAAGCCTCTTTAGTCATAGTGGGAGATACAGGGATAAGAAATATGGCTGTAGCTACCAATACACCGACACTTGGTGTAATGTGGGCACCATATATCTCCCCACTACGATATCTTCCAAAACTGCGTTATCACAAAGTGGTATTTAACCATCGTTTTGAAAAACCAAGTGTGGATGATGTGTATGAAAGTGCAGTAAATATGTTGAAATAATGAAAGTATATCAATTTGTCAGATTATACTTAGATTAGTCACGTCAGAAGAAAAGTT
>Ga0256843_1001963_pt1 | contig 15450 bp, 14 predicted proteins | sample AlvinellametaG_FD_191572 | JGI IMG/M metagenome (GOLD analysis project Ga0256843, IMG submission 191572) | Pompeii worm associated microbial communities from hydrothermal vent at the East Pacific Rise, Pacific Ocean - Alvinella | ecosystem: Host-associated > Annelida > Integument > Unclassified ... | reverse complement strand
AAGAGTTTGAACTGGAAGAGGGGTTTATGGCTGGGGGAGATGACTATATTTGTAAACCCTTTAGTTATAAAGAGTTAACGTTGCGTATTAAAGCCCTTTTAAGGCGTTCAGGAGTGTTGCAGAAGCAAGAGTCTCTTAAATATAAACAGCTGACGATGCATTTGTCAAATAAAAAACTCTTTGTTGACAACCAGCCTATCTCGCTTACCAATCTTGAATTTAACTTACTCTATACCTTTATGAAACATATCGATAAACCTCTCACCCGTGACTATCTCAGACAAGAAGTCTGGGGACAAGATGGTGAAGGTGTCAATGATAATGCAGTCAATGTTGCCATTAACCGTTTAAAAAATAAAATTGATCCTGACAATGCACAGCACTATTTTCATCCTGTATGGGGGGTAGGATATAAGTTTTATTGAAAATAGTACAATAGAAGGGTACTTCTCTTCACTTTTTGAATAGAACACGTTACACTGCGTCTATGGATATACTACACACACTCGAACACTATTTTGGACATAAAACATTTAGACCACTTCAAAAAGAAGTGGTCGATGCCATACTCAATAAGCAAGATGTTTTGATGATTCTTCCCACAGGAGGAGGAAAGTCTCTTTGTTATCAGCTCCCTACACTTTTGATGGAGGGAATTACCGTTGTGATCTCTCCTCTTTTAGCATTGATGCACGATCAGGTACTTGCCTTGAGAGCCAATGGTATCTCGGCAGTGATGCTTTCAAGTATGCAGGGGTTAGAAGAGAGTCGTGAGATTGAAGCTTCTCTTTATCGTGGTGAAATTAAACTGCTCTATGTGGCACCTGAACGTTTGACCAATGCCTCTTTTTTAAAAATGTTAGAGGGGGTAAAGATTAATTTTTTTGTCATTGATGAAGCACACTGTGTGAGTGAATGGGGGCATGAATTTAGAGAAAACTACCGACGGCTCTCATTGCTTAAAGAGCAGTTCCCCTCTATTCCCATTACTGCCTTTACAGCCACAGCAACCAAGGCAGTGGAAGAGGATATTCTCTCCAATCTGGGACTGCTCAACCCCAAACGTGTCAGAGGGTCACTGTTTCGTGAAAATTTGACCATTTTGGCAAAACACCGTATCAAAGATGGACGTGAACAGTTACTTGAATTTCTCAAACATCACCAAGGAGAGTCAGGGATTATCTATACCCTTTCACGTAAATCTACCGAATCGGTCGCCCGTTTTTTACAAGGAAGAGGCATAGAAGCCAAAGCCTACCATGCAGGATTGCCAGCAGAAGAGAAACAGACAACCTATGCAGATTTTGTAGCAGACAGGGTAGAGATTGTGGTTGCAACCATTGCCTTTGGTATGGGAATAGATAAGAGTAATATTCGCTTTGTGGTACACTTGAGTCTGCCAAAGACACTAGAGAATTTCTATCAAGAGATTGGACGTGCAGGAAGAGACGGATTGGAATCAGAGACACTCTTACTCTTTTCTGCCCAAGATATTGTACAGCAGAAGATGTTTATAGATGCCTTGCCTGAGACTCCATATAAAGCCCATGCATTTAGCAAACTTGAGAGTATGGTACGTTTTGCCAATGCTGAAAACTGTCGTCATCAAAGTATGGCTCTCTATTTTGATGACCCTATTGAAGCGTGTCAGAGTAAATGTGACAACTGTACCACCACGAGTGAAAAGGTAGAGATTACAACCCCTGCAAGAAAACTGCTCTCTACCATACTCAGAACAGAGCAAAAGTTTGGATTGTATTATGTGATTGATGTACTCAGAGGGAGCAGAGACCAGCGTCTTTTACAACATGGACATGACACCCTTTCTGTCTATGGCATAGGCAAAGCGTACACCAAAGCCCAGTGGATGAGCATTGGTGATAAACTTTTAGAGTTGGGTGCAGTGCAGATAGGGGAGTTTAAAGTTTACAGGGTGACACCCTTTGGGGTAGAAGTCTTAAAGGGAGAACACCGTATCGATTTGAAAAAAGAGCGTTTACATGTGCAAAAAGCCAAAGCAAAACGAAAAGAGACCTTTTTTGATACTTATAATGTAGAGCTTTATGACCAGTTAAGAGAGTTACGTAAAACAATTGCTTCAGAAAAAGGCATTCCTCCCTATATGGTCTTTTCAGATAAGACATTGAAAGAACTCAGTGAGCGTCAGCCTCAAAATAAAGAAGAGATGCTTGAAGTACATGGGATAGGTGAAATTAAATTTGAACGTTACGGAGAAGCCTTTTTAACCATACTTCATACGCAATAAAAGGAGTAAGAAAATGAATCAAAACAGACCCCTCTGTGGGATAGATGAAGCAGGACGAGGACCTTTGGCAGGCTCTTTGGTAATGGCAGGTGTGGTGTTGAGGGAAGCCATAGAAGGTTTGATGGATTCTAAAAAGCTCAGTGAAAAAAAGAGAGAAGCACTCTATCCTCTCATTTTAGAAAAGAGCTATTCTCATATTGTCTCTTTTTCGGCTCAAGAGGTAGATGAAATGGGGATTTCCCAATGTTTACAGCAGGGATTGAGACGTATTCAGGAGCAGTTGAGAGGGTATCACTATCTTTTTGACGGAAACAGTACCTTTGGTGTAGAGCATATTGAAACGATGGTCAAGGCAGATGCCACCATCCCCGAAGTATCAGCGGCAAGTATTTTGGCAAAAGTTACACGAGACAGAGAGATGGTTGCTTTGGCAAAAGCGTATCCTCTCTACGGATTTGAGAAACATAAAGGATACGGCACCAAAGCACATATTGAAGCATTGCTACGCCATGGAAGGTGTGCGATACATCGTCACACCTTTCGGGTTAAAGGGGTAGATGCACCCACACTCTTTTAAAAAGATATTCCGTTGACAAGCAGTTTTCCATGAGAAAACTCTATATGATATACTTTACTGTTGTGTTGGGTAGCAGGCGGTACCATCATCATCATAAGCATTGCTCTGGGGTCTTGTACTGTCAGGGCATAGAGTTCATTGGAGATACGGATATTGGTTTGCATTTGTATGGCATTGAGAAGTGCCAAAGGGTTTTGTGAGGCAGAAGCCATATTGAAGGTCTTATTAATCACCACAGAACTGTTCATCTCAAATCCATTCATCTCTACCCCGTTATCTACCACCTTCTTGGCAGAGAAGTGTTTGAGTGTGAAGATAATCCCTTTAGAGAGCAGTGTTTGTGTCAGTTGACGTATGTGTGTTTCATCATTGGGGTCACTCTTTTGCAGTGCTTCAAGGGTAGCAATATCAAGATTTTCAATTTGAAAGTCAAGCAGACTCTCTTTAATCTCATAACGTTTCTGTTCTATCTCAATAAGACTCTGTGCAATTTTAGTGATAATATGGCTTGTCAGTAAACCGTTCTCAACACTGTTTTGTGTCTCATTGTCAATTGCTTTTAACTGAAGAGAGAAGTTTGGTTGGGCTTTAAGAAGAATCGCTTGGGTATGATAGTGAGAGAGTGCATCATAAGGACTCTTCCCCGTCATGAGATAGCTTCCTTCTATCTGGGTGACTTGTGCTTGAAGTGCTTCACCTGCATCAAGAGAGAGTACGCCTATTTTTTGGGAAAACGATTGAATCTTATTGGCGGTGAGACTCCCTTTGAAAGTCATCTCTTTTGCTACTATGGTAACCTTTTCACCCTTCTCTTCTATTGTTTCATTAATATCTTTGAAAGAGCCTTTAAAGCCTGAAAGCATTTTATTAAAATCAATATGCAACAGCAGTGCTTTTCTAGCCAACATACTCTGAATATGGGTGGTCAGGGTTTTGTCTTCTTCGGTCATTGAGGCAAGAAGTGTTTGGGGAAGAGCCACAGGATAGAGGTCAAGAGAGAGAGCACTGTAGGTATCGGGCAGGTATTTTATATCAACACCCAGTTGCATCCCTTTGAGTGTTTTGGCATCTTCTAAGCTAATCTCTCTGCCTTGGGCTTTCAGGTAGTGCATCATTTTTTGAGGATCATTAAATGTAATAATAAAATGGTCTTCGTTTTCTGTACTGTTTCTCTCTTGAATTAAAAAACCGTTTTTTTGCAGGGTCGTAAGTTGCTCTGCAAGTTGCGTTTTGGCTTTTTGTGTTATTTGTGCCGAACCAGCAGTGAGGTAGTAGAGTATGGCAACACTCATAAGACCGATAAGAGCAAAACCGAATTTTTTCATGATATATCCTTTGGTTTATAGATGCTTTGTAGATGCTCCATCTTTTTACCCATATTGAGTAGAGCCATATCGGCGAGTGTCAATGCCATCATTGCTTCACACACTACCGCACCACGGATAGCCACACAGGGGTCATGGCGTCCTTTTAGATGACAGCTTACCTCTTCATGGTGTGTGGTAATGGTTTGTTGTTCTTGAAAAATAGAAGGGGTTGGTTTAAAATGGGTTTTGACAATGAGGGTATCTCCATTGCTAATGCCTCCGAGTGTACCGCCAGAGTGGTTGCTTTTAAAACCATTCAAGGTTATCTCATCATTGTTTTGTGAACCTTTCAAATGGGTGCTTGCGACACCATCCCCAATTTCTACAGCTTTGGCAGCATTAATGCCCATCATCGCTTCTGCAAGAATGGCATCAAGTTTATAGTAGAGTGGTTCACCCAGACCAACAGGTACTCCCGTTGCTGTTGTCAGTACCACCCCTCCTACAGAGTCATGGTTTTCTTTTGCTTCAAGAATGGCACGTTCTTGCAGTGCTTCAACGGTAGGGTCAAGGGCATAGAGTTTAGAGGTTTTGGCATGCTCAAAATTATGTACCTCTGCTTTGATTCCATCGACTTCACACAACCCACTTTGAATCTCTACGCCTAATGTTTGAAGCATCAGTTTGGCAATGGCACCTCCTGCTACACGGGCAGCAGTTTCTCTTGCCGAACTTCTTCCGCCACCACGGTAATCTCTTAAACCATATTTATGAAAATAGGTAAAGTCTGCATGTCCTGGACGGAAAAGGTCTTTGACATTGTCGTAGTCTTTGCTCTTCTGGTTGGTATTGAAGATAATCATTGCAATAGGAGTCCCAGTGCTGAGACCTTCAAAGACTCCAGAAAGAATCTCTACCTTGTCCTCTTCTTTACGACCCGTCTCCAATTTGCTTTTTCCAGGTTTTCTTCGGTCTAATTCAGACTGGATAAATGCTTCATCTATGCTCAATCCAGCAGGAACACCATCGAGAATACACCCAATGGCTTTTCCGTGGGATTCTCCAAAGGTGGTGAGTGTCAGTTTTTTTCCAAATGTATTCAAATTTTACCCTTTCAGTTTCTCTAAGGCTATTTTGGCTGCTTTTTGCTGTGCATCTTTTTTGCTCTTTCCTTTGGCAGAAGCAATGGTCTTCTCTTCGAGTATGACAGCAATTTCAAACTCTTTTTTATGGTCAGGCCCCGAAGAACCAAGCATCTCATAGCTTGGAGTGACCCCATGTGTTGCCTGTGTAAGCTCCTGAAGGGCTGTTTTATAATCTTTAGAGAGACTTTTTAAGTCAATCTTTGGATGACACTCTTCAAGCAGTCTAATAGAAATCTCTTTGGCTGTATGCAATCCTGCTTCAAGGTAGATGGCTCCAATTACTGCTTCAAACGCATTGGAGAGCAGGGAGGGTTTGTCTCTTCCGTTATTGTTCTCTTCTGCGAGAGAAAGAAAAATATAAGAACCCAGATTGAGTCTTCTTGCAAGCAGTGTAAAGCCACTCTCATTGACGAGTGATGCTCTGATTTTAGAGAGCACTCCCTCATCTGATTTTGGGAATTTCTTAAAGAGGTACTCTCCTACAATCAGGTCAAGTACGGCATCTCCAAGAAATTCAAGCCGCTCATTATTGTAAGGCTTTTTATAACTCTTGTGTGTCAAAGCCTCAATAATCAATTGCTTGTCTTTAAACGTATAGTTCAGTCTCTGTTCAAGCTGACTGTAATCATTCATCTTTTCTATCCTTTGTTTGGTTTTACTTTTGCTGTTTAAACTTTTCTGCTTCTTCGCGTGCAAGGGTGTCACAGCGTTCATTTTCAGGGTGACCGTCATGCCCCCGTACCCATGTACCATGCACTTTGTGTGGTGCTGAGGCTTCAAGATAGGCTTTCCAGAGGTCAATATTTTTCACTTTTTTGAAATCCTTTTTTATCCAGCCTTGCAACCACTCATTGATGGCTTTTACCACATAGGAGCTATCTGAAACTACCTCTACTTCACAGGGTTCTTTGAGTAGTTTCAACCCTTCAATCACCCCTTGCAGTTCCATACGGTTGTTGGTTGTATGGACTTCTCCTCCTGAGAACTCTTTGCGTCTCCCTTTAAACTCCAGTATGCCACCATAGCCTCCCGGGCCAGGGTTACCAAGGCTTGAACCATCAGAATAGAGAGTAATCTGTTTTCGGGCGTGCTTTTGCAATCTCTTCCTCCACTTCTACAGAATGTATTGCCATACAGTTGGGACAGCGTGTAAAAGAGACAGGAAAGCTCTGTTTACACTGTTTACAGAGATAGGAGAAGAGAAGGTCTCCCTCTTCAAATCCGTTTTCTCTGGCGACTGCGAGCATATCTACGGCAAAAATACCACTTTTAAGATGAGGTTTTTGCAAATAGCCTTTGGCATAATAGAGTGTAGATAGTCTCTTGTTTGTAGTGATTATATCTAAATCGAGTTGTGAATTTGGTAAGAACCAGAGGATGTCAATCACCTCTTCAATACGCTCTGGGTCAATGGTTTGCCAAGCGATGGTTGTATCGAGTTTGAGCAGTGTATTGACAATTTGCCTATAGAGTTTGGGTGCTTCTTTAAGGAGTGCTTGCAACTGTATAATCTTCTCTTCTATAGAAAGTGTTTTACTGTGACTCAAAGAGGAAAATTCAAGAAACTTACTTAAACTATAGGTTTCTTTGTTGAGGGTATTGAGTGGTTCAATCACCTCTCTGGCTTTGTCATACTCGTGCATCATCTCATACACAATCCCCAGTTCATAAAGTACGTTGACATTTTGAGGCTCTTTTCGCAGTATCTCTATATAGATAGAACGGGCGCGTTCCAAAAAACCTGCATGGAGATAGGTTTTTCCTAAACGTTCAAGCAGTTGGGTTTTTGCCATATCTTCTGTAATATGTCGTAAAATATAAAGATAGATATTAATTGCTTTGTGGTACTCTCCAGAGTTCTCAAATGCTTTGGCAAGTAGTGTCAGGGGTTTGAACATATGTGCTTCAAAAGGCATACCCTCTGTATCGAGCGCACACTCTGCACTCTCAAATTTTTCAAGAAATTTAAGAAGATGTTCTTTCTCTTTACGCTCCTGATAGAGTCGCCATGCGTAGGTGACAATGACCGTAATCCCTGCCAAAAAAAGCATTAGAAAGATACTAAAAAGCGGGTCATTATATGCGGGAAGTATAGTCTCCATGATGCCCCCTTTCTTGATAAAGTGTTTCGAGATTATAGCAAATTAGATATAATACTGTTATGATAGATAATGCCTCCATAGAATCCCTTAAAAACAGTATTGATATTGTTGATGTTGTCGGAAGTTTCATTGAATTGAAAAAGTCTGGTGCAAACTACAAGGCAAACTGCCCTTTTCACGGAGAAAAAACTCCCTCTTTTGTGGTAAGCCCCAGCAAACAGATTTACCACTGTTTTGGATGTCTGGCACCCCATGAAGAGATTCGTACAAGAGAAGGGATAAAACCGATTTCTGATATCAAAATAGGAGATGTTGTTTTTACTTCAAAGGGAACTCCCACAAATGTGATAAATATTTTAAAGCATAAACCACAATATGGCATGCTTAAATTTAAAACAGACCTGATGAGTACATGGTCATTTTTTACAAAAAACCATGACATGCTTCTTGTGAGAAAAAATGAGGTAATCCAATATTTGCCTTATATCAGAGTAGAAAAATCCAAACCTCTGAAATTTTATAGACGTATCAAAAAACATCAAAAATACAGTACTGAAAAGTTAAAAATAGAAGTAACTTTCGCAGAAGAGGTCGAAAAGGGAGACTATTTTCTCTATCCTGTAGAGAGAACCATACAAGAAGAGACCTTTTTGGATATTTCTGCCTATTGGAATGAGAAGCATTTTGACCCTCTGCCTCTGTCAGAAGAGCTGATGTGGCTCTTTGGAATGTATATTGCAAAAGGAAGTAGCTATCAGGGAGGGATTACATTTTCGTTACGCAGAGCAGAAAAATCGTATGCCCATAAAATTATAAAGATACTTCACACACTGTTTGGGAAAAAGGCTTCATTGGTTTTACCTAAAAAAAGAGCCAATTCCTTAGAAGTTACCTGTTCGAGTACCTCTTTGGAATCTCTCTTTTTAGCACTCTTTTCTACGGAGGCTGTAGAGAAAAAATATCCATATTTTTTTAATTATCTTCTACCCAAATATCGTGAAGCTTTATTCTCTGGACTGATAGATGGAGGTGGCGGTCACAGTCGGCGTACCTATCAAACAGTGAGTAAACATTTGGCACAACAGATGGTTGACCTTGCCATTTCATTAGAGAAAATACCCATACTCTATAGTAAAAAAGGTAAAGTAGATAACAATACTCTTACGCATCAAGAGGTCTATACGCTCTTCTTTCATAAACGGGAATCACTCAAAGCTTTTTTTGAAACCATACAGGGTGTAAAATATCTTTTTATGAGAGTGGTCAAAAAATATGAAGCAACGCAAGAGGAGTATGTGTATGATATTACGGTAGAAGATAGTACACACACATTTTTAACCAAAAATTTTATTGTGGGTAATTGTGGTGCAGGTGGAGACAGTATTAAGTTTGTGATGGAACTGGAGAAACTCTCTTACCCTGAAGCGATTGAAAAACTGGCTTCTATGTTTAACTTTTCACTCCGTTATACCAAAGGTTCTTCTGATTACTCTGATGCCAAACGCATTTTGGAGACGATACAGCGATGGTATGTGAAAAACTTAGAAAATACGCCAACTGCCAAGCAATACCTGCTTAATCGGGGGATTGCCCAAAGTTCAATAGAGCGTTTTGGCATTGGGTATGCCCCTGATGGAAATGCAGTAATACACTTTCTTCAAGCCTCTTTGCTTCCTCTTCCCAAAGCAGTTGATGCGGGGATTATTGCACAGGGTGAGGGGGGTCGCTATTATGCCAGACTGGTAGAGCGTATTACCTTTCCTATTTTTTCAACGAGTGGTTCAGCTGTAGGGTTTGGAGGGCGTACCATCACTCACCACCCTGCCAAATATATCAACTCTCCCCAGACAAAGCTCTTTAACAAATCACGCCTGCTCTATGGCTATGATTTGGCAAAAGAGAGTATTTATAAACATAAAAAACTCATTGTTTGTGAAGGGTATCTTGATGTGGTGATGTTTCATCAGGCAGGCTTTACCGAAGCGGTTGCCACACTGGGAACAGCCTTAACCACAGAACATCTCCCTCTGTTGAGAAAGGGAGACCCAAAGATTATTTTGGCATACGATGGTGATAAAGCAGGGGTGAGTGCGGCACTGAAGGCGGCACAAATGTTGAGTATTTCAGGTTTTGACGGAGGGGTAGTGCTTTTTCCTGATGGACAAGACCCTGCCGATTTAATTGCCAAAGGAGAGAGTGAAACCGTAGCCAAACTCCTAAGAGAAGTCAAAGCGTTGATTCCTTTTGTGTTGGAGCAGATGATTGAAGCGTATGATGTAAGCAATCCTCGTGCAAAAGAGATGGCATTTGGTGAGGTGAAGCAGTTTCTTGAGCGTTTAAGCCAAATTGTCAAAGATGCTTATATCCCTATGGCAGCGACCTTACTGGGTATCTCTCCAGCACTCTTTGGTGAAGGGGAGAAAAAGAGCAGTCTCAAAGAGCGTTTTAGCCAAAAAAGAGAAGATGTGGCACAGTTGAGTATTCTTAAGACTTTGTTAGAGAGACCAGAGTGGATTGATATGGTACTTGATGTGATTGATGCTTCTATGTTTGGAGAGTATGCAGAGATTTTTTCTGCGCTGATTAGAGGAGAGAGAGAAAACCCCTCTCTTATGGGATTGGCAGTAGATGAAACCTTTCATGTCATGGACGAAGCCGAACTTCATGGCGTATTACGGAATTTTCTTGTGAAATATTACGATACCCAATGTAAAGCGATTGCTACCAATCAAACAATTCCCTTTGAAAAGAAGAGTTTCTTGATACGGAAGATTAAAACCGATATAATTCCCCAACTCAAAAGAGGTGAACTGGTCTCTTTTGATATTCATACTTAAAGGAAAACACATGGCAACAGCAAGTGCAAGACATATTTTGGTAGAGAGTGAAGCAAAATGTAATGAACTCAAAGCGCAGATTGACGCTGGAGAGATTAGCTTTGAACAGGCAGCAAAAGAGAACTCTAGCTGTCCTTCGGGAGCAAGAGGTGGAGAACTTGGTACCTTTTCACAAGGACAGATGGTTCCTGAATTTGATAAAGTAGTGTTTAATGATGAGGTGGGTGTTGTACATGGCCCTGTTAAAACACAGTTTGGTTATCATCTGCTTGAAATCACCGAACGTTCATAAAAATATGCGTAAGATGGGTAATTTTTTATCCATCTTATGGTAAAATCCTTTTTACCTAACTTGTGGGGGCTTAGCTCAGCTGGGAGAGCGCTTCGCTGGCAGCGAAGAGGTCGTCGGTTCGATCCCGATAGTCTCCACCATTTTTCACTTCTCCCTCTCTTTTTTCTCAATCCAAAAGATATTGAACAATCGGTGCAATAGATAGTGTTGTCTGATGTGGTATCTCTTTAAACCAGCTTGCTCCTCCAATATCTACATTTTGTAGTAGTGTTGTTGCACTGTTTGTATCAATTATTCCTGCACTGTCTACAGCAATTTTTCCAAGTGTCTTTTTGGTGGAATCATTATTGGGATAGAGTGCATAGAGTAACCACTGGTTATGGCTATCCCATCCGTAAAGTACCATCTCATACGAGGCAGGGCCATATACTTGTGAGAGTAGTGTACCAGAAGCATCAAATACTAAAATACCCCCATAGTCCTGATAGTCATTGGGATTGTGTATTGAGACACTCATCGCAAAGAGTGTTTCTTCTGAATTCCAAAAAATCTGACGTTCAGAGGCAGGGGAGTCATTGAGTGTTGACCATTGGGTCATATCTACCAGTTGGGTAATGTTTTTTCCATCTTTGTCTGCACGATAGATACCACCACAGGTAGGACCTTGTTTATATTGGATAAAGAGTAGATTTCCACTCTGTTTTCCTACATCATAGGCATCAAAGTCAGCATCACACTGTGGTGCGGCAGATTGATAGTGGAGTACGGTTGTATGGGGTACAGTTCCTTGAAAATCGGTATATTTTATCTCACTGTTAATATAATAGGAGTAGAGATAATAGAGACGATTTTGATAGACTCTGGGGCTTTCACAACTCCATCTGTCACCTGTGTTAGGAACCATTTTCCAAGGTCCAGAAATGAGATTGTCTGCGGTATGAATATAGAGGCTTTGATGGGTATCTGAACTATCTCTATAGGCTGTGAGCCAGTATTCTCCAGAAGCAACATTTTGAAATTCAAACTCTCCTGTAGAGTCGGTATAGACCATACCTTTGCCTTCAAGAAATACAGGTGTGCCGATATAAGGGTCTCCATTACTTCTTTCTACACTTCCTGTAACTGTTGCTGTACCACTCCCCCAGATACCAGAATATTCCCCTGGAGTCATTTTTTCATAATGCTGAGAGGGAGGAACAATACGAAAAAGATTATCACGTGAAGGACCGTAAAAATAGTTGTTATTGGACGAAAAATAGAGTTTACCCTCATACGCCCACAGGTCAACAATATACCCCTCTTTATCTTTGGGTGCATGGGTAAAATCAAAAATACGTACTCTATTTGAAGCATCTGTCTGCATCGTATAGATAGCACCTGTACGTTGTGCATTATCATTAAGTGTATAGGCTATCTTCTCCTCTGCCGATACCAGTGAAAACAACAGCGAAACCATCGCTAAAAGATGAAACCCTCTAGGACTTTGCCAAGGCATTTTCATAGCTTCCTCCTTTTTATCTTATGATTTTGAATGTTTTTATTATAGCATCTTTGATGATGATAGAAAAGAGTTTTTGTGTCGATATTCTCTTTTTTCTTACTTAATTAAGAAAACTATAGAAATAAAAAGATGCTTATTTAAAAAAGAGAAAAAGAATACTTACCTAACCATTCCTACGCTATACTCCGAACAAAGGAGAAGTGATGGATCATTATAACGATATGGAAAATACAAAAGGTACCTATCTTATTTTTGTGGTATTGCAATGTGTAATGCTTTTGATTGTGTATGGTTTTGTCTATACCTCTTTTGTTGCTGTGAAAGTGGCAATTGTTAACTATCATGTGAGTAGTCTGGCCTATTTTCCTGTAGTGCTTACACTCTTTGGATACCCTTGGATACTCTACCGAAGTAGAAGAATGTTTCAAGCCAAAAGAGGTTTACGTGCAGTTGGGTGTCTATTTGGTTGGGCATCGGTGATTATTGTTGGCTTATATGCTTTTCTCTCTCAGTTAATCGCTGTATAATGCGTTAAAAAAGAGTTGCTGTGTTACGATATTTTCCTCAAAAACACCAAAAGATACTCAGACTCTCTCTTCCTGCTGCGATAAATTCTCTGCTTGATATGTTGCAAGTGGTAACAGACTTGATTATGGTAGGGAGGCTCTCTGCCTTTGCTGTTGCGGCGGTGGGGCTTGGTTTGCAATCTTTAATGTTTGTGTTTGCTGTCTTGACACTCTTGCATGTAGGAACATCGGCACTGCTTTCGCGTTTTGTAGGGGCAAAGCGTATGAAACGTGCATCTATAGGGCTTTCGACACTTTTGGGCTTTGCATTTTTTTTAAGTCTTCCGGTGATGGTGTTGTGGTATTTTCTGGCATCAGGTATTTATGGGTGGTTTGCTACAGCACCTGAAGTAGAAGCGTTGGGTCACGCGTATGTGCAAATGTTGACATGGATGATGCCTTTTGTCTTTATGAAGCTGGTTTTTGTCTCGGCACTCAATGCTGCAGGTGATACCAAAACCCCCATGTATGTCAAAATTGCCTCTATTTTCTTGAATGTACTTTTAAACTATGTCTTGATTTTTGGAAAATTCGGTTTTCCTGAATTAGGTGTTTTGGGGGCAGCTGTGGGTACGGTGATTGTCAATGGTTTAGAGTTTGTCATTTATGTACTCTTGTATGTTAAACATAAAACGGTCTATCTTCCTCTATGGTACTACTCAAAATCTTTGTTGATGCGGGCATTAAAAGTCGGAATCCCTGCTTCTATTGAGCGTTCTTTGACCTTTAGCTCTTTTATGCTTTTTACAATGGTGATTGCCCATTACGGAACAGCAGTACTTGCAGGGTATCAAATAGGCTTGAGAGTAGAAGGGTTGGCATTTATGCCAGGGATTGGCTTTACCATTGCAGCCATGGCACTGATGGGGCAGGGATTGGGTGCAAAAAAACCCCAACAGGCAAAAGAGGATGTTTTACTGGTATTGAAATATACTTCAGGGTTTATGTTTTTGCTCTCTTTGTTTATGATTTTTATGCCTGAAAAGATTGTATGGCTCTTTACCAATGACCCTGAAACACTGAAAGAGGCTTCGGTCTATTTGCGTATTGTCGGTATTTCCCAAATTCCTCTGGCATTTAACTTTGTCCTTTCTGGTGCTTTACGGGGGGCTGGGGCAAGTAAAAAAACATTGAAAATCAACCTAATCTCTTTATGGGGAGTACGTATTCTTCCGGCATTTTTATTGAGTTGGTATTTTCATTCTATTCTTTTTGTCTATCTTGCCATGATTTCAGATACGTTTGTCAAAGCAATTTGGCTCTGGAGTACTTTTCAAAAAGGAGAATGGCAAAAGATAAAAGTCTGAAGAAGCTATAAGCCCTAACGCGATAAAATAGAAGTACACTAAAAGAAGATGAGAGAGAGATGAAAAAAAATATTATACTGATTGGTTTTATGGGAGTAGGAAAAGGAACCACTGCACGTGCCTTTGCTAAAAAATATGGTGTTTACAATATTGATACCGATGATTTGATAGAGTCTAAAGAGAACAAAGAGGTGAAAAAAATCTTTGAAAAAAAGGGTGAAGCCTACTTTAGAGCATGTGAACAAGAGACTGCCGACTGGATAGAGCAGTGTGTCAAAGGAACACTTATCTCATGTGGGGGTGGTTTTTACAAGGTAAACAATCTCAATAAACTTGGTACGGTGGTGTTGTTAGATGCACCCTTTGAGTGGATTCACAATCGTTTAAAAACAGCCAAAAATGCCACATCAAAACTTGCCAAACGTCCCCTCTTTTCAGAAGAGAAAAAAGCAAAAGCACTCTATAAAGAGCGTGAAAAAGCCTATAAAAAAGTGGCAGATGTGATAATTGATGTAAGCAGTATGAGTTTAGAGAGACAACTTGAAACAATTGCAAAAAAATCTAAAGTAAAATAGTATAAAAGAGGAGATGCTATCCTGATTTTATCGAAATTAGATATAATTCGCCCAATAAATTCCAATGAGAGTATATGCAGAGATTTGAAGAATATTTAACACAAAATCTACCAAAAGTAAAAAGTTTTCATCCTATCTATGAAGAGGCACTGGGCAGTATGCTTCAAGCAGGTGGAAAGCGTTTTCGTCCTATGTTGCTTTTAAGCATTGTTGATGCGTATGAACCCATGCTTTATGATTCGGCACTTCCTGTGGCACTGGCTCTTGAAATGTTTCATACCTACTCTTTAATACATGATGATTTACCTGCGATGGATAATGCCGATTTACGTCGGGGGCATCAAACACTTCATAAGCGTTTTGATGAAGTAACTGCCATCTTGGCAGGAGATGCTCTCAACTCTGATGCATTTTACCTCATTGCCAAAGCACCCCTTCGAGAAGATGTCAAAATCAAACTGGTAGAACTGCTTGCCCGTGACGGTGGTAGTAGAGGCATGGTACTGGGGCAGGCGATTGACTGTTATTTTGAAAACAGACCACTCACACTTGAAGAGGTGAGGGTTTTGCATACCAATAAAACGGCTAAACTCATCGCAGTGAGTCTTCAAATGGGTGCTGTGATTGTTGGTCTTGATAAAAAGGTACAAGATGCCCTCTATGGCTTTGGAATCGATTTGGGACTGCTTTTTCAGATACAAGATGATATTATCGATGAGACACAAAGTGAAGAAGAGGCAGGCAAAACAACAGGCAATGATGGTGATAAAAATAGCTTTGTGAATCTTTTAGGCTTAGAAGAGACGGTGCTTCAGGCAGATACACTGGCAAAAGATTTGCAAAGACGATTTGAAAACTTCGATGAGAAGTTGCAAATAGCCTTATACCCCTTGATGAACAAATATTTGAACAGACATAACAAAGGATAATTCAATGGCAATGACAGAGCAGAATCAAATGCGTAAAAAGATGGCA
>Ga0256843_1001962_pt1 | contig 15456 bp, 16 predicted proteins | sample AlvinellametaG_FD_191572 | JGI IMG/M metagenome (GOLD analysis project Ga0256843, IMG submission 191572) | Pompeii worm associated microbial communities from hydrothermal vent at the East Pacific Rise, Pacific Ocean - Alvinella | ecosystem: Host-associated > Annelida > Integument > Unclassified ... | reverse complement strand
ATGACGAAGTAATTGAAAAACAAAGAAATCATTTTTACAGCATAAGAAACAAAATAGTTAACGATGAGATAAAGATAGAGGATTTGCTTGTTGTAAAAACAAAGGAGTTTATAAATAAATACCTTTTCAATGAATTTGATGAAAATGTTACAGCCAAACAAATTCAAACTTTCTTAAATAATGAATTAAATATTTCTGATGTTAGCAAAGAAAAAATTAAAGAAAGTTTTAATTCTCCGGAAAATATCTTGCTGTTATTTGAAAAAATATTTGAATTTAAAAACCCATTTATTGAAATAGAAGAATTAAGGTATATTTTGAAAAATATATATCTTGATGTAATGGATTTTAAATGGTCTGAATATATAGATGAGGTTCAGCTGTTCGAAAAAGGTGTGCTTTTGCGAAGTTATGGTAATAAAAACCCCTTACTTGAATTTCAAAAAGAAATGTATCATCTATATGAAGCTCTTTTAGAATCAATATCGTATGCTTTTATTCAAATTACTTATAGTAAAAAATTAAAAGAATAGCTATAGCGAAAAAACCAAAAAAATTCTTTTGTGTAAAGGATACTAGCTAAATAAGGTTTTGCAAAATTTTGTAAACAATAGATATCTCCGAAAAAGCAACACTTTTAATCTTTTTCTTTTAAAATATTTTCTATTTAGCTAGTATCTCTGTTTAAACCAAATCATAAAAAACAGAAAACCATGTTTCTTACAGTATGGTAGTTTATTTGCACCGAATGTTTTTTAAAAATTCAGAAGGCTCCATTTCTCCTTTCTCTGTATATTTTACAGAAGATAAATGAAGAAATTTTTTAGCTCTTGTTACCGCAACGTAAAAAAGGTTTTTTTCATCTTTCATAATTTCTTTGTTTCTGGATGCCTTAAATACGGGTAATATGCCGTCATTTAAGTGAGGTATAAAAACACAAGTGAATTCTAAACCTTTTGCTCCATGAATTGTCAAGATATTTACTTTTTCATCAAGAGAGGTATAGCTATCTATAGAGGTATTATTAACAAAATCCTCAATATTTGAATATTCATACATAATAGAGTTTATGGCTGCAATATCTGAATAGCACTCTTTATAATAATCTCTTGCTTTTTTTTCAAATGCCTCATAAGATCTTTTTTGAATTTCATCTATAAATCCTACATGCTCATTGAACAAAGAAACAAACTCTTCGTTTGATGTTGTTTCAACAGCGTCCCTTAAAAGAACAATCGCTTTTTTTAATTTTTGTATTTTTTTGATCTTTTGCTTTGGAAGTATATTTTTAACAAGTGAGTCTTTTTCAGAAAAAATAATTTTTTGAGGTGTGAAACCTTTTGATTTTAATTTTTGAAGCTCTTTGTAAGTTATGTATTTCATTGTTCCTGTAAGCCATTTTTCTAACCCAATTTCATTTTTTTCATTAACAATATAGTTTAAAAATGAAATATACTCTTTTATAATTTTTTTGTTAAAAATTGTTCCAGATTCTCCGTTTTGATAAGGAATTCCTTTTTTTATAAAATCTTTCTCAAAATTAATTGCGATATTTTTATACTTAACAAGAATAGCTATCTCACTTAGTTGAATACCTTTTTCCGATATTTTTTTAATATATGAGCTTACTGTTGCAGCCTCTTCTGATGGTGTTTCAAGATTTGATACCTTTATAATATTGCTTTTAACGACAAAATCTTTTCCTTTATGGATCTCTTTGGCATATCTTGATATCTCTTCTTCTGAGCGAAATACATTCTTTAGCTCAATAACAGCAACCTTGCTTTTTATTATCTTTCCAAACTCATTTAAAATCGATGGTTCTCCTCCCAGCCATCGAAAAATTGATTGTTTTTTATCACCAGCTATACAGATATTTTCATTATTGTCAATAAGTTCAGCCAACAACGCTTGCTGTTGCTTGTTTGTATCTTGAACCTCATCTACTAAAATATACTTAGGTTTAAAAACATCTTTATTTTTTGATAAAATATCTATAGAGAGGTTTATCAGGTCATTAAAATCAACAAGATTGTTGCTTCTTAGTATTTTTTTATAACTAATGTATATTTTTGAAATAGTATTTATGTCTTCTTCTTGCAGGTGAGACATAGAGAACCACTCTTTTTTATCTATGCTTATTTTCGATTGAAGTGTATTGCTAAGAAATCTAAAATTGATGTCACGGTAAGGAAGAGAATTTTTATCCATAATATCAATATACTTTAATACAAGATCGTCATTTATATCAAAATCCTCTTTGAGTTTTTCTTTTATTTTTCCTATAATAAACAACATTGCACTCTTGTCAGCCAATGAGAATTTTTTTGACAACCCATAGGCTTTTAAAAATTGATCATTTTTTTTTAAAAATCTCAAGCAAAAGGTATGAAAGGTTGTTATTGTGTCCAAATAAATAAACTGATTAAGATTGTCTGGAAACAAAGTTTCTTTTGCTATCTTTTTCATATGCGCCGCAGTTCTGGAAGAAAAAGTAAGAATTGTTATTTCAGAAGAGGTTAATGATTTTTTCTTTACTATATTTGCAGCTCTTGCAAGAAGGGTGGTTGTTTTCCCACTGCCGGCATCAGCAATAATAGCAATAGGACCATCTATGTGGTTTATTGCTGACAGTTGATCTTTACTAAATAAAAAACTGTTCATTTTTAATCCATCTCTTTTAGTTTTACATATATATTTGATGCAAGTTTTGCTATATGACCATAATATTCTCTTATGTTTTTTTCTATATGGTCTGCTTCTGATAGCGCATAAAGAATATCTGAGCCGTACAAAAAAAGTATTTTGGCATCCTTTATAGAAATCTTAATTTGATGCTTCATAGGGTCTTTATTGATAGTAATGTTTTTTGAAAGCTCAATAAACTCTTCTGGAACAACAATATTTTTATTGTACTTTCCTTCTTTTTCAACAACAGTGATTTTCAATATATTATTAAGAATTGTTATAATTCTTGAAAAAGATTGATACTCCTCATTATCTTTAAAGAAAAAGTTTACTAAACCGTCTTTAATAGAAACTCTCATTCTAACACCTCACTTAAAAAATATCTTGACAATTCCTTTAATTTTTCTTCTTCAATAAAAAATACTTTTTTTGAGGATAGCAATCCTAAGCCATAAAACTCTAGGGTAGAGCTTGTAAAAACATATTCATTTATAGTTAATTTTCGATTTTGTTCAAAGTGACAAAAAATAAGCTCACTTTTAATTTTTTGCTTATTGATAGCAACAAATCCTTTAGGTCTTGTTGCTTTTTTAATAATCATTAAATTTTTCGCAAGACCTATTGTTGTCACCATAGTGTCAATATCTTCCTTTGAGCAGCTTAATAATTCTGTATCCAGATTTAAAATCTGATACAGAAAACTTTTTTGTTTTGCACTAAAAAGAAGTGTTTCTGGAAAATTTATAAAATCTTCCCCATAGATAATAATATCTGTCTTTTGGATAATTTGTTCGAAATCTTCTTCGACAAATATTTCATTATGGCTGTTCTGTATCGGCTGAACCATTATTTTTTTCCTTTGATTTCAAAAACCTTTTTTTATTCGCTTTTCTTCTTTTTTCAACAATTTTTGATATTTCTTTAATATGGTTGTAAATTTCAACAAACTCATTTGCAAGTTCTGGTTTTCTTTGCATTTTTTCTCTACTGTACAAGAAAGGGAGATCTAAAATGTCTCTAATTATTTTAGAGTCTTTTGTATATTTATCCTTTCTGCTATTTAGTATAACATAAAGAACCCCTTCATCGTCTATTTTATTGACAACTTCTTTCAAGGAATTTACAGCCTCTTTAAAGCTTTCCGGGTTTTTTAGATCTAGTGAAACACTGGTTCTTGTTAAAATTCCTTTTTTTTCATTCATAGTTTGTCTCCTTGTTTTTTATTTTTCTTTATTCTACCTTATTTGTTTAAAAAAAACAAATGATAGCACAGTCCTTTATATAAAAATTGCTTCCTCTGAAATCTTTCCGTTTTTTAACTCATATATTTTATCACATCTTTTAATGGTAGATAATCTATGTGCTATGATAATTAAGATTTTATTTTCCGCTGCTTTATATATGGCATCCATTATGTCTTTCTCTGTTTTTTCATCTAGTGCACTAGTTGCTTCATCTAAGACAAGAATGTCTGGATCTCTATAAAGGGCTCTTGCTATTGCTATTCTTTGTTTTTGTCCTCCGCTGAGTTTAATACCTCCGTCTCCAATTCTTGTAGATAAACCATCTTTTCCTAAGAATTTTGTAATCTTTAATTGTCTGCAAATTTTCTCTATTTTTTTTGTATCGGGATTTTTTTCAAAACCGATATTCTCTTCAACTGTTCCAGGGTAAATCAAGGTCTCTTGAGGGATATATCCTGTTTTTTGTCTAAACGAACGAATATTTTTGGCGGACAAAGAAAATTTATTATTTATAATAATTTCCCCTTCATAAGGTTTTAAAAGTCCTACAATATTGTCTACTAACGTGGATTTTCCGCTGCCTGACTCACCAATAAAGGCAATTTTTTCATTTTTTTTGATTCTTAGATTAATTTTATGAAAAATATCTTCTCCTTCTGGATATTTAAAAGATAGGTTGTTAACAGAAATACTTTTTATTTCCGGTAGTTTCTCATTTCCAATATCTTCTTTTTTGTAAGAAATATCTTCTGTAATCACATCCATAGATTTTTCAAGACCTATTATTGCATTAATTGAATACAATGCATTATTAAAGGCTGGAAGTAACTTATATAATGCCATAACAAAAACAGACAATATACCTATTTGATCAGAAATATCTGTTCCATTTTTTATGATCCAATACAGAACAGATAAAACAACAATAAGTCCTCCTACTGCCTCCAATACAATTCTGGGCAATTGAAGATAGGTATCAGAAATAGCATTTACCTGAGAAAAAAGTTTGGAATTTTCTTTAAATTTTTCAAAAACTGTGCTTTCTTGTGAATGCAGTTTTAAAATTTTAAAATTATTTACAGAGTTTACAATGATAGATGTATGTTCTTTGTTTACTTGAACTTTTTTCTCTCCGGCAGTTTTAATTTTTCTTGAAATAGTTTTTTTAATTAAGAATAGTGAAAATAATAAAAAAAGAGAGATAAGAATTGTCATCTTCCAGTTTACAAAAAAAAGCATAGAATATATAACTAAAATAGTCATTGTTTTTGTTATAAAATTAATAAAATTAAGAACCAAAGAGGAGAAGTTCATAGATTCGCTTACTATTATTCTAATAAAATCCGAACTATTTCTTTGTAAATAAGCTTGATAAGAATGACCTATAAAATTTTGAAAAAGTTTGTTTTTTAGCTTTTCCTGAACACCTTTAATGAAAAAAGTGTATTTTTTTATATAAAAGTAGGTAAAGATACTTTTAAGAATAAAGAAGAATGATAAAAAAAGTCCTGCCTGTATAACAAAAAACTGGTCACTTTTAGGTTCTATTATATTATATATTTTTTGAGTTAATTCTGATGAGTGGATTTTATCGAATGATACTGCTATTTGCAAAAAATACATAGTTGCAGCAATGCTTGCCGCTTCCATTACAGAGATAAAGAACCCTTGTATCGATATAATTAAAATTTGTTTTTTGTCTTTTTTAGATAAAAGAGAAAGTATTTTTTTAATAGGCCTCTTTAACAAATTTAAGTTCTCCTGTTATATATTTTGTAATTTTTTTAATTATTATAGCGAATAAAACTGTTTCTAACAAGAAGGCTGAAATTGAAATAATAGTTAGTGGAGTTAACGTATATTGATGTAGTAGGATTTGTGTATTTGGGAAATATGCTATACCATTACCAAGAAATAAATAAAGAGAGTTTTTGCCTACTTTTTCAAAAAATTTAGTGAGTTTTTTTAGTTTAAAAGATAACGTTGATAGCCATAATATCAAAATACCTCCTAGAGTGTATGAGAAATAATGTGTTACTGGAGATAAAATAGATAAAGCAAAAATAGCAAAAATATAAATAAAAAATCTATTAGGAATACTAAAATACTTTTTATATCCAAAAAACATGCCTAGCATAAATTCTGGTGCATGTAAAAGAGCTGTTCCAAATACCTCAAATTCAGTGTAATTGTCTATCATGTAAGACAAGGTAAGAAATACAAAGGATACCAATATTGTAAGAAGTATTCCTTTTTTAACAACTAGAGAAAGGAGAGGGAACATTAGGTATAGTTGCAATATTATCATAACAAACCAGAATGTGCTAGGTGAGATAAATAAGGATCCCGGTATGAAGTTTGCTACTAAAAATATACTTTGAAAAAAGAAAGGATAGTTATTTAACAAGATTTCTTTTAGACTTATTACTGGCAACAAAGCAAGGGTTGTTATGATATAGTAAATAAAAATACCTATTAGATATGGTATATATAATTTTAAAAAAGCTTTTTTAAAGAAAGATTTAAACTTCCATTCTTCTTGGCTTTGTAAAACAGCCAAAGCATATCCGCTAAGTATTACAAAAGACTCTACTGCATAGTGACCAAAAAAAGTAAGAATCATTTTAGGAATATAAAAAGGGTTTTCTTGGCACCATAGAAAGTATGCTGGCAAAATCCAGCCTTCATATCCTTTCTCATTACTAAAAAACCATGGATAAATATAATTTGATATATTATGAGCAATAATAACAAGGATTAAAAATCCTTTCAATAATGTTGCGTTTTGCTTAGTAAAATAGGCTTGATTCACTTTTTAATCCTCATTAATCTTTTTTTAGCTAACTTCTTTTTTTCTTTTTTAGTCAGTCTTTTTTTTAAATATCTAATGGGGACTGTTTCTCCCCTTCTGTCCTTTACAAGAACATCTCCTTTTTTATAATCAATCTCTTTTTTTGGTGAAAAGAGGGTTATTTTCTTAGCAGGGGCTTTTCTTTCTTTTCCATGCACTATAATTTCAAAATCAAAAGGTGATGAATTTAATACCCAGAAACTAAACTTGTTTATTTCTGTGGTAGCTGAATTTGATCCCGTTTTGTGTGATGAAGATAATCCTTCCAAGATAAAAACATCATTTGTATAACTGTCTTTTTCCCCTTTATCTACCTTTCCTTTACTGTCTGTTACTGCATATCCATTGCTATTAATAGAGGCATAGCCTACAATATCTATATTATCTTTTGTAAGTCTGTTTATTTCATTGTATAAAACATCCTTATCTTTTATTCTGTATAAGTTGTGTTTTGAGAAGGAAATGTAATCATCAATATTTCCTGAAGACAAGCTTTTTTGCAATTCTTCAATCATCATAAGTTCATTCTCTGTTTTACTAATATCAATTTTACTATCTAGTTTTTCAGCAAAGGATTTTACTTTATCACCTAGATGCTTTTTTAATTTTGGACTAATATATTTGTCATCCAAAAGTCGTGCGTGGGTAAACAGTCCAGATATTTTATTAATAAAGCTATCTATTAACTTGTGTAATGGTGGACCTATTAAAGGCATTTTTTCAATTAAGGACAGGATATAGCTTAGAGCAAATATTTCAAGAATTGGGGAAATCCAGGTTCCTGCAATATAGTTTGAGAAAAAATAATAAATCATTCCTATTATCTTTGACATTGAAAGCCACAGAAATTTAAAAAAGCCGATAACAATAACTTTAAGTTCAAGATATAGTGCCATCGATGTAAAAGAATCTGTAATATACAATATCCATAAAAAAGCACCGGCAGGTAATACTATTTTCAAATTTCTTTTTATTTTATATCTCCAGTTAAGCTCAAAAATATATCCTGTAAATTTTTTTATGGGTTCTGCTATATGAACAGTGATGTGGTCTTGTATCCATTTTGATAAAACATGATCTATAAAAAATCTTTTTATGGTTAGTAGACCAAATTGTACAAGAGTTAATCCTTTAATGTAGAGTAATATCTGAACCTTTGAGGCCAAAAATGCTGCAATGGCTTTTGTTTTTAAAAGTTTGGCAATTGTAAATAAATGTGTTTTTACAGATGTTAGGAAGATAGCTGTTGCCACTATTAGCTCTTTTGTAAATTCAGGAAAAAATATATAAGATGCCGATGAGGATGAAATTAAAATCAGCAAAATAACAACAATTCTTTTGTAGAGCATCGATTAAACCTTAGTTCTGTCTGGCAATCTCTCTTTTTTTGATAACCTATCAATAATTAAGTGCAAAAGATTTAAATATCTGGATCTTGTTGTTATTTTTGAAGCTAGTGTTTTATATTCTTGTGTTTGACTTTTTAATTCGCGCAGCCTCTTTTTTTCCTTTCTTTGAATTTTTGACATTTTTTTTAGTCTTTTTTTTGCATCTAAATATATTTTTTTATCAATATTCATTTTTATTAACTCCTATTTTTGCTTTCATTTTAACATCTCTTTCCTTAAGAAAAGTTTAAGAATCGTTTTTCGGTGTAAATTCCGGAACTATTTTTTTAAGCTCTGTTTTTTTATTTTTTGCTTTTAAAAGGTTTTTAATTTCTTTGTTTAATTTATCGATATTATAAAAAGTTTTTTCTGCTACAAAAATGCTTTCATATATTGTTTTTTTGTCATTTTCATTTATTAACAACTCTTCATATAATTTTTCACCTGGTCTTAATCCTGTTATCTTTATTTCAAGATCTTTATTGTAAAGTTTGAGCATTTTTTTAGCAAGATCATATATTTTTACGGGTTCACCCATATCTAAAACAAAAAGTTCTTTATTTTTAGCAATAGATGCAGCCTGCAACACTAGTTGGCAAGCTTCTGGAATAAGCATAAAATACCTTGTTATCTCCTTATGTGTAACTGTAAGAGGTTGGTTATTCTCAATTTGTTTTTTAAACTTCGGTATAATGCTTCCGCTACTTCCCAGAACATTTCCAAATCTTACTGCTGTTATAATTGTGGATTTAGATTCTTTATTTTGAGCATAAAGTTCACAAACTCTTTTTGTTGCCCCCATGATATTTGTGGGTCTTACTGCTTTGTCTGTAGAAATAAGAACCACTCTTTTTACATTATTGTTAACTGATAAATCAATGATATTTTTAGTGCCTATAATATTATTTTTAATAGCAGATTCTGGGTTCTCTTCGCATAAAGGAACATGTTTATAGGCGGCAGCGTGGATAACAATATCTATCTTATGCTGACAAAAAACCTCTTGAATCTCTTTTCTGTTTGCGACACTCTTTAGATAGTGAGGATGATTAGGGATTTCTTCCGCTATTTTATAAAGGTTATATTCGCTATTATCTACAAGAATAATTTTAGAAGCTTTATATTTTAATACCTGTTTTGATATTTCACTGCCTATACTTCCTCCTGCCCCCGTAATCATTACTGTTTTTCCGGCAATCATTTCTTTTATTTTTTTATCATCTAAATCTTTTGGTTTTCTTGCCAATAAATCTTCAATAGAAATCTTTTTGGTCTTTTTTTCTATAGGGTTGTATTTTTCTATAGATTTAATTCCGCATTTTTTAGCTTTTTCTACAATATCAGACAATATTTTTTGATCCACATTTGAAGAAACTATAAGATAAGTTATCTTTTTTTTAAGGATAGTTTTACATAGATTTTTGTAATTATATATCCTAACCCCTTTTATATCCCCATGTTCTTTTTGAGAGAATATAGCTGTAACTTTAACATCGAGTGTAGTTTCAGCTATATTAATTATATCTGTAATATTATTGGTAATTCCAATAATTGCAGCATTGTTTTTCTTTTTTTTTATAGAAGATGTTATTGAGATATATGTTCTGTATAGTGACCTAAAACTTTCTATTAGCAATAAAGAAACAAAATAATCTATTATAATTATAGATCTTGGTGCTGGTCCGTCAAAGAGAGGTGATTTTAAATAAAGGAGTAATATAATAGAAGAAAATGTTATTGCTATAAAAATTTTTTTGGCATCAGAAAAAGAAAAAAATCTCCAAGATATCCGATAAAGATCAAATAAAAAGAATACAAATATTTTTATGGTTGTTGCGGCAAATGTAATTTTAAAAATATAAGGTAAATGCTCATCAGGAATATTAAAATTAAATCTAAGACTGTATGCTAATAAAAAGGCGATAAAAAAAATAGTTCCATCACCTATTAAATATAGTGCACTTCTTAGAATCTTCTTGTACATAGTGCTCTTCCTAATTTACTTTAATGATGAAAAAACAAGTAGAGCAATCATTGCTACCGCTTCCGCATAAGTAATAATATATTCTTTTTCTAGATCAAAAGGTGTTCCTAAAATAATAAAATTTTTAGTTGGAGATAAAGCTATTGGATTTGCAATTAAATTATCGCCTTCTTTATCTATCCTATAGATATTATCATCTTCATCTTTAATGTAGCTAACCTCAAAAGTTGGAAAATCAAAATGTTTATAAAAAGGCATTTTTGAAAGATTGGCTTTTTTAAATCTTTTCTTTGTTTTTTTAGAAAAGATGTTCATAACTTCTTCTTCATTTTTTTTATCATCAAAAGGGATTGTTATTATCTCTCTATCTTTATCTACTGCAATCTGATATTCCTGTCTAATAATTGAGGTTTCAAAATCAGGGTCCTCCTGTCTGGCAATTTCTTTTGCTTTTTTTAAATCATTTATTTTTGGCTCCATCTCATATGTAACTTTTGCAATTAGTTTCCAATCCATGTAAACCCTTGTTATTGCTAAAAATATTGCAAACACAAACAACATCTCTTTGTGAGGCGGTTGTAATAATGTAGCATAAAGTATAGAGATCACAACAAAAATCCAAAATAAAGCATTTAATTTAAAGTTAGCAACATCATCTTCTTTTCTGGCTAGATGTGCTTGCGCTTTTAATAAATCTCTTCTTGTTAGTTGTTTGTACGTCTTTCCTTCAAGTATTTTTTCTAAAATCTTATTTTGATAAAATGCGGCCATAAATAAGATAATCCCGGAAAAATAAATATAAGGTAGGTAACTGTTTAACATTTTTCGTTCTCCATAAAAACTTTTTTGATATTTTGAGCATACTCTTTTATTAGTTTTTGAATTTCAGGCCACTCATAACTTTTTTTTGTTAAAAGCAGTTCGATATCGATATAAGTAGGATTAATGGAGGTAAAATCTGTAATTTTTCCTTTCTCCAGTAGCTGACTTAATAAAAAGAAAGTTCTTTCGGCTTTAAACAGATACAATGCTGCTAGTTTTTTATTTTTTTCTTCTGTTAAATAATACTTTGAAATTGAAACATACTCAAGAAATTTTTCTTTGAATTTCTCTTTTGCTTTTTTTGAATCATGGTTAAATGTAAAACTTTTGGTTTTAAGATAAAGTGGGTTTTTTTGAAAAAAACACTCTGTAGCTACAGGATCGTTGCTATCTAGTAATTTTTGGAAGTCATGTTCAGAAACTGCTCTGATTTTAAGCATATCTTCTTCTGTTTCCTCATCCATCTCTTTGTCTGTTTTCAAGATAGTTAAAAACCGGTCTTTTGGAATAATTTCCTCAAAACTTTCATCATAGTTTGCTAAGTCATATCTGAAAATTCCAATAATATTTTCTTTTTCTATATTAAAATTTTCAGAAATGACATCTTTCATAAAATCTGATATTTGATTTTGTGTAATGTTAAGATTTAAATTGATCATATTATCCTCTTCTTAATTATTTTTGATAATTATATTATAGCATCAAGAAGATGTTTTTACAATCTTTGCTTATCTGTTTTTATAAAAAATATAATATTGAGAAAATATTTTTAAGATCTTTATAAGGTTTTAGATGATATACTAAGAAAAAAGTAGGTTAAAATGACAAAAAAAGAATTTCTTTCAGTTATATATATGTTAAATGCAATAATTTCTCCACCGCTAGAAAAAAAAGAAAGTCTGGAAGTTTATTATTCTTTATTGAAAGATATCTCTTTTGAAAAATTCAAAAGAGGTGCGGAAAGACTTCTTTTGGAAAATGAGAGTTTTTATGGTTCGTTTCCAACCATTGCGCAATTAAGAAAATATGCAGATGATACAGAAATTGATAAGATTAATTATAGATTGGATATTTTATTGTTTGGTTTTGATAATTTACCGGATTATGAGGATGGGTTTGAAAAAAGAGCTAGGGGTTTAAAAAACCAAGAAGAGGGAACTCCTCTTCTTGGGATAAACAAAAAACTCTGATTATAGAGGTTTTGTTGATTTGTCAGTAGTTACGTTTCTGTCACCTGCTTGGAAGAAACTGTAAGTTTTAGTAGCTGTATCATATCTGAAGTTACCGCCCGTTGCATTGTTTTCTCCATCAATTTTTACATCAAGATCCTCGATAATTGTATCAAATCTGTCTCTGCTTGCTTGATCTGCTGTTGCAGCTGCATCGATCCAGATGCCGATAGTTTTTCCTGTTCCATAGCTTGTGATATTGTAATCAAAGTGGTTAGGAAGCGCTTTTAAAGAGCTTTTCATGTTGTTAACAGTTTCGTCAGTAACTGTAAAAAGAGAACCTTCGTTTTGGTTGATTGTAAGATCAACAGCCTCACCGATTGCATCAAGAGTAGCTCTTTCAGCAGTTACTTTTGATTTGCCTACAGCACCCCAAAGGCTTGAAATTGCAACACCTGCAAGAATAGCTCCAAGAACACCAGCGACGATCATTGATTGTAAAGACATACCTCTTAGTTTCATATATAATACCTCCGTATTGCGAAAGCTTTCGCCTTCAATTTTTTATTTTCCGCAAAAAATATCTTTCTGTAAGAACAGAGAGATGCTTCGAGAGAACGCGGTTAAATTCTCTTGAAGGAAGGGTTAAAAATAAACCTTCTGCGGTATTATATATTAAAAAATTATTTTTTCGGACAAAATGGAGTTAAAAATTGAAGTTTTTTTAAAAAAAATGCTAAAAAGCATAAAAAAGAGAGTTTTCTCTCTTTTTTATTTATATTGACTAAAACGGAATTTCGTCATCATCAATATCAATTTCCGGAATTTCCGGCTGCTGCGGAGCACCATATCCGCCGCTTTGCTGCGGTTGAGGCTGCGGCTGCTGCGGAGCACCATATCCGCCGCTTTGCTGCGGTTGAGGCTGCGGCTGCTGCGGAGCACCATATCCGCCGCTTTGCTGATTACCATTTGAAGATCCTTTCGGGTCCAACATTGTCATATTTTCGACAACGATAGAGTGTTTGCTTCGCTTTCCTCCATTTTGGTCTGTCCAGCTGTCAAATTTCAAACGACCTTCAGCCAATATTTTTGATCCTTTGCGAAGATATTGGTTTGCAATTTCTGCTGTTCTTCCGAAGAAGGTGATATCTACGAAAGTAACCTCTTCTTTTAGGTTTCCGTCAGCCCCTTTAAATTTTCTGTTGACAGCCAAACCGGTTGACCCGACCGCTGTGCCACCTGGCGTATAGCGAAGTTCCAAATCTCTTGTGAGGTTTCCTACAAGAATTACCTTATTGTACATGATAGCATCCTTTTATATTTTTTTGTTTCTACCTACTAAGAGTGGTAGTTACTTATAGTTATAGCATAAAAAAACTTAAAAGAAGCTTTAAGGAAAAATAAAGGTTAATTTTGCTATAATTTTTATATAAGAGGTTGCTCTTAAATACAAAACATTAAGGAGATAAAATATGTTGTCTAAATTTAAAGATCTTTTTTACACAGAAAAGGTTATTAAAAAGAACGGTAAATCCAAAAGATATGTTAAAGCCAGTTGGTTGCTTTTGTTTTCTGTTCTTTTAAGCTTTGGAACAATCAATACTTACGGCTATGATCTTGTGCATCACATTATGCGCCTTGATCCTACAAAATTCTTTTCATGGTTGGAAGGCTTTGTGTTATTCTTGTTATGGATTCTTGCATTTGTTGCTCTCAAAAACTCGGTTGGCTGGGGAGGTATTGTTGCCAGTATTATCTTAAGTGCACTTACTATCGGCGGTTTAATTCAAGAAGGGTATATTGATCTTAATAAAGATACTATCGGATGGAGTATTAATATTGCCGTTGCTCTTATGATTTGGCTGGGACTTATTGGGTCTAGAATTTGGCTATCTATTACCGGGCAGTATGAGCTTGCCGGTGGTATCGATGATAGTGCAGATGATCATGATGACTAATTAAAGGGGGTGTTTAAAATGAAGAAAAGTCTATACTATTTAATTGCAGTAACTACAATTTTTGCAGGATGTGCAAGCGATCAGGGAAACAAAGTTGGTGTTTTTTGTTCAACTTCTGTTTCTAAGGTTCAATCAACACCTTCTTGCCCTTCTTATGATACTGTAGATCAAATGATGAAGGCAAAAGGTTATGTTAGTGCAGGAGATGGGAAATATATATCAAAAGTAGATAGCTTAAAAAAGGATACTGTGAAAACCGTTTCAACCAGATGTGAAACAGTTCCAAATACGGATATTAAGCGTACTGCTGCTATCCCTGTTCCTGTTTCTCAGTCAGAAAGCATTGTTTCTGATACAGGGAATATGATACAAGGAGAAATTATCTCAACAAGATGTGCAATTTGGGATGGGTCTTCTTGTGATAAGCAAGAGGTAAAAATTAAGCTCTCTAACGGGAAAATTATTCAAAAGCCTCTGTATAATAGCTCTGCAAGTGTTGGAGATATTGTAAAACTAAAAGTGAGATAAAAAAATGCCGGAACCAATCCGGCATTTAAAAATAAAAAAGGAAGGTATGATTGCTTTTTACTTCTAAGAATGTTGCTCTTGTTCAAAAAATAGAAAAGAGTGAAAAAATTTCAAATAATGAGCTGCTTGTATTTCTTTTAACTCTTGCCACAAAAAGAAAGGGCGATTTAACAGGTGTTTTTAAAACTCTTTTTGATGAAGATGAAATTCAATTTCTGAAAGAGGTTTCGATAAAAAATGATCTTCTTTCAAAAAAGGAATATGATATATTAGATAAGTTAAGTTTCTCAAAACAAAATAAAAGTAAGGAAGACAGGTTTGAAAAAGAGGCAAAAGAGGCAATAAGGCACCTAAAGAGTTTAAACCCCTCCGCAGCAGAAGGAAGAGAAGCTATTCTTGCGGCAAAAAGAGTATTGCAAAAAGGTTTTAGCTTAGAAAACTTAAAATATGTTAATTATTATTTTTCCAATATATGGAAATATGATCCAGATATGTCAAAATATATTAATGCTGTAAATCTATACAGGATAAGTAAATTTGAAACGAAGTTGCATCAAGCAAAACCGGTTTTAGATAATATAAAGAAATATAGAGAGCAACTAAAATTATTTTTAGCTGATTTTACTCCTTCTATTGCTGTTGATATACCTCCGGAAGAAAGAAAAGATGTCGTGACTGTTAATGATATTCCTTTTAAAATTCAGGAAAGGTTTGTGTATTGGCTAGATTCAGGATATTCTTATTCTGTAATACAGGAAGTTGTTAGATATTTTGTAACAAGATATCTAAATAAAGAAAAGGGTGGTATCTTAAGTGCCTCTAGG
>Ga0256843_1001961_pt1 | contig 15462 bp, 18 predicted proteins | sample AlvinellametaG_FD_191572 | JGI IMG/M metagenome (GOLD analysis project Ga0256843, IMG submission 191572) | Pompeii worm associated microbial communities from hydrothermal vent at the East Pacific Rise, Pacific Ocean - Alvinella | ecosystem: Host-associated > Annelida > Integument > Unclassified ... | reverse complement strand
GAGGGCTTTTTTTATGTGCTCCATACTTACGGGTTTCGGAAGGGTTTTTGGAACTTTTACATGTTCGTCGCCTATGATTTTAAACTTATGCCCCTCAGTTTCCAAAAACTCAAAAAAACTTCTGAGAGCCGAGACTTTTTTGGCTATTGTTTTTTTGTTAAGCTCGGCAATGTGGAGTCTGTAAGGGGTGATGTCTATCGTGTTGTTTTCTATTTCTATAAAATCAATTGCTTCTTTAAGCACCGTTTCATATGTTTTGTATGTGTTTTCGGATTTGGTTTTTTTAACAAAGCTAAGAAACTTATTAATCTCTTTTTGCAAAAACTTTTTCATATATGCTTCTTGCCTTTTCGTATTGTTGTTTAGCTTTTTGTTTAAGCTCGTCGCTTATTAAAAGAGACGGTTTTAAATTTTTATATTCATCAAGAAGTATCTCAAGCATGATTTTTACTTTTTGACGCTCTTTATCCGTCAGGTTCGGTTTATTTGCTATTTCTTCTATTTCTTTAAAATATTTATCTGCATCTTTTAAAAACGTCACCCACTCTTTTGCGATTTTAGACTGCGTATAAACCGTAAACGCCATTCTGTTGTAAGGGTCAAGTATATATGCTTCTTTCGCCTTGGCGTACGCTTTGTCAAACTCTTCGTTTTCGAAATAGTACCTCGCCTCCAGCGAGAGGCGGTATGATGTGTTTAACGTAAAGTAAAGCACAAATGCGATAATAATTATACCAAGAAAAATTAATAACTTTTTTATATCACTTCCCCTTTTAGAGTGTGTTTGGTTGCATCTGTTATTTTAACATCGACAATTTCACCCAAGTATTTATCGTTTTCAGGTATTTTTACGGTAAAAAAGTTGTCGCTTTTACCGACACCCGGCTCTTCGATCAATACCCTGTAAACCTTGCCGATCTGCTCTTTAGCGATTTCGTCAAGTATTTCACCGTGTCTTTTTTGAAGTCTGAAGAGTCTTTCTTTTGCGACCTGTTTATCCACCTGGTTCGGCATCTGGGCAGCTTCCGTTAGCGGGCGAGGGGAATATACGAAGCTGAAAATCTGCTCGAACCTTACTTTTTCAAGCACGTCCATAGTGTGCTCGAAATCCTCTTCGCTCTCACCCGGGAATCCTACGATAATGTCGGTTGTAATGCTTACATCCGGGATTTGACGGATAATTTCGCATCTGTTTAAAAACCACTCTTTGGTGTAACCCCTTCTCATGGCTTTAAGTATTTCACTGCTTCCGCTTTGAAGAGGGAAGTGTATGTGTTTGCAGATTTTAGGGTTGTTTGCGAACTCGTCTAAGAATCTGTCGTCGGCGTGAAGCGGATGAGGGGAGGTGAACCTGATTCTTTCGATTCCGTCAATTTTGCTAACTTCCCTTAAAAGATCCGTAAAGTCGACCTTTGGATGCTCAACACTGAATCTTTTTCCGTAATTGTTTACGTTTTGGCCAAGAAGCGTAATTTCTTTAACGCCTTCATTTGCAAGGTTTTCCACCTGCTTTAAAATCAAATCCATAGGTATTGAGAGCTCTTTACCCCTTGTTTTGGGAACTATACAGAATGAACATTTTTTATCGCACCCGACCATAATGTTTACGAAATCTTTATACGGGTTTTTTCTTGTGTTTTTAAAAATATATGTCGTATCGTCGTAGTCTATGTCTGTGATGACCGCTTTTGGAGTGTTTAGGGCTTCTTTTATGCGGCTGACGTTTCTCGCACCGAGAACAAAGCTCACATAAGGGGCTCTTTTGATAATCTCTTCACCCATGTGGCTTGCCGTACATCCGCATACGCCGAATTTGGCATCGGGATTTTTCTTTTTAAGAGCGCCGAGTTCGGAGAAAAGTTTTTGTACAGGTTTTTCCCTTACCGAGCAGGTGTTAAGAAGTATTAGCTCGGCTTCTTCGGGGTTTTGTGTAGTTTCGTATTCGTCTGAGAGTTCTGCAATGATATGTTCGGAGTCTTTGACGTTCATCTGACATCCGAACGTTTCAATATAGAGTTTTTTCAAGGTTGGCCTTAAATGATGTGAAGTTCGTACATATATGCGCCTTCGTCAAGGCCGAATTTCACTTCCCTGAAATAAACTGAATATCCGTCGTTTTCAAGTTTGTCGATTAGATCTTTTAGATCTTTGTAAGACGTTTCTTTGTGAAAATAGAAAAATGAGTTCGGTTTGATCTCTTTTAGGAATTCTTCGTATGTTTTTTCTATGATGTTGTTATCAGTGCTGATAAGTTTTAACGTCATTGTAATCCTTTTATTATTATTTTATCAAAAATTTTTGTAAAATTATACCTAAAAAAGTTGGCGGCAAGTAGTGAAATAATTATGTTAAATGAGATATATGCGATTTTTGATATGAAAATTTTATTTTAACTATTTGGCAAATAACGTAACAAAGGAAAAACGTGGAAAAAGTACTGGATTTATTATCGCTTGTAGCGAATGAAAAGGGACTCGATTTTGACGAGGTTAAAGAGGCTTTTAAAAGATCTGTTGTTAAAACGGCTAAAAAGGTTTTAGGAGATATCGACGTTGAGGTTGATATTGAAAACGGAGAGCTTAAGATTTATCAGATTTTTGAAGTTAGAAACGATGATGTGGCGCTTGAAGAGCCTGAGAAGTATTTTTATCTGGACGAAGCGAGGGAATTTGACCCTAACGCACAAATAGGAGACAAACTCAAAGTCGAACTTGATCTCGGAAAACTCGGAAGAAGCGGCGCTATGGCGCTTCAAAGGGAGTTTGAAAGGGAGATTACAAGACTTCTTGAAAACGAAATTTACAGAAAGCTGATTTCTAAACTCAATACGATAGTCAGCGGCGAGGTTGTAAAGGTTGACAGCGAGGAAAACACATGGGTTGAGCTTGATGGCGTAAAAGGCGTGCTTCCAATGAGAAACAGAATAAAAGGCGAAAAATTTGAAGTGGGCGATGTGATGAAAGCCCTTTTAAAATACGTTCATTTCGATACAAACAGAGGTATTACCATTGAGCTTAGCCGTACGAACCCTAAATTTTTGGAAAAACTTATAGAATCGGCGGTACCGGAAGTTAGAGACGGAATTATTAAAATCCACACAAGTGCGAGAATTCCGGGTGTCAGAAGCAAAGTGGCGGTAAGCTCTCTTAATCCGAAAGTGGAGCCGATAGGAACCATTATCGGTAAAAACGGGGTCAGAATCAATTCAGTTTCAAACGAATTAAACGGGGAAAACATCGACGTGATAGAATATTCTCCGAAACCTGAAATTTTTATAGCCCGTGCGCTCTCCCCTGCAATCGTTAAAAACGTTCACGTAGACGAAGACAAAGCTCTTGCGGTCGTAGAGGTTGATCCTGACCAAAAAGCAAAAGCGATCGGTAAAAACGGTATAAACATTACGCTTGCGGGAATGCTTACAAAATACAAAATCGAACTAAAAGACGCAGAAGAAAAATCAAAAGATACAAGTAAACTCGAAAACTTGTTTAAAATATAAGGAAATTGATGCGCTATTTTTACGTCTCTTTCATTATAGCCGCGATAGGGCTTGGACTCTCTTTTTTTATTGACGGATGGAGCGCCGTTTATTTAACGGCGATTCTTGCCATTTTGGAAGTTTCGCTTTCATTTGACAACGCCGTAGTAAATGCCAAAATCCTTCAGGGGATGGATAAGGTGTGGGAGAAAAGGTTTTTAACCTGGGGGATGGTTATTGCGGTGTTTGGTATGAGGTTTGTTTTTCCGATACTGATTGTTGCTGTTGCGGCGAATATGGGGGTTGCGCAGACGCTGAACATTGCAATAAACGATCCCGAAAAATACCATCAGATCCTGTTAGAGAGCGAAAAACTGATTTATGCGTTCGGCGGTGCGTTTTTATGGCTTGTATTTACTGACTTTTTATTTGAAGAAAAGAGTGTAAGGTGGATTAAGCCTGTCGAAAGATATGCCGAAAAACTCGGGCGCGTTAATAATATTTCGCTGATTGTGGCGACTGTTATCGGAATAGTAGTCATATACGATTCAAAATCATATGAAATAGGAATAGCGTATCTTTTAGGAATGCTTACATACTCTTTATTAAACGGAATAAACGAAGCGTTTGCCGTAGAAGGCGCCAAGAACGGGCTTATGGGGTTTTTGTATCTTGAAATGCTCGATGCGAGTTTCAGTTTCGACGGTGTAATCGGGGCGTTTGCTATTACGGGCAATATCTTTATCATTATGATAGGGCTCGGAATCGGTGCTATGTATGTAAGAAGCCTGACTATATGGATGGTGGAAAAAGGCGTACTAAACGAATACAAATACCTCGAGCACGGCGCGCATTACGCCATAGGGGTTCTTGCAATTATTATGCTTTTAAAAATCTTTATGCATGTGGGCGAAGTGCTCACAGGTACGATAGGACTCGGACTGTTGGCGGTTGCGTTTTTACACTCCAAATACGAGACTAAATAATTTTTATCTCTTCTTCAAGCGTTATTGAGAAACTCTCATATACCCTTTTTTTCGCCTCATTGATTAAAAACAGCATATCATCAAATGTTCCTCCGCCTGTATTTACGAAAAAATTGGCGTGTATTTCGCTGACTTTAATACCGCCTTTAGCCATACCTTTCATTCCGACGGCTTCTATTAGTCTTCCTGCGTAATCACCCTCAGGGTTTTTAAATACACTCCCGAGGCTTGGGTCTTTCGGCTGGTTTGAGCGTAATTTTTTAAGCGTTTCGTCAAGTTCGTAATCAAATCCGCTTTTTATTTCAAAAACCGCCTCAAAAACAGGTTCGCTAATGTCGGAATACCTGTAATTAAATTCAAACTCTTTTTTTTCTTTTAAACCGTTTAATGTTTTAAGGGCCAAGAGGTTGTCTGATATTTCGTATTCTTTTACACCCGCGTTCATTTTAACGCTTCCGCCGATAGTTCCGGGAAGTTTGCTTAAAAATTCAAATCCTCCGATGTTGTTTTTTTTGCAGAAATTGTAAAATGTCTGATTGTTTGTTTTTGCCCCTACGTGAAGGTAACCGTTTTTGATTTTTATATATTTGTACATATCATCAAGAATTCCTAAATTTGATGCACCGGGTGATATGAGAGTGTTTGTGGCGCGTCCTATTAAAAATTCGTTTTCAAAATTCTCTTCGTTTATCAGTTTTACTTTTGTTTTGGGACCGATTTTTATGCTTGAGAGTTTTGAGAAGTCTACGGTTTTGTATTTCATTTTTTATCTTAAGAAAGTTGGTATAAGTTTAAAAACATAAGTGGTGAAATCGATTATTTCATTAAGCATCCAGGGCATCGTGAAAATCATAACAACGGCAATCGCCAGAATTTTAGGTACGAAACTGAGCGTCATTTCGTTAATCTGTGTAGTCGCCTGGAATATTGAAATTAAAAGCCCCACAATCATACCCACAATAAGTGCGGGAAGTGCAAGCAATAGTGCGAGTTTGAGTGTCTGTACGGCAAGAGCAATGATTTCAGATTGCAAAGTCTACTCCTAATACTTTCATAACGGCTCTGTCGACCGCTTTCATTTCTTCTTCGGTGAGTTTGGTCACAAGCCCTTTTGAAAATATGATTTTTCCTGTTGATATTATACCAATTGCGGTGGCGACTATTTCACTCTCTTTGCTCATTTGATCCCTTTTTTTTATAAGCACCCTGTAATCCCCTCCCAAAATCTGTCCCGAAAGCGGAAGGACGACTACCGTATGATACACTCCCTCAAAACAGGCGCGGTTGAGATAATCGTTTTGATAGATTAAAAAAGGTCTTGTTTTCGCACTGTCGGTCAGTTTTGCGAAATATATTTCGCCTCTTTTAAATTCCGGGATTTTGTCGCCTTTAAACTCCCCTTCGAAAAACTCTATATAACTCGCCCTTTGGGTTCTCGGTTTGCATTTGAGGCTCAGTTCGTTTCTCTTAAGCCATTTACTGAAATCTTTCATTCTTATTTGAACCTTAGATCTTTATATTCTACAGGAAGCATATACTCCCTTACATCTTTCATTCTTGGAAGAAGCCCCGCGTTATGTCCTATTTCATACAGTTTGTTGATTGCGTTTAGCTGCTCTTCGTCAAGTGAAACCGATTTGTCGTTTGCGTATAAAGAGAGGTATTTATCAAGTGTTTTGTCATCGACTCTTACGAGGTTTCTTTCGATAAGCATTTTTGCAAGCAGATTTTTATGCGTGTTTGCGACATCCACCGCTTTTGTGAGGATCTCTTCTATTTCGATTGCATCAATCAAAGGCAGGGATCTTCTTATGGCCATTCCTCCGAGGGGCAGCGGTATTTCCCCCGCCATGTCCGTCCATATATCCCACAGCTCTTTTTCGACTTCAAGTCTTTCGTCGAATGTGAGGATGCTTTCATGTATAAGCACCCCGGCGTCCACTTCTCCGTTTAAAACCGCTTCTTCAATTTCAAGGAAGTTTTTATAAACGATTCTCGCTTTCGGATAAGCTATTTTAAAAATCAGTGCGTTTGTCGTGTATTCGCCGCTGAGGGCCACTTTGAAGTTCGGTTTTAGTTTTTTGCCTTTTAGTTTGACGAGTTTTGGTCCGTAGCCGTAACCGAAGCTGATTGCCGTTTTTAAAAGTGCGTATTCGTCCTTTAAAAACGGATAAACCCCGAAACTTATCGCCGTAACGTCGTATATGTTTTTGAGGGCTTTTTGGTTTAGGGTTTCTATGTCTTCCGCGATGTTTTCAAAAGCGTATCTGTTTTTCCATCCGCTGTGTGTTTTTTCAAGTCTGTTAACCCAGCCGAACTTAATGGCGTAGTACATAAAAATGTCATCCGCATCCGGTGAATGCGCAATAGTAAAATGTTTCATAAATCTTACACCTTTTTGTTGAAAATTATAACATAATAGGTAAAAATGAAAATAAATTGTTAAAATTAGAAAAACGATTATTTATATATCAATTAATTTAAGATATAATATAGGTTATCTATATGAAAGGGGAGAAAGTGTCAGGGGAGGGAAAATTAAAACAGAGAATTATAAAACTTAACTCCTTTTCGATATTTGCAATTATCATACTTTTCTCCGTAGTCAGTTTCGCAATGGTTTATTATATTTTAAAAACCTCCCTTCAAAGGGATATCGCATTTACCAAGCAGGAGTATCTCAGCACTAAAAAAGCCATTGTCAAAAACCAGGTTTACAATTTCATCAATTTCATCGATCAGATAAAAAAACGCGAAAACGAAAAAAGCATAAACGAGCTTAAAAAAAGCATGGAGTTTTTAACACAGGTCCTTAAAAACGAATCCCCCGCAAGATACGGGTATATACTCTCAAGATTTTCGCTTTTAAACCCTCAGCTTGTAATAGCCCTGAGTGATCTAAAAGGCAATAAAATATATGCGAACTTTTCCGAATACAACACCAAAAAAAGAAAACAGCTTATTAAAAAACTTTTAAATAAAGGTTTAAAAAACAGCGGATATTTTACGCTAAACACTTCAAAGGGTCTGCTTTACATTACAGCAAAGATTTTTACTAACAAAAAAGACGGAAAAAAATATTTCCTAACCACAGCCGTTTTCAAATCCTCAATCGACAAAAAAATACAAAAGCAGGTCGTAAACCTCGTTCATACCGTTAAATTCGTATTTAATAAAGGCTATATTTCCATACTGAAAATATTAAATTACGAAGGAGGCAAAAAGTACGCGAAATTTGTAGCCATTCCGATTAAGCCCGAATGGGAGGGTCTGTATCTGAACGACTCAAAAAAAGACGCCAAAGGCATAGAATACAGAAAAGTTTATCTTAAGATTTTAAGGGAAAAGGGCGAGGGGTATTTTACGTACTGGTTTAGAGGCAAAGACGGTAATCTATATAAAAAAATCTCGTTTATCAAACTGTATAAACCGTTTAACTGGGCGATAATAGCGGGTGTGTATATCGATGAAATGAACAATCTCATCAACAAGAAAAAAGAGCAGATTACAAACGAACTTAAACACATTTTCTTTACGTATATCGTAATGTCTTTTATTTTCCTTGTAATTGTATATTTTATCACCAGATACGAAAACAGGCTCCTTTCCGAAGTTATAGAAAAATATGAAGAAGAGATTACGAAAAAAAACGAAGAGCTTGAAAAACTGAATAAAACCCTTCAGCAGGAAGTTGAGAAAAAAACTCAGGAACTTATGAATACGTTTTTTACTGATCCCCTAACAGGCCTTCCGAACAGGGAAAAACTGCTTGTGGATCTTAAAAACAGAAATTACGTGGCGATTTTAAATATCGACTCGTTTAAGGAAATAAACGACTTTTACGGGATAGAAATAGGAGACAGGGTTTTAATCAAAGTGGCTTCTCTTTTAAAAGAGGTTTCGGAAGTTTACAAACTCTCCGGTGATGAATACGGAATGCTCGGAGATGATGTTTCCGAGCTTAAAAAAAGGGTTGAAGAGGCGATTTACCAGGTTGAAAAACAGAAATTCGTTTTTGACGGCATTGAAATAGAAGTTTCAATGAGAGCTGGTATAGGTGAAACTCTGACAAAAGCGGATATGGCTTTAAAATACATCAAACAGACTAAAAAAGAAAAAGTAATCGTTTATGATGAAACTCTGCCTGTTGCAAAAGAGTACGAAAACAATTTAAAATGGAAAAACATAATCAAACAGGCCCTAAAAGATGACAGAATAATCGCTTATGCACAGCCTATAGTAAACGCCAAAACGTTTAAAACGGAAAAATTCGAGTGTCTTATGAGAATAGAGTATGAAGGAAAGATTTATTCACCCGCGCAATTTTTAAATATTTCAAGAAAAACGGGTCAGTATATAGAGCTTCAAAAAAGAATGATTGAAAAGTGTTTCAAAAAATTCGCCCAGCTTGAATATAAATTTTCAATAAACCTTTCGGCATATGAGCTTACGTTTGATGATTTTAAAAACTTCCTTGTAAACAAAATCGACGAATACAACATCCATGACAAACTGATAATAGAACTTCTTGAAGATGAAAAACTCCATGATGAAGAACTTATCGGGCATCTTATATTTTTAAACCAGCACGGAGTAGAGTTTGCCATAGACGATTTCGGAAGCGGTCACAGCAATCTTTCGTATCTCGTGACGAAACTGCCGGTGAATATACTGAAAATTGATGGAAGCCTTATAAAAAACGTGGATAAAAACAAATCAAATTATAAACTCGTACAGGCACTTGTAACACTTGGCAAAATTTTTAAACTCACACTTGTAGCGGAGTTTGTGGAAAACGAAAAAATAGCGTTTATGCTAAGAGATCTCGGAATAGACTATCTTCAGGGGTATTATTTCTCAAAACCTCTGCCTCTTGAAGAGATAAAAGGATAACTTATGAAAAAACTGGCTTATTTGGCTCTTTTTGCGCTTTTATACGCTGCTGAGCCGACAAAACAGGAGCTGATAGAACAAATCGGACAGCTTGAAAAAGAGCTGACGTTTTTAAAAAGCGGCATTGCGGATACGATTGACGAGCTGTCTGAAAGAATTGACGAAAACGAGTTTGAAGCCTCTTTGAATAAAATCAAATGGGGAGGGGAATTAAGGGTTAATAACGGTAATTATTATATAAAATACAACGAAAAAAAATATTCCAACACCAATAAATGGGATATGAAGGTGATTCTTAACATGAACGCCCATATAAATGAAAAAACAAAATTCACAGGGCGGTTGATGATGACGAAGGCATGGGGCAGTTCCGTGCCTTTGGAGCTTTCCGTTGTGGATCCTACACAGGGCAGGGTCAACGGCGATTCGCACGTGTTTTTGGAAAGAGCGTATGTGGATTATCATATAACGCCTGATCTGGTTGTAACGCTCGGGCGTCAGTCGACTTCCGACGGTCCCGGGATGAATCTCAAATACGACACTCGCAGAAAAGCCACATACCCGGCTCTTTTATTTAACGGCGCCGCCGACGGGATTGTTTTGACTTACAAACTGAAAAACCGAAAAATTCCGAATCTGAAATTCAGGCTCGCATACGGTAAAGGATACCAGTGGCAGGACCCTCAGTACGGATGGCTTGGAGAGAATCCCGGTATTAAGGACACCGATGTTTACGGGTTTTTTATAGAAGGTTCTTTTAAAAGCGATCATCTCGGGAGAAACCTTTGGATTTTAACTGCCGTAAAAACGGACGATCTTATAACCAACCCTTTTGATACCAACGCAACCACAAATCAGAATCTCGGTGATTACGAACACTACGGAGTCTATTTTGAAAATTTGAAAACTTTAGATTCGAAACTGAATTATTTTGTATCGTACGCATACTGCAAGCCGCACGGTAACGGAAAAACGGGAGTGAGTGATTTAAACAACGACGGTGTGCCGGACACTGCGGTAAAACTGTTGAAAAAACCGGGGTATGCCTATCAGTTGGGATTCAGATATGATAAAACAAGGCACTGGAAATACGGGTATGAGTATAATTTCGGCTCAAAATACTGGTTCAGCTTTTCCACAAACCTTCTTGACCCTGTAAACAAACTCGCAATAAGGGGATTTGTGCATGATTTTTACATAATGTACAAGATGGATCTTTTCCAGTATGTAAGGATCGGATATACGCTTGGACGGGCAAAGTATAACTTTATCGGTATGTATTACGCCGTAAACGGCGAACCGGACGCTATAGATTCCACAATAAGATATATCTATGCCGCATATGACGTGCGCTTTTAAGGACTGATATGAAAGGAATATTTTTTTTAACGCTTTTCGCAGCGCTGATGTTCGGTTACACGTGTGACGACCTGATAAAAAAATACAATGCCCCGAATCCTGAGAAAAGAACGATGAAACAGCTTAAAAGATGGTTTAAAAAACACACCGGAAATATACTTCCGGATGAGAGGGAAGATCTTTTTGAATGCCTCATAGACAATGCTGCCGACAATCCGAATAGAGAGATGATTGCGGGGGAGTGAAATTTTTTAACATTTGATATAATTACGTAATATTTACCAAAAGGACTTAAATGGACGCAAATAAGCAAAAAGCTCTCGAACTTGCTATGAAGCAGATCGACAAACAGTTCGGTAAGGGTTCTTTAGTTAAACTTAGCGATAAGGAAATAGAACCTATTGCCGCAATTCCTACAGGAAGTTTCGGGCTTGACCTGGCGCTTGGAATAGGCGGGATTCCTAAAGGAAGAATTACGGAAATCTACGGACCTGAGAGCAGCGGTAAAACCACGCTTGCGCTTTCTATAATCGCACAGGCTCAAAAAGAAGGCGGTGTTGCGGCGTTTATCGATGCGGAACACGCGCTTGACGTTATATATGCAAAACATATCGGTGTTGATGTGGACAATCTGCTCGTATCACAGCCCGATTACGGTGAGCAGGCTCTTGAGATCGTTGAAACGCTTGCAAGAAGCGGCGCTGTAGACGTAATCGTAATCGACTCGGTTGCGGCGCTTACTCCAAAAGCGGAAATCGAAGGAAACATGGGTGACGCGCAGGTAGGTGTGCAGGCGAGACTTATGAGCCAGGCGCTTAGAAAACTGACTGCCGCAATCCATAAAATGAACACGACTGTCGTATTTATCAACCAGATCAGAATGAAGATCGGTATGATGGGTTACGGAAGCCCTGAAACGACTACGGGAGGTAACGCTTTAAAATTCTACTCATCCGTAAGGCTTGACGTTAGAAGAATAGCTACTCTGAAACAGGGTGACAAAGAGGTAGGAAACAGAACGAAAGTAAAAGTTGTAAAAAACAAAGTCGCGCCTCCGTTTAGAATTGCGGAATTCGACATTATGTTCGGAAAAGGTATTTCAAGGGAAGGCGAACTTCTTGATTACGGTGTGAAACTCGACATAATCGATAAAAGCGGTTCATGGTTCAGTTACGGCGCCACAAGACTCGGTCAGGGTAAAGAGAACGCAAAAGAGTATCTCAAAAACCATCCTGAACTTGCAAAAGAGATCGAAGAGAAAATCAAAGAGGCGCTCGGCGTTGAACTTTCACATATGATTGATGCAATTGAAAAAAATGACGAAGAATTAAATTTAAAAGGAGAGTAAATGGTATTTATTGAAGATATTTTTGCCGATGAGGTACTTGATTCAAGAGGAAACCCTACAGTTAGAGCTACAGTTACTCTAAGCGACGGAAGCAGAGCAAGTGCAATCGTTCCAAGCGGTGCGAGTACAGGTGTAAACGAAGCGCTTGAACTAAGAGACGGAGGAGAGAGATACCTCGGTAAAGGTGTTCTTAAAGCGTGTGAAAACGTAAACAGCATTATCGCAAACGAACTGATCGGAATGAGCCCGTATGATCAGGCTGAAATCGACAACACTATGCTTGAGCTTGACGGAACTGAAAACAAAAGTAAACTCGGAGCAAACGCGATTCTCGGTGTAAGTATGGCTGTTGCAAGAGCGGCTGCAAATTCACTGAATATGCCGCTTTTCAGATATTTGGGCGGGGCAAACGCGCTTGTACTTCCTACACCTATGCTAAACATTATCAACGGAGGAGCTCACGCGGATAACGACGTGGATCTTCAGGAATATATGATTATGCCTACAGGATTTGAGGATTTCGCAGAAGCGCTTAGAGCGAGCAGCGAAGTGTACCACACACTTAAAAAACTTCTTGTAGCCGACGGACACAATACTGCGCTTGGTGATGAGGGTGGATTCGCTCCTAATTTTAAAAACAACGAAGAGCCAATTGAATACATCATCAAAGCAATCGAAAAAGCCGGATACAAACCGGGAGAAGAAATCACTATAGCGCTTGACGCGGCAAGCAGCGAATTTTACAAAGACGGAAAATACGTACTTGCGGGTGAAAACAAAACACTAAGCGCGGCTGAGCTTGTGGACTATTACGCATACCTTTGCGATAAATACCCTATCGTTTCTATCGAAGACGGTGTTGCGGAAGAAGACTGGGAAGGATGGAAAATCCTAACAGACAAACTCGGAGATAAAATCCAGCTTGTTGGTGACGACTTGTTTGTTACAAACAAAAAAATCCTTCAAAAAGGTATCGAACTTGGCGTTGCGAATGCAATTTTAATCAAGCCTAACCAGATCGGTACTGTTACTGAAACTATGCAGACAGTCAGACTTGCACAAAGAAACAACTACAAAACAGTTATGAGCCACAGAAGCGGTGAGAGTGAAGATGCGTTTATTGCTGATTTCGCGGTTGCACTAAACTGCGGGGAAATCAAAACAGGTGCCCCGGCAAGAGGTGAGAGAAACGCTAAATACAATAGACTTCTTGAAATTGCAAGAAGCATCGCCGGTGCAGAATACATCGGAAAAGACCTATTTTAATCGATGAGAGGGTTTTCCTTTTCATCGGAGTTAATCAATGATTGATTTTGACGATTTAGAACGTAAAAAGATCGATTATAAGATCGTTATAGTCGTCGTACTTGCGTTTTTATTCGCATTTTACGTGTATGATCTGCTTTTTGGCAGCAGGTCGTATATGAGACTGCTTGATTTGCAGAATGAATACAAAACGCTGCAAAATCACGTGGGTGAACTGAAAAAGAAAAACGAAAAACTCCAAAAAGAGTATTTTGAATTAAAAGAACTACAAGGCGGAGAGTGAAAAAGTTACTGTTTTTATTTATTTCAACTTTTTTATTGGCAAGAATTAATCCGTTTGAACCTGTCGTACAACCTCAAAATACAATAATCGTAAGTCCTAAGTATTTCAAAGAGGCTAAAGTAAAACTGCCGGATGACGCGAGGATTTTAAAAGAAATCGTCTTTGTATACCAAAGCGTAAGCGGCGATATTAAAGAAAAAAAAGTTGAAATAAACAAACACATAGATTTTCACAAACCGATTTATATCTCCCACTCACCTAAAAAGTTTCCTTTAAAAGAGCTTCATTTTCTGAATCTTTTTACAATGTATATTAAAAATAAAACAATCCTCATTCAGACAAAAGACAGACTGTTAAGGAAGTTCTTTTTGGTTAAACCTTTCAGGATAGTGCTTGATTTTAAAAGGGATGCGGATTTTCTCACCATTAAAAAGATCCTTAAAAACTCGTTTGTCAAAAAGGTGGTCGTAGGCAACCACGACGGTTACTACAGGGTTGTTATCTATTTCGATGCAAAATATATGTATAAAGTGACCAAAATATCCGAAGGTATAAAAATTGAGCTCAAATAACATTATTCTCACCGGATTTATGGGCAGCGGCAAATCCACAATCGGAAGAATCCTCGCAAAAGACCTCGGGACATATTTTCTCGATACGGACATACTTATTGAGAGTTTTGAAAACAGAAGCATCAGGGATATTTTTGAAAACGAAGGCGAAGAGGCTTTCAGGAATATGGAAAGAAGATGTTTTGAATGGATTAAAAACTGCGTAAACAATACGGTTATTTCCGTAGGCGGCGGACTTCCTGTGTTTATCCCAGAGATTAAAGAAGCCGGGAAGGTTGTTTATCTTAAGGTTTCGTTTGATGACATATTAAAAAGAATGAATGAAAAAGAGCTTGAAAAAAGGCCTCTTTTTCAGAATATCGATAAAGCAAAAGATCTTTTTAACAAAAGGGATGAAATTTATTCAAAACTTGCCGATATTATTATAGAAAACAACAGCTTAGAAAACACAATCAAGCAGATAAAGGATTATTATGCAGGTTAATTCTTCAACCGATCTACAGACAACAATTCAGGTTGATGTTCAAAAAAAAGCACAGGACGTGGTGAAAAACGTAATAGGCGACATTCTCGAAAAATCTTTTGAAAACACAATGAAAATTCAGCAGATGTCCGCACAGGCTACGGGCAAAGGTATGAATATCAATACCAAAGCCTGATTTTAGGCGAAACGCTTGACGGTATAAAATGCACGTATACTATTTAAATACCCTAAAAGCCGTAAGTTTGTAAACTGACGCAAACTTCTTCTCTTTTTATTTTATTTTTACCAAGCGATTTTCATATATTCTTATAGTGGTGACAGACACTTTGAAGTTGAGTTTGTGTGTGCGGACAAATTTATGTTTGGGAGTTTGATGTTAGGGTGTGAATTTAGATCTTTTAAATAGTTTTTTACTTTATTTTTATTCACACTTATATACTGCACGGAAAAAATATGAAACCCATACAGCATCTAAGAAGCATAAAGCTGTTTTGAATGGAGTGAGATGAATCATAATAGGCTCAGCATTGTAAAGACATAAACTTTTTAAATGATTGAAAAAGTTAAAAAAGTTGTAATATGAAATATTAGCAAATAAAAAATATAGTATTAAATTAAGCATGTTATGAAATAATTATTATGGTATTATGATATGAAGTCAATTATGATGTGAAGTCAATTATGATGTGAAGTTAATTATGATGTGAAGTCAATTATGATGTGAAGTCAATTATGATGTGAAGTCAATTATGATGTGAAGTTAATTATGATGTGAAGTTAATTACAGTGCCAG
>Ga0256843_1001960_pt1 | contig 15472 bp, 11 predicted proteins | sample AlvinellametaG_FD_191572 | JGI IMG/M metagenome (GOLD analysis project Ga0256843, IMG submission 191572) | Pompeii worm associated microbial communities from hydrothermal vent at the East Pacific Rise, Pacific Ocean - Alvinella | ecosystem: Host-associated > Annelida > Integument > Unclassified ... | reverse complement strand
TTTAATTTTTTTTCAATTCCGGGGACTTCAATGTTTGAAAATCGTAATGAATATAAAAAAGCCAATTCTTGAGAGATAAGTTCCAAGTCGTGTGCACTTTTAATCGATTGAGCGGTAGTGAGTCCGGCATCTTTCTGAATTTCGTCAATCAGGGCGTTAGAGAGAGTCAACAGTTTATCTAATTTTTTTAAAGCGGTTTTGATTTTTTCTCTTTTGGGGCTTTTCAAAAATATCATTCTTGTTTTTTTTCGTGCCTCTATAACCGGTTGCAATTTTGATTTTATGTTGGGTTTGTCTTCACTGTAAGCTTCCAACAAAAGCAGTGCATCTTCACTGTTTGAAAAACTGTCATCAATATTTTTGACGGCATAAGAAATTTTCATGTTTAAGTAAATATAGTCTTTGATAATATTAACGGCAGCATTTCTCAAGGTAAAAGCGGCTTCAAGTGCATCTTTGGGTTTGATACGATTTTCATATTGACTGAAACCGGCTTGTGCAATCATGATAAAATATAGATAAAGAAGATATTTTTTCATATTCTTATTTTTTTATGGTGGATAAAATCCTGTTCATTAAAATAAAACTTTTTTTAGAAAAATAATTCGTATTAGAATACATTTGTTTTGAATTATTTTTAGAGGAATATAAACTTTCAATAAGACTCAAAGTTTCGTTTAAGTCATTGATAATTAATTTATTTTCGCGTCCGTAACGGGTTTTTGCCAATTTGTTAATTTGCTTCGAGATGGATTTGGTATCCGTTTTATACAGCTTGTCTTTTTCCGGATATTGATTGTTATAGAGATAGTTAATTAACAATTGATCAATACTATTGGTTAAATTTACCAATATATTTAAGGCACTGATCTGTTCTTTTAAAGAAGAATCTAATTTGTTTTTTTCTATAATTGAATTGCTGAGCTCTTCATTTAGTTTTTTAAATTCATTGGTTTTTTCACTCATCGTTTTATAATCCACATTATCCGGATCTAAAATTAAAATCCGGTAATCATTCCAAAACAATTGTAAATTCATATAATGTTTTTGGCTGTTTTTATCTTTGGAAACGAAGTTTGTCATATATGACAAATTATTATCAAAACGGGATAATGTATTGTCAATATCACTCATGATTTTTTTTTCGTAAATTTCGTTCTTTATCAAAGCGTAATCAGAAAAAAATCTGTATGAAAACATATTATTTTCATACGTGCTTTTTACTAGATTTTTAATAGGATTGATTACGTTTTGAGCTTTTATTTGTCCGGTAAAAGCAATCCATATGACGAGAATAATTATTTTTTTCATATGAAATTAATTTTATTTTAATGAATCTATTAATTTGTTGGACACTTTGTTTAAGTGATAATCCATTGTGTTACTCAATGAAAAAATAGATTTGGGATTTTTTAATTTGGGATGTAATAAATTAGCTCTGAAAAAATTCCAATCCAAGATAAAACCTTGAAAAAATTTCTCGGTTGAAGGATTGTTCAAAAACACATTGCTTTTATTTTTGATAAAATTATCTATCTCTTCAATATTTTTGCTGTATTGGTGCAAAAAATTCTGACTTAAGTTGAGATGTTTGGCATAATAACTCACCGTTATCGTCTGAATTAATTTTCTTAATTTTTGAATATCTTGATAGGTTTCAAAATCTTTTTCGTTAAAATTATATTTGACAAACATTTTTTGTGATAAATCCGAAATCAATCGATCAAATGTGTTGATTTGAAAATACATAACACTGTATGCTTTATAATCCAAATCTTTAATGGCGGTTTTGTTAAACTGAATCCAAAATTTCTTGATTTTTGCCAGTTGATTTTGTATTTCCGGATCATCTTCGTTGATGTCTATTTCACTAATTGCCTCGTTGATTTTTGATAAGGAGTAATCAAACTCATCTTGAGCTTTTTCTTTTTTTAATCCGCTAATCAAATACAATTTGTCTTTGGCGAGCATTTGTATGTAAATGCTGATATCTAAAGCATCATCATACAATTTAGCTTTTGAAACCGTATTGTCAAATTGTGCAAAACTCTGAAAATTAAATAGTAACAGAATAAGAGCGAGAGTTAATTGGGATGTTTGCTTTTTCATTTTGTTTGTTTGATTTTTATATTTGTTTGTTGAAACTATCATAACAAATTAGATAGGCATCAAATATATAAAATTTCTTAGTTTATGCAAGTGTATTTTTAATTATTAACTTTGCATTTATGAATTTGTATAAAATTTTAACAAAAACTTTGCCAAATAGCCCGGGAGTTTATCAATTTATTGATAAACAAGGAGTTATAATATATGTAGGAAAAGCCAAAAATTTAAAAAAACGGGTTGCTTCTTACTTCACCAAAAACCAAACCGGTAAGACTAAAATGCTGATGGAGCGTATAGCGGATGTGAAGCACATAGTGGTAGAAACTGAAACGGATGCATTGTTGTTGGAAAATGTTTTAATCAAAAAATATCAACCCAAATACAATGTAATGCTCAAGGACGATAAGACGTATCCTTGGATTTGCATCAAAAAAGAAGATTTTCCGCGCATTTTCCTCACTCGAAATCTCATCAAAGACGGATCGGAATATTACGGCCCGTATCCGTCGGTTAAAACTGCCCGCACCCTTTTAGATTTGATTCATCAACTGTATCCTATTCGCAGTTGCAAGTTAAAATTGAGTGATAAAAACATAAAGTCTGGAAAATTTGAAGTTTGTTTAGATTATCATATCGGATTGTGTAAAGCGCCATGCGTAGGCTTGCAAACCCGGCAAGAATATGATGAAAATATCAAACAAATCAGAAAAATTATCAAAGGTGATTTTAAAGAAGCTTTGCAGTTTTTTAAAAAGCAGATGCAGGTTCATGCCCAAAATCTGGAGTTTGAAAAAGCGCAGGAAATCAAAGAGAAATTGGATTCTTTAACCAATTATCAAGCGCGTTCAACGGTAGTCAATCCGGCTATCAACAATGTCGAAGTCTATAATATCGTGTCGGATGCCACAACGGCTTATATCAATTTTTTACAGGTGGGGCACGGCGCTATTATTCGTTCGCACACGCTTGAAATTAAAAAGAAATTGGATGAAACGGATAAAGAACTGCTCGAACTGGCCATTGTAGAAATCCGGCAACGTTTCGATTTACAAACCAAGGAATTATATTTGCCTTTCGAGATAGATATTTTAGACGAAATCAAGAAAACCATTCCGAAAATAGGAGATAAAAAACGTTTGTTGGAACTTTCACGGCGCAATGCGGTATATTATCGATTGGAAAAAATCAAACAATTACAGTTGACTGACCCCGATAAACACGTAAATAGACTGATGAAGCAAATGCAACAGGATTTACGTTTGCCCGAAGAACCGCGTCATATCGAATGTTTTGACAATTCCAATATACAAGGAACCACGCCGGTGGCTGCTTGCGTAGTTTTTAAAAACGGTAAACCGGCCAAAAATGAATACAGGCATTTTAATATCAAAACCGTTTCAGGCCCCAACGATTTTGCTTCTATGGAAGAAATCATCGAACGCCGTTATAAACGCTTAATCGAAGAAGAAAAAGATTTGCCACAGTTAATTATCGTTGACGGGGGAAAAGGGCAGTTGTCGTCAGCGGTTAAAAGTCTGAAAAAATTGGGCTTATACGGTAAAATCTCCATTATCGGTATTGCCAAACGTTTGGAAGAAATTTATTATCCCAACGATCCGGTTCCTTTATATCTCGATAAAAAATCCGAAACCTTGCGGGTGATACAAAAAGCCCGTGATGAAGCCCACCGGTTCGGTATTACTTTTCACCGGAAAAAACGTTTAAAAAAGGGTTTGGAAACCGAATTGCAAATGATTCCCGGAATAGGCGAAAAAACGGTTCTTGCTTTGCTTAAACATTTCAAATCGGTAAAACGTATTAAATCGGCCACTTTAGAAGAACTCACTCAAACGCTGGGAAAACATAAGGCGCAAGTCATTTATGATTGGTATCACAAAGAATGAATATTCTGTATTTATAATGAGAGATTGCCGTAAGAGTAATTAGAATCAATTCACCGGTTTATCAATTTTTTTTAATGTATCTTTGTCTTATAATTCACTAAAATAAACCATAATGATTTCAAAAAAAATAGAAAAAGCCTTAAACGATCAAATCAATGCCGAATTTTTTTCAGCTTACTTGTATCTTTCCATGTCGGCTTTTTTAACCGATATCAGCCTCACGGGTTTTGCCAACTGGATGCGTGCACAGTATGAAGAAGAAAAATTTCACGCCATGAAAATGTATGATTATGTGCTGGAGCGTGGAGGAAAAGTAAAGTTAAAATCCATAGATGCTCCTAAACACAAGTGGAAAAACATAGTTGATGTGTTTGAAGATGTATTGAAACACGAACAGCATATTACTTCGTTAATCAATGATTTAATGAGTCTGTCTATTGAAGAGAAAGATCACGCTACGGTAAACTTTTTACAGTGGTATGTCGATGAACAAGTGGAAGAGGAAGCCACGGTATCGGATATTTTGGCTCAACTGCGATTGATAGACGGAAAAGGCAGTGGCTTGTTTATGTTAGATCGCGAAGCGTCTCAACGCACATTTACAGAACCGGCACAGTAGTTTATGCAAAAAATAATGGTTTTTCGGTTTTCGGCCATGGGCGATGTCGCCATGACGGTTCCGGTGCTCAAAACCTTACTCGACACCAATCCGGAATTAGAAATTATCATGGTGTCGCGCTCGTTTTTTGCTCCTTTGTTCAACGGTATTCCACGGCTGACTTTTGTGGGAGTCGATTTAAAAAATCAATACAAAGGAGTTGCAGGTTTGTATCGTCTTTTTAAAGAATTAAAAACCTTTCAACCGGATTATATAGCTGATTTGCACGATGTTTTGCGGACGAAAATCTTGCGTTTTTTCTTTTCTATGTCAGGTTATAAAATAGCGGTTATCGATAAAGGAAGGGCAGAAAAAAAAGCCTTGGTTCGTGCTCAAAACAAAGTTTTTAAACCATTATTATCCACACACGAACGCTATGCCGGAGTTTTTCGTCGTTTGGGTTATCAACTGAATTTAGAAGATTATCAGCCGGCACTACCGCCACTTTCTGCACAAGTCAGGTTGTTTTTAGACAATTTTCAAGGGCAAAAAATTATAGGAATCGCACCTTTTGCCGCTCACAAGGGCAAGCAATATCCATTGGATAAAATAGAAAAAGTAGTGCAGATGTTGTTAGAGAAAGACGAGGAAGTAAACATACTGCTGTTTGGAGGAGGAAAAGAAGAAAAAAAGAAAATGGATGAGCTGGAAAAAATAAACAGAAACAGAATTGTCAATACGGCAGAGGTTTTTGATTTTGAGGAAGAATTGCAATTGATTAGCCGGTTGAAGCTGATGTTCAGCATGGATTCGGCCAATGGACATTTAGCGGCCATTTATGGTGTGCCGGTCATTACGGTTTGGGGTGTTACACATCCGTATGCCGGTTTTGCGCCACTTCATCAACCTGTTGAAAATCAAATAATACCGGACTTAAATCGTTTCCCGCAATTGCCCCTTTCGGTTTACGGCAATAAAACTTTTGAAAGAATGGAACAAATGTGGGAGACCATTGAACCGGAAATGATAGTCGATAAGATTTTGCCAATAATAAATTAATATTAACATTTCTTTGTCAATTTTAAATTTTATCATTCCATTTAAATGATGTATTTTTGCCCGATAGTTTAATTTTAACTTCAAAAGATGAACGGTACATTAATAATTATATTTCAATTACTTTTAAGTTTAAGTATCCTGGTTGTTTTGCATGAGTTGGGACACTTTTTGGCGGCCAAATATTTCGGTGCCCGGGTAGAAAAATTTTATATGTTTTTTAACCCGTGGTTTTCACTTTATAAGAAAAAAATTGGTGAAACCGAATATGGTATCGGTTGGTTGCCCCTCGGAGGTTATGTTAAAATAGCAGGGATGATTGATGAGAGCATGGATAAAGATTTTTTGGATAGAGAACCGCAACCTTGGGAATTTAGAAGTAAACCGGCTTGGCAACGTTTGATTATTATGCTTGGCGGTGTAATTGTTAATGTATTGCTGGCAATAGTAATTTATATAGGCTTGTCTTATGCTTATGGAGAAATGCGTATTCCGATGAAGTCTTTAAAAGGTGGTTTGGCCATTACGCATCCGGTATTGAAAGAGGCCGGACTAAAAACAGGCGATAAAATATTGAAGATAAACGATGAACCGGTTGAGTATGCCAACACGGTAGATGCCAAATTGATTTCAGCCCAAAAAGTAGAAGTTGAAAGAAACGGTGAGGTTAAAGAAATTCAATTTCCGGTTAATTTTATAGAACAATTGGTAGATTCGAACAACAAAGGACACCAACCGCTTACTTCTATTCGTTTTCCTTTTATAGTAGATAAAACCGCTTCTAAAACCAACGAAGGAAAATTACAAAAAGGCGATCAAATAATCGCCATTAACGGACAACCGGCCGAATATCTGGATCAGATCAAACCGCTGTTGGAACAAAATAAAGGAAAGCAAATTCAAGCAACCGTTATTCGTGACGGAAAAGAGCAAACAGTCGATTTACAGGTGGATGAAAACGGTAAAATAGGTGTTCAGCTCGACGGTGATTTTAAAGATTGGGAAAAACGCGGTTATTTGAAAGTAGAAACCAAAGACTATACTTTTTGGGAAGCCATACCTGCCGGATTGAAAAAAACCAAAGAAACATTTTTGAGTTATATCGATCAGCTCAAAATGATTTTCAATCCGAAAACAGGTGCTTACAAAGGCGTGGGAGGTTTTATTTCCATCGCTAAAATTTTTCCCGACACTTGGGACTGGGGCCGTTTTTGGACGATTACGGCTTTCTTGTCTATTATGCTGGCTGTTCTAAATGTGCTTCCTATTCCGGCACTCGACGGCGGACATGCCATGTTTACGCTTTATGAAATGATTACCGGACGCAAGCCGAGTGATAAATTTATGGAGTATGCACAAATGATCGGTTTCTTTTTATTGCTGGCTTTGGTGCTTTTGGTGAACGGAAACGATATCATTAAGCATTTTTTTAAGTAATATTCCTAAACTTTTAATTGATTTTCATTAAAATTTTCATTAAAAGTCAATTTTTTTTAATTTTTTTACTCCTATTGAATTCTTTTTTATTTCTTTTTTTTCGCAAAAAATTGAAAGAATAAAATGTTTTTTAACAAAAATAAAGGAATTCCCCTTATTTATTTGCTAATCATTGATAGATATAAAATAAATTAATCACTCCATAGATAAAATCTATAATAAATTTAATTTTTCCCTTGACTTTATATCTAAATTTGTTACCGGCTCAATTTGAAAAATATAAATTATGAAAAAATTATTGGTAATATTTATTACTTCTTCTTTGTTATTTTCATGTCAACAAGAAAAAAAAGAAGATAACAAAAAAGTAGAAAAGAAACCTGAAGTTTCTGAACTTTACAAAAAAGCAAAAGAGACTTTTGCAGTTCTTCCTAAAGTTGCAGAAAGTAAAACCAATCCGGTTACCGACGAAAAAGTGACTTTAGGTAAGTCGTTGTATTTTGATAATATTTTATCTAAAAATCATACGGAAAGTTGTAATACTTGTCATAATCTCGATACTTACGGGGTAGACAACAAACCTGTTTCTCCCGGAGATAAGCCCGGTACTTTTGGAAGCAGAAATTCTCCAACTACTTTAAATGCAGCTTTTCATATAGCCCAATTTTGGGATGGACGTGAGCCTGATGTAGAGGCACAAGCCGGTGGGCCGGTTTTAAATCCTGTTGAAATGGGAATGCCCAGTGAAGAAGAAGTTGTCAAAAGACTTGCAGCCAAAGATGCTTATAAAGAAATGTTTGCCAAAGCTTTTCCCGGTGAAGAAAATCCGATTACTTACGACAATATGAAAAAGGCCATTGGAGCTTTTGAAAGAAAATTAGTAACTCCTTCTAAATTTGACGATTATCTGGCAGGTAACGAAGATGCTTTGAGCAAAGAAGAAAAAGCCGGTATGAAAGTATTTATGGATAAAGGTTGTGCCAGTTGCCATTCCGGTGCTGTATTGGGAGGAAATTCATTCCAAAAATTCGGCATTTTCGGTAATTATTGGGATTATACCAAAAGCGAAAAAATTGATAACGGTCGTTACGATGTTACCAAAAAAGAAGAAGATAAATATGTGTTTAAAGTTCCTTCTTTACGAAATATCACCAAAACTTATCCTTATTTTCATGACGGTAGTGTAAAAGATTTAAATGAAGCGGTGAAAATAATGGGAAAAACCGAGTTAAATGTTGATTTAACAGATGAAGAAGTAGCTTCAATAGTTACTTTCTTGGAAAGTTTAACCGGTGAAGTTCCTAAAGATTTGAAACAATAAATATTAAAAATTTTTAATTGAATAAAAAGAAGGTGTCCATTTAGTGTAATTGTCATTTGCGTCCCATCATGCCCGGGACATACCTAGAATAATTAGATAACTAACAAATCTATTTATAATATTTCTCCATTTCTCCTAAACAATGACATTTGCCAAGGACATCTTCTTTTTTATTTCTTTTCTTGAGCGTATAGATATTTGATAATACCATCCGCTAAACCGATTTTTGGCACATAAACTTTATCAGCTCCGGACCATTGCATGGCTCTGCGGTAAATTTTTGCGGCCGGTATAATGACGTCGGCGCGATCGGGGTTCATATCCAATTCCTTGATTCTGTCCTTATAATCCATCGATTTTAAAAACTTGTATTGGGCGTCCAAATATACTTTTGACAAAGGGGCTCCCGGCACTTTACCTGACATTTTAAACAGCTTGTTAATATTCCCTCCCGAACCGATCAGGTAAACTTTATTGTGATTTTTGGTGTGTTGTTTAACCCATTTTTCGGCTTTTTCCCATTCGCTTTTATCTACCATATTTTTCAACAACCGGACGGTTCCCAATTTGAAGGATTTGGAAGCTTGCTTTTTGCCGTTTTTAAACACGCTGAATTCTGTAGAACCACCTCCTACGTCAACGTATAAATAAGTGCGGTTGAGCTCTAACAGTTCTTCTAAATCGGTAGCGGCAATCAATTCGGCTTCTTGGGCGCCGTCTATGATTTGTATTTCAATACCGGTTTTCTTTTTAATTTCTTCCACCACTTCACGTCCGTTGGCAGCTTCGCGCATAGCCGAGGTGGCTACAGCCATATATTTCTCTACTTCATGAGCTTTCATTAAGTATTTGAATCCCGTCATGGCATCGATAAGGCGCTTTTTGTTGCGTTCCGAAATTTTAGCTTTCACAAATACGTCGGCACCTAAACGGATAGGCACACGAACCAAGGATACTTTTTTAAATTTGACTTTTTTATCACTGACGATGACATAGCTAACCAATAACCTTATGGCATTGGAACCTATGTCGATGGCGGCAAATTTTTTTATTTTCATATTTTAAAAAAAATGAATTTTTATGTGATAAAATTACAAAAAAAATCCGCGATTATTTTTATACATTATTAATGTATTATTTTTTAACTTTGCACTTCAATAAAAAATATCTTTGTCATTCCGAAGGAAGTAATCCTGCTTGTGCAGGAGAACGACGAGGAATCTTATCATTTAAAAAAGATTTCTCCTCCTTACAGTTATTCGAAATGACATTAATTCACATTCTCATATCATCAATTATATGAAAAAATTTAACGAATATAAAGGAATGGATTTAACGGCAGTAGCCCGTGAATTGCAAAAATATTGGAAAGAAAATAAAATCTTTGAAAAAAGTGTTTCTTCACGTCCCGAAGAAAAGACTTTTGTCTTTTATGAAGGGCCGCCGTCGGCTAACGGAATGCCGGGGATTCACCATGTAATGGGACGAACCGTTAAAGATTTGTTTAACCGCTACAAGACGCTTCAAGGCTATCGCGTGCCGCGTAAGGCCGGTTGGGATACGCACGGATTGCCGGTAGAATTGGGCGTAGAAAAAGCCTTGGGAATTACCAAAGAAGATATCGGTAAAAAAATATCGGTGGACGAATACAACGAAGCTTGTAAAAAATCGGTGTTGAAATATACCGATGTGTGGGAACGCCTGACGGAAGAAATGGGTTATTGGGTAGATATGAACGATCCGTATATCACTTACAAACCCAAATATATGGAAACGGTGTGGTGGTTGCTCAAACAACTATACGATAAAGATTTGTTGTATAAAGGTTATACCATTCAACCGTATTCGCCCAAAGCCGGAACCGGATTGAGCTCACACGAACTCAATATGCCGGGGTGTTACCGTGATGTTACCGACAATACGGTAACGGCGCAGTTTAAAGCCGTAGAAGAATCCTTGCCGGAGGAATTGCAAAATTTAGATGCACCACTGTATTTCTTGGCTTGGACGACTACGCCATGGACATTACCTTCCAATACGTCACTGGTAGTAGGCAATAAAATAGATTATGTATTGGTAAAAACGTTTAACCCGTATACTTACCAAAAACAATATGTGATTTTAGGCAAACCCTTGCTCAACAATCATTTTGGAAAGAAATTTTACGAAGCGGAAAGTGAAGCGGATTTTGACAATTTTAATCCGGAAGAAAGCAAGACGATTCCTTACAAAGTCCTCAAAGAATTTAAAGGCAAAGATTTGGTAGGCATCAAATACGAACAGTTGTTGCCTTATGCACAACCTTATTATGATGCCGACAAGGCTTTTGTAGTGATTCCGGGTGATTTTGTAACGACGGAAGACGGAACCGGTATCGTGCATTCGGCACCTACATTCGGACAGGACGATGCTCGTGTAGCAAAAGAATACGGAGTGCCACCGATGTTGGTGTTAGACGAAAACGGCAATCCTGTTCCGCTGGTGGATTTACAAGGGCGTTTCCGTCCCGAAATGGGCGAATTTGCCGGGCGTTATGTCAAGCAATCTTATTACACCGATGACGAAGAAAAACCTGATCGTCCGGTGGATGTGGATATTATTATCAAGCTCAAAGAAGAAAACAAGGCGTTTAACGCCGAAAAACATAAACACAGTTATCCGCACTGTTGGCGCACCGACAAGCCGGTGTTGTATTACCCGTTGGACAGTTGGTTTATCAAAGTGCCGCAAGTGCGTGAACGCTTGATAGAACTCAACAAAACGATTAACTGGAAACCGAAGTCAACGGGTGAAGGACGTTTTGGCAACTGGCTGGCCAATGCTAACGATTGGAACTTGTCGCGCTCGCGATATTGGGGAATTCCGCTTCCGATTTGGCGCACCGAAGACGGCACGGAAGAAAAAGTGATAGGCTCGGTAGAAGAGCTGAAAGCCGAAATGCAAAAATCGGTAGAGGCCGGATTGATGGAGAAAGATTTGTTTGAAGATTTTGTAGTAGGCGATATGAGTGAAGAAAACTACGACAAAATAGATTTGCATAAGCATATCGTCGATCAAATTGTGTTGGTGTCTGACAGTGGTAAACCGATGAAACGCGAAGCGGACTTGATAGATGTGTGGTTTGACAGCGGTTCGATGCCGTATGCACAATGGCACTATCCGTTTGAAAATAAAGAATTGATAGACGATAAGAAATTTTTCCCGGCCGATTTTATCGCCGAAGGCGTGGATCAAACGCGTGGCTGGTTTTATACTCTGCACACTATTGCTACCATGGTGTTTGATTCGGTAGCTTATAAAAATGTAGTTTCCAACGGGCTGGTTTTAGATGCCAAAGGACAAAAAATGAGTAAGCGTTTGGGCAATGCCATTGATCCGTTTAGCACTTTGGAAAAATACAGTCCCGATGCGACACGCTGGTATATGATTTGGAATGCTAATCCGTGGGATAACCTGAAATTTGACGTAAAAGGTGTAGAGGAAGTGCGCCGGAAATTCTTCGGAACGCTTTATAACACTTACGGATTTTTCAGTTTGTATGCCAATGTGGACGGATTTAATTACGCCGAAGACGAGGTGCCTTATGACGAACGGCCGGAGATAGATCGTTGGATTTTGTCGGAATTGAATACTTTGATACAAGAAGTAACAAAATTTTATGAAGATTATGAGCCTACAAGAGTGGCGCGTGCCATTCAAAAATTTGTTACCGATGATTTGAGTAACTGGTATGTGCGATTGAGCCGTCGCCGTTTTTGGAAAGGCGAATACGGAACGGATAAAATTTCGGCTTATCAGACTTTATACAAATCCTTGTTGACAGTAGCCAAACTGATGGCACCTATTGCACCGTTTTATGCCGATAGATTGTATTTGGACTTGATTGCGGCTACCGGCAAAGAAAATTTTGAATCGGTGCATTTGGCTGAATTTCCAAAAGCCGATGAATCGCAAATTGATAAAGATTTGGAACGCAAGATGCAAAAAGCTCAATTGATTTCGTCGTTGGCTTTATCGTTGCGTAAGAAAGAAAAAATCAAAGTGCGTCAGCCTTTGCAAAAAATAATGATTCCGGTATTGTCCGATCAGGATAGAGCCGATTTGGAAGCGGTAAAAGATTTGATTTTGTCGGAAATTAATGTAAAAGAGATGCAACTACTCGATGATGCTTCGGGAGTGATTGTAAAATCTGCCAAACCGAATTTTAAAGTTTTAGGCCCGAAATACGGTAAGGAAATGGGTAAAATAGCCGGTAAAGTGAATCAGCTGTCGCCCGAAGAGATTGCCCGCTTGGAAAAAGAAGGACAAATTACTTTGGATTTGGGCGATAAAAAAGTGGTGTTGACAACCGGAGAGGTGGAAATAACCGCTAAAGAAATAAAAGGTTGGACAATTGCTCAACAAGATGATGTGTTGGTGGCTTTGGATATTACGGTTACACCGGAATTGCGCAAGGAAGGTATTGCCCGCGATTTGGTAAACCGTATTCAAAATTATAGAAAAGACAGCGGACTGGAAGTTACCGATCGCATTGATTTGAGTATCGTGAAAAATAAAGATTTGCAAGAGGCGGCTACCGCTATGGAAGATTATATCAAAAGCGAAACTTTAATAGATGATATTTATTGGGTAGATGACTTGACGGATGGAACGGCTTTGGAAATAGATGGAATTGAAAGTAAGATGAAGTTGGTGAAGAAGTTAGGTAAATGGTAAAAGGGACGAGGGAAAAGTAGAAAGTTAAGTATCAATTACTGTTGTTTTTATCAGCCCCGTTAGGGGCGATATCTTTGTAGTGTTACAAAGTTTTATAAGTATTTTTGTCCGTCATCGCTACGGTGTTGAATTGTTAGAGACCACTGCACCCGCGAAGCGGATTCGTGGTGACAGATGTAATAATGATTTGGGTGTTGGAGGTTTTTCATGTCAGTTTGAGTGTCCCGAACTGGTTTCGGGATGTATCGAAAACTAGACATGGTGTTGGATGCAGGATGTCAGATGTTTGATTATCGGTGTCACTGCGAAGCCTGAGGCACGAAGGCTGTGGCAGTCTCTACGAATTAGTAATGAAGTTGTTTGACAAGCGCATTGAAATAATTGACGGTTTTGAATTGTTAGAGACCACTGCACCCGCGAAGCGGATTCGTGGTGACAGATGGAATAATGATTTGGGTGCCGGAGGTTTTTCATGTCAGTTTGAGTGTCCCGAACTGGTTTCGGGATGTATCGAAAACTAGACATGGTGTTGGATGTCTATTGACTAACGGACTGTTGACTAAAGACTAATCGACTGCCGACTAAAGACTAACTGACTACCCAACTGCCACAGGGGGTGGCTGGATTGGGCAGGTGGAAGCGGGGGCGCGTGAGGGATAGTAGCGGTTATGAGGTGATGGCTGTTGCGAGTGTTTTAAGGAAGTCCGGAGGCGACTAAAAGAAGCCGCCGGCTGACTATAAAACACCGCAAAAGACAAACCGAATAGTAGCGAATAGCCCGGCCCCGCGGATTTAGACGGTGGATTTTGGAAGGGGACACGCCCAAATATTTGATATATTGTGACAAATTAAGAGTTTTAAATTAATATTTGCTAAAAAATAGACGCTCGCTTGTCAAAATAGATTTGTTTTTGTTAATTTTACGCAATTTTTAAAAAATCATAGTTATGAGTGAAGAAAAAAAACGCTATTCGGAAGAAGAATTGGAAGAATTTAAGGCGTTGATCAATGAAAAATTGGCTCAAGCCCGAAAGGATATAAAAATATTACGTTCGCTGCTGGACAACCACGATATGACGGAAACCAAAATCGTAACCTTCGAAGATAGTGCATCGACTTATTCGAAAGAATCGAACTTGAAATTGATAGGTAGATTGGAACGTTTTGTGCGTGACTTGGAAAATGCTTTGATCAGAATTGAAAATAAAACCTACGGTATATGCCGTGAAACAGGAAAATTGATCAGTAAAAAACGATTGATGGCCGTGCCACACGCTACCTTGAGTATTGAAGCTAAAAACCGTCAGGATAGTAAGAAATAAATATGTCGTTGCGAAAGTCTTTATTGCTGGTGCTGCTGATTTTGATAATCGATCAAGTGGTGAAAATTTATATCAAAACACACTTCAGATTGGGCGAATATGTGAGGGTTTTTGATTGGTTTAAAATCTATTTTGTCGAAAATAACGGAATGGCTTTCGGGGCGGAATTCGGTGGGAAAACGGGTAAGTATTTTTTAACCGGATTTAGAATTGTGGCTATTGGCGGGATTTTTTATTGGTTGTATAATTCGGTGAAAAAGAAAGAGTCAACCTTGTTGATTGTAGCGATTAGCTTGATATTGGCGGGGGCGCTGGGAAATATTTTGGACTCGGTGTTTTATGGACGTATTTTTTCGGATAGTATGCATAGGGTTGCTGCTGTTTTTCCGGAAGGCGGTGGTTATGCGCCGTGGTTTCAGGGACGGGTGGTAGATATGTTTTATTTTCCGCTTTTTGATGTGGATCTTCCGCAATGGTTGCCGCTGATCGGTGGTAAACACTTCACTTTTTTTGAACCTGTCTTTAATGTGGCCGATAGTGCTATTACTATTGGTGTGGCTATTTTAATCTTGTTTAATAAACGGATTTTCGGTGAGAAAAATCAACCGGATAAGCAAGAGGATTTTAAAAGAACAATTGATGAGATTGTGAATGATCCGGATAATTTGATTGCTTAAAGAGGTTTTTTGTAAACCACCTAAGACACCTAAGAAACATCTAAGGTTTTTTTTGAGACGGATTTTGTTGCTTCGCAATTTTTTTCGACACTGATTACGCTGATTTTACTGATTATGCGGGTTTTTATTGCTTCGCAATTTTGTTTTTGACACTGATTACGCAGATTACACAGATTACGCTGATTTTTGTTGCTTTGAAAGTTTTTTCGACACGGATTTACACTGATTTTACTGATTACGCGGGGTTTTGTTGCTTGGCAAGAATTATTTTGACGTGGATTTAGGACAAACGTCCCATAAATTTACCAAACTGTTTTTCCTTTATATTATTG
>Ga0256843_1001959_pt1 | contig 15491 bp, 11 predicted proteins | sample AlvinellametaG_FD_191572 | JGI IMG/M metagenome (GOLD analysis project Ga0256843, IMG submission 191572) | Pompeii worm associated microbial communities from hydrothermal vent at the East Pacific Rise, Pacific Ocean - Alvinella | ecosystem: Host-associated > Annelida > Integument > Unclassified ... | reverse complement strand
GCAAAGAGACAAAGGAGTTCTGGGCCAACGGTGCAGCCAAAAAGAACAGAACACAGGGAAACGAATATATACATGACCGTATGTATGAGCACGGCATAACCTGTGTCAACTGCCATGACCCGCACAAGCTGACCAACACGGCCAAAAAACCTGAAGGCAACCGGGCCTGTATGAAATGCCACTCTTTCGGTTCGATCATCGGACCGCATCAGGATACCATTGAACAGCATACACACCATAAAGCCCACTCCAAAGGCTCACTCTGCATCGAGTGTCATATGCCAAAGACTGCCAGACATACGGGAAAATCTCCCCTGACCGTGCGTTCACACCGTTTTGCCTTTACCTACCCTGCTGAGACCAAAGCCTACGGTATGCCGGCTGAAACAAATGCCTGTTTTGCCTGCCATAAAGACAAAACACTCGATACCCTTCAGGAAGAGATGAACAGATGGGGAAATCTGGAATGGAAAAAACTTGAGTCACCTTCTATAAAATGATTTGATTTCAATTAACCTTTTCATATTATAATTGATCTATAATATAGACCAAATTATATGACAAAGGAGTCTTTTCAATGATCAACATTCTTATGATCGAAGACGATCCGGAATTTGCTGAACTTCTCAGCGAATACCTCTCACAGTTTGACATTAAAATTACCAATTATGAGGACCCGTTTCTAGGCTTGAGTGCCGGTGTAAAAAAATACGATCTGATGATACTTGATCTTACGTTACCAGGTATGGACGGACTGGAAGTGTGTGAAGAGGTAGTGAGAAAATATGATCTTCCCGTGATTATCTCTTCGGCACGGAGTGATATCAGTGACAAAGTGAAAAGTTTTGAACTGGGTGCCTATGACTATCTGCCCAAGCCCTATGACCCCAAAGAGATGTATGCACGTATCATGTCCATACTCAACAGGGTTCACAAAGACAAAGACAATAAAAACAGCCTGCCCAAAAGTGATTTTGAGATCAAGGGAGATACCATCTATTTCAAAGGTCAGGCACTCTCTTTGACCCCTGCGGAGTTTGAAGTACTCTCATTGCTGGTTAAACATCAGGGTATTACACAATCCAGAGAACAAATCATCAATACTTCAGGAACTATGAGCATCGATTCTCAGGGCAAAAGCCTTGATGTCATCATTTCCAAGATCCGTACCAAAATTGGAGACAACAAACGTATTCAGGCCGTACGCGGCGTAGGGTATAAACTTGTTTAAAGACTCCCTGCGAAACAAGATCAATCTTGTCTTTTCCATTACGCTTGTACTGCTTGCCACCCTTTTCATTGCTTCGGTCAAATATGACCATGCCAAATTTGAGGAGCACAATGCAGCACAGGAAAGAGCCATTGCCCATTACCTTTACGACTACTACCTCAAAACAGGAAAGATCGATGAGGCATACCTTGAATCACAAAATGTTTCTGTTATTACCAATAAGGGGGATGAAGTCCAGATAGAACGCTATTTCAAAGAGAAAGGAAAATATAAAAAGTATGCTGTAGATACTTACCATCTCCAACGTATTATCCTCATTAACAATGACCGTTTCAAACTTTTTCTCGAAAACCGCAATAAACCAAAATACCCGGTTAAACGTATTATTGTCTTCTCTATTGTCCTGATGTTCATCCTCTTTCTCTACCTCTGGATCGTACGGAGCCTTAAACCCCTCTCAGAGCTTAAAAACAAGATCAAAACTTTCTCTGAGGGAAACCTTGACATCTCCTGTGCCAGTGACAAAGATGATGAGATCGCGGAAGTTGCCAACGAATTTGACCATGCCGTCAAAATGATACGTGAACTTTTACAATCACGGCAACTTTTTTTGCGTGCCATTATGCATGAACTCAAAACCCCCATTGCCAAAGGGAGACTCATGAGTGAAATGCTTCCCGATGAAAAGAGCAAAGCACGTATGCACAGTATTTTTGAACGTCTCAACCTGCTGATCGATGAATTTGCAAAAATTGAAAAGATCACATCCAAAAACTTTAAACTCAATATCAAACCTTATAAAATGTCAGACCTCATTGAAGGCAGTATCGATATTCTCATGGTGGAAAATCCCGAACGTCTGGTTACTATAGAGATAGAAAAGGACTATATTGTCAAAGCAGACTTTGAACTCTTTACACTGGCTATGAAAAACCTTCTGGACAATGCCATAAAATACAGTATAGATAAACATGTTACTGTTAAAATACGGCAAGATCATGTGGAGATCATCAACAAAGCAGAAGCACTGAAAGAACCTTTGGAAAACTACTTCAAGCCCTTTCATACATCAAAAAGCGGATTGGGATTGGGAATTTACATTGTGAAGAGTATTCTTGATATTCACCAGATGCTATTGGCATACAGATATGAAGAGGGAAATAATATCTTTACTGTAAAATAACTTTTTTTATAAATAATGTTTTGCTAAAATTTCAAAAAGTATTTTTATATTAAGGGGCTTATACAGGTAGCTATCTACCTGTGTTCCTGCTTTTTGAATATTATCTATTTGATTATAGGCTGAAAGAATATATATTTTAATATTTCTATCCTTTTTTCGTATCTTCTCAATCACCTCATAACCATCAACCTTTGGCATATTAATATCTGTAATCACTAAATCGTAATGATAGTCGGAAGCCTCAAGTTTTTCAATAGCATCCTCTCCGTCAACAGCAACTGTAATACTGTGAAAAATATTACCAAACAATCCTACTGTTGAATTACGTACATCTTCATTGTCTTCAATATATAAAAGCTTTAAATCTTGCACTTGTTTTAAAATTTCACTTAGATCCTGCATCGTTCTACCTTTCGTGACTTACTTTTTCTTCAGATATAAAAGGAATTTTTATCGTAAAAATTGCTCCATGCTCTCTATTGACAACAAATAATTTTCCGTGACAATGCTCTTCAACAATAATTTTGCTCATATACAATCCCAACCCTGTACCGTCTTTTTTCATTTTTGTTGAAAAATATGGATCAAAAACCATATTGATATTCTCCTCTGAAATACCACCTCCATTATCACTGACTTCCAAATAAGAGTAGGTATCATCATCATACGTTTTTACTGAAATAAAAGGAAAATCAATTTCTCTTTCCAATAAAACATCTTCAGCATTTTTCATCAAATTTAAAATTACCTGCCTTAACTCATTAACCAACACACTAACCTGTTTCTTCGCCTGAAAATCAGAACGTAATTCAATATTTTTATTGATAAGTGATGTTGATATGATATCAAACGCTCCTTTGACAATTTCTCTATAGGTTGTCGAAAGATGTTCTTTGTCTTTTTTATAAAAATTTCTAAAGTCATCAATTGTTTGAGAAAGATGTCTGGAAAATTCATTGATTTTCTCAAGTTTTTGTAAAAAATATTTTTCTTCATACTGAGATAAAACGATTTTCATATACATATCACTTGAGGTGGAAGAGATTGCTGTAAGCGGCTGTCTCCATTGATGCGCAATCATACTGATCATTTCACCCATTTGTGCCAATTTGCTCTGATGCAGCAGTGTTTCATCTTTTTCTTTGCTCCGTTTCAGTTCCTCTTCAAGATGTATACTGTCAGTAATATCAAGACGAACAGCAGCATATCCTTCAATTTTATTTTGTCTGTCCAATAGAGGTTCAATATTGGCATACACCCAGTAATACCCACCATCTTTTTTCAAGTTTTTAACCTTGCCACTCCAGTTCTTTCCCTGTTTGATTGTTGCCCACATATCCCGAAATGCACTTTTTGGCATATCGGGATGCCTAATAATATTATGTGGCTTACCAATAAGTTCTTCGCGATCATATCCCGCAATATGGCAAAAAGCATCACTTACTTCTGTAATACGCCCCTGTAGATCGGTAGTTGAACTGATAATATATCTGTCTGTCACCTTTCTGAGCCGTTTTTCACTTCTGATAAGCCGTATAATCAGCATAATCATTAAAAGAAAACTCAAAATACTTAAGATATTTAGAAATGCAAAAATACCAAAAGATTTGTAGGTTGTACGTAAGGCTTGTGATATAGAATAAGAGAGTTCATTTTCAAGATAACCATTAACACGCTGCAACTGATTGATTTTATGTGTTATATTTTCAAACCAGTATTCAGGCGTGATCTCCTGGTAATTATTTTTATATAAAATGATCTTTCGGATTCGTGCTACTTCCTGAAATGCCTTCCCTCGACAAATTCTTTGATAATAGGAAAGTGCATTTTTGGAAGCATAACTCATAAATATTTTTGTATAAATTTTTTGTGTGGCAATAAGCCCTATAAAATGTACTTTCAAGGACGTTATAGAGTTTAAATACTGCTGTTCTGCCAAAATTGCAGTACCTACTGCACGTTCAATACCCGCATTTTCTTTGGCATAGAGAAAATTGTTGTAGGCAGTAAATTTTTGGGTAATTGAGGGTACTTTCGATGATTTTGATACAGTAATAATCACCTTTAAAAAACGATCATTCATTTCTGAAAAAAACTGGATACTCTCTTGGGCTTTAATGGTCAAATGATCTATTTTTCTTCTGATCCTTTTTACTTTCTCAATATTTTCCAACGCCCATTTCAAACTTTTTGCTATTTTCTCATCCTTCACAAGAGAAAGTATATTTTGAAGTTCTATTATTCGGTTATCGGTTATTTCTCTTTGGATCAAAAGTTCATTTTTAAACTTCTTCCCCTTGCTTGCAAGATATCCCGAACTCATTCCCCTCTCTTTTTGTGTTGAGTGAATCAGACTGGATATCTCCTTAATCAGCTTCATACTTTCTTCCAGTTCCAATAAGGAGCGTCCTTGATTATATTTGCCAGAAAGCATATTGGCAGTCAGAACCAACACCACAACAATGAGCAAACTCAAAGGCAGAAGTATTTTTGTTTGGAGCTTCCATCTTTCAATCATCTGTTTTCTTTTTCTAAAAGTACCGGCAATTCAATACGAAAAGCAGCACCATCTTTACAATTCTCTACACAAAGCTTCCCGTTACAGTGCTCTTCAATAATCGTTTTACTCATATAGAGTCCCAACCCTGTACCGTCTTTCTTTTTCTTGGTAGAAAAGTAGGGTTCAAAAATTTTCTCTTTCAATGCTTCTGGAACTCCGCCTGCATTATCACAGATTTCCAGAATATGCTTCTCATTTTCCTGATAATTTCTTATTAGAATATAGGGTTCCGCCACCTCTGCTTCCAAGAAAGCATCCTGGGCATTTTTAAGCAGGTTCAATACCACCTGCTTGATCTCATTGGGATAGGAATTAAACTTTTCTGTATTATGAAGCTCTTTGACTATCTTGATATTTTTTGTTGTAATTGAATTTTCAATAATACTTAGCACACTCTCCACAATCTCAGTAAAACTTGTCTCACGCTTCTCTTTTCTGGGTTTAAAGAATTCTCTGAAATCATCAATAGTTTGACTTAAATGCATTGCCGTATCTGTAATTGTATCACTTAAGCGCAATACTGTCTCTTCATCCAATACGCCCATTGATACCCTTAGATTTATCGTCTGGCTTAAAGTACTGATTGATGAAAGAGGCTGTCTCCACTGATGCGCGATCATACTGATCATCTCACCCATCTGTGCCAACTTGGTCTGTTGTAACAGTACCCTGTCTTTACGGTTGTTTTTTATCACTTCCTCTCTGACCCTCTCTTTTAGAACCGTATTGAACTCTTCAAGCTCTTTTGAAGTCTGTGAAACAAGGTGAGACAGTGCTTTAAGCGTAAGGCTCTGCTCTCCTTTGCTCCTTTTAAAATAATCATATCGGGGTAGGGAAAGATCTTTGGAAGTCTTGCATTCACTTAATGCCAAAACAGTCATTGTTTCATTTAAAAGTTCATGTTTATGCATAGGAGAATTAACAAAAAATTCACCATATGTAAAAAAACCGCTTACTGGACAAATACTTTGCAAGGGAAGCAACTCTTCATTGATACTTTCTCCCAACAACTGCACCCTCGCCATACAGGAATATACAAAAATAGATTCACTGTTTTGAATCTCTACATCATCATAAACCTGCTGACCGTAATGTAAAATAGCCTGAAGGTTTCCATATCCGAAAGAAACCCGCTCTCCTTCATTGATATTCCCCGCAAATACAAGCGAACCGTCACTGTTTTTTCTCAAGGGTGCCCGAGGAATCTCCATACCGTCTCTTTTTACAATAAGAGGAAACTCTACACCCACCTGTGGTAAATTTTTGGCAATATCCTCTCCTAGATATTTTCCATAAATTTCTACCGTACGCTGATTGTCTATTGCATACACAATATTCTTTTGGGCACGGGTCACTGTCATAACTTTTCCTACAGACTCCCATCCAAAGCTTGCCTTGGTGACAACCTGTAGACTTTCACTGTATAATAATGCCGTAACTGCACCATGTATAAAAATTTCTTTTTCTGTGAAAACCACTGTTTTCTGAAACTGTGCATTATCTCCTGCCAATCCTCCTGCCACAACCAAATTATGATCATATGCATCAAATACATCCATAAATATTTCACCGTTACTATACAATCCGTCCACAAAGGTAATAGCAACTTTAGGATTTCTTTTTCCGGAAAACTGTTTTATTAAACTTTCAGCTGTTTTTTTACTACTGTTTTCTCCCATAACAGCATGGGTTTCTATAGTTGTTTTTTCAAAAACAGAAAAAGCCAGTACTGTTGTATCTATCTGAGCTTTTCCTTCTATGATCTCTCCAGAGGTTGTTGCTCCAACAATTTTTATATGGGGAATAAGTATTTTAACTGTGTCAATAAGATCTTTAATATATTCAATATTGTTTTGTGCTGTAAATATTTGTAAAAGTATATTTTTTTCTTTTTGGAGATTTTTTTCTTTTACAAATACTTTTAAAGTTTCAGGAGAGGTATAGTGTAAATTTAATGTATACATATAAGTACCCCCATAAGCATTTAGTTATTAGTGTACAGTGTTTATTTCTATATTATAATTGATCTAAATCAAGATTTTAAAGAAATATCTTACAAATATTATATTCTATTTAAAAATAAGGATGATCATGGAAGATATAATAGATTTATGCGCATTCCAGCATATGATCCAAATTTTGAATGTAATAATATTCTTTATCAAGATACATTCTTGAAAGAGCCTATCTGAAAAAATTCAAAAAAAGCTACTGTAAACTTGAGAAGAAAGAAGAGCACCAACAATATTGTTTCTGGTGCAGAACTAATTCAAAAAGAAGAAGAATCCTCTCTTTCTTCTTTCTAAACTTTTAGATTATATCAGAGAGCATAAAGGCAAGTTCCAGTGCCTGAGAAGCATTGAGTCTAGGATCGCACTGGGTATGATAACGACTGGCAAGTCCTTCGGCAGTAATGGCACAGGATGTGCTCCCCGTACATTCTGTTACATCATTCCCCGTCATTTCAAGGTGAATACCCGCAGCTATGGTTCCATGTTCTTTATGAATCTTGAAAAACTGTTCTACTTCAGACAGAATATTTGAAAAATCTCTTGTTTTAAATCCGGTAGAACTTTTTTCAACATTTCCATGCATCGGATCAATCGTCCAGACAACATTTTTTCCGGCATCTCGTACTTTCTTTAGAAGTGAGGGATAATACTCAGTGATTTTATCTGCTCCCATACGGACAATCAGGTTAAGTCTTCCCTCTTCATTCTTAGGATTAAGTGCATCAATCAACTCAATAAGTTCATCTTCACCCATACTGGGTCCTACTTTACAGCCAATCGGGTTTGCAATCCCTCTAAAATATTCAATATGTGCTTCGTTCAGATCTCTTGTTCTATCACCGATCCAGAGCATATGTGCCGAACAGTCATACCACTCTCCTGTTTCAGAATCTTCTCTGGTCAATGCCTGCTCATAGTTTAACAGCAATGCTTCATGTGAAGTATAAAGTGTTGTCTGATGAAGCTGAGGCATAGTCTCACTGGTAAGTCCGCATGCTGCCATAAATTTCATGGCATGGTCAATCTTGTCACTAAGTTCATCGTAGCGCTTTCCAAGAGGGTTGTCTTTAATAAAATCAAGGTTCCACTGGTGTACTTTATTCAAATCTGCCAAACCGCCTCTTGAAAATGCTCTTAAAAGATTCAGTGTTGCCGCAGATTGATTATAGGCACGGATCATATTGTGTGGATTGGGAATTCTCGCTTCTTCTGTAAATTCGATACCGTTAATAATATCACCGCGATAGCTGGGCAGTTTTACACCGTCAACTTCTTCAAAGTCGGAAGATCTCGGTTTGGCAAACTGTCCTGCAATACGCCCCACCTTCACTACCGGCTTACCTGTAGAATACATTAAAACCATATTCATCTGAAGCATCAGTTTAAAAAGATTCTTGATATTGGCGGCATTGAAATCTGCAAAACTTTCAGCACAGTCACCCCCCTGAAGAAGAAAGGCTTCACCACGTCCTGCTGCTGCAAGCTTCTCTTTAAGTCTGCGTGCTTCTCCCGCAAAAATAAGCGGAGGATAGGAGCTCAGCGTTTTTTCTACTTTCTCCAGTGTATTCATATCGGTATAGGTTGGTTGCTGCTTGATCGGAAACGCTCTCCAGCTACTTGGTGTCCAACTCATGGGTTACATCCTTAAAAATAAATTGCAAAGATTATAGCTGAAAAAGTATGAAATCTCTATATGTATTAGCATGAATTCCTGAAATTCTGTTAAATACTTTTATAAACTTATTCACTTTTCACACAGTGAATAGGCAGTGAATAACTCATATTAAATAATGCAACCCGTCTCTTCGGGGAGAAAATATCTTGTTAAGAACTTTTATCTTTTCACAGGGTGAATAAGATGTGAACAACTCATATTAAATAATGAAACCCGTGTTTACGGGACTTAGTAAAAGAATGTTATTTTTTAGCAATAAATGTCACAAAATTTGCCCACTGAAAAATAGTTTCTACCTGGGAAAAGCCTGCATCTTTGCACATACGTATATTTTCTTCAATGGTAAAAGGAATGAGTACATTCTCTAACGCTTCGCGTTTCTGGGCTATTTCATACTCACTGTAACCCTGCATCTTTTTGTAGGCATAGTAGATATCGATCATCTGCTTATCTAGTTTTTTGTCATCAAACACTACTTTTTCTGAAAAGATGAAGAGACCATCTTCTCTAAGGCCGTCATATATCTTTTTTACCAGTTCCAAACGCTGCATGGGCCGAATGAACTGTAGTGTATAGTTGGCAACAATGATATCCTCTTCCATATAAGGATAGGTCAGCATATCTGCCATTTCCAACTCAATTTTTGCTCCAAATGCCTGACATTTCTGTTGCGCTCTCTCCAGCATGGCAGGAGAGTTGTCTATGCCTTTCAAGTGCATATTTGTATCCATTTTACTATGCAGATCCAAAAGAAATTTTGCTGTAGAGGAACCAAGATCAAGAATATGTTTATCTTCTTTCTGTTCAGCCAGTATCAATGAAATTACCAGGTTTCTTACCTCATCGTAAAAAGGAACCGAACGACTGAGCATATCATCAAAGACAGAAGCGACTGCCTGATCAAATTCAAATTTCTTCTCTATAGGCTTATTAAATACTTTATCTTTCATCTTGTTATCCTAACACAAATTATCTACTTCAACACCGTTATTTGGGCACATTTTTTTCTTATGTCAAAAACTGTTTTGCATGCTCTATATCTTTTTCAATCTGCTCTTTAAGTTGAAAAAGTGAGTCAAATTTCCTATTTTTACGAATGAAACCTCTAAATTCAAGCTGAAGCTCTCCCTTGGTTTCTCCCACTTCTCTTCCCAAAATATGGCTCTCCACAGCATAACTGCCATCTGTTGTGACACGATGCCCCAAAAAACTGATAGAATCAAACCATTGCGTACCTATTTTTGTCCGTGTGGCATACACACCTTCAAGAGGCAGCTGATAATGTTCTACATGCAAATTGAGTGTCGGCACCAACGCTTTTTTCCCAAGCCCCTGCCCCCGAATCACATATCCTTCCATGCTATAATATCTGCCCAACAGGCTGTTTGCCAATGCAATATTACCCTCTCTGAGACAGGCCCTGATCGTACGTGAGTGTACCGGTATCCCTTCATAACAGACTTCAGAGACAATCTCCACCTCTTCATGAAAAAGTGCCGTCAGGACGGTACCGTTGCCTGCACGTTCTCTTCCAAAAGAGAAGTCATACCCCACCACAATCTTTTCAAGTGCGGGAAAATCCGCTTCCAGCTTTGCCACAAATGCTTCAGGAGCCAATGAACGGATCTTGTCAAAATGGTAAAAGTAACAAGGTTTGTCCGTATAGGACGTACGCTTGTATCCCGGTGTCAGATACCCGCCGTTACGCTCAATGACCACCACCGCTTCAGCACGCTCTATGAGTGCCTGATGCGCAATATGGATACCGTCAAATGAACCGATAGCAATGGATTTGATGTTGTTTTGTACCTTCAACTCCTCACTCCTCATTTTTCACAAAGTGAAACAGGTACTCCTGGTTCCCCTCTTTTCCTGCCACTTTCGACTCCGCCTCTTTCAGAAGCTTCCAGCCAAGCTTCTGTGCCTCTGAGACAAAGCCCTCTTTCTTTCTGGCTATCGCATCGGCATCCTGTACCACCCCTTTGCTGTCACGCTTGACATCCTTGCCTACTTCAAACTGAGGCTTGTAGAGAATGATGATATCCGTCCCCTCTTTTGCAAGCCTGTCAATATCGCCCAAGATCTGCAAAATAGAGATGAACGACACATCACAGGTAATGAGTTCAAAAGGTTCACTTTCAAAGGTACGGATATCTGTCTCCTCATGTACCGCCACTCTCTTATCTTGACGCACAGAAATATGCAGCTGATCACTGCCTACATCCACACAAGCTAAAGAGTCGACACCGTTTTCCAATACGATCTGTGCGAACCCTCCTGTCGAAGAGCCGATGTCAAGCGCGCGTTTAGTGCTCATTACTACGGGGTGCTCTGCCAAAAAGTTCTCCAGCTTCCGTGCCGCACGGCTGACATAGAACTTCGCATCCGCTACTTCCACCAACATATTCTCATCAATTTTTGCAGAAGGCTTTGCTTTCTTCCCATCTACTGTCACTTCTCCGGCTTTGATCGCCTCATGCGCACGGTTACGGCTCTCAAAATAGCCCTCTTCTACGAGGTATTTATCTAATCTCATTTAAACATCTTTCATTACTTTTTATTTATAGAAATATTATGATTATTTTTACACTATATGTTATCAATTTTTAGTACTGTTATACTGTTTAATTGTAACATATTTAGAATTTATCTCTCAAGCCTTATACACAAATCAAATTTAAGACCTATCTGTTTGAAGCTTTGAGTTCTATTGTAAAACTTGCCCCATTCTGTGCGTTTGTTACATCAATCTGTCCATCCATCTGCTCTTCCAGAATCGTTTTTGCCATATAGAGTCCAAGACCCGTACCGTTTTTCTCTTTTTTGGTTGAAAAATAGGGGTCAAACACCCTGTCGATAATCTCTTCGGGAATACCTCCTGCATTATCTTCCAATACAATGACAATCTGATCTTCCTTTCTTTCTATTTTAATTATGATTCTTTTCTCTTGGATCGCAGCATGTGCCAGCAGTGCATCTTTGGCATTGTTGACAATATTTAAAAGAATTTGAAGCAGTGCATTGGTATAGCCTGTTACTTCAAATACTTCATCCTGTCTGGTTTGATAGACAATTTGAATTCCATGTTTGTCAAAGATCGGTGTTATAATAGACAAAAGATTCTCTACTGTCTCCTGGACATCAAATATTCTTTTCTCCTCTTCAACTTTAAAAAAATCCCTAAAATCATCAATCGTTGTTGTCATAAGAACAATCTGTCTTTGGGAATTTTCCTGGAAATATACCAAAGCCTCATCATTGAGCTTTCCTTTTCTGTATTTTAAAATAAGCTGCATATTAATAAGAGAAAGATTGTTTAACGGCTGTTTCCACTGATGAGCAATCATACTTACAGTTTCACTCATCTGGTGCAAACGGGATTTACGCATTTTCACTACTTTTTCCAATGCCTCTTTACGTATCACAATTTCTTTTTGCAAACGTCTGTTAACCCGATAAAGATAGAAGGAAAAAGGCAAAATTGTACCAAATACCAGCGCAAGATAAATAAACATCTGTTTATCAAAAAAAACCACTTCATCTTTAATATATCCCCATTTCAACTGTAATGCTTCAATCTTTTCTTTGGGAATATTACTGATCGTTTTACTTAAAATAACATTGAGTATCGGCCAGTCTCTGCGGCTTGCAACCCGTAAATGGTAGTCATAACCCAAATCCCCTGAAATATGCAAATTGGAAAGATTGTACTGCTTGATATAATAACTTGCCCTCACCAGCTCCGAGATAGCAGCATCGACCTCTCCTTTGCTTACCTGTGTCAATACATCCTGTTCATTTTTTCCCGGAACCAAAATAATTTTAGGATAATTGTCTCTCAAGAACTCTTCAATGGCACTACCCGATGTGATCGCCACTTTATGCTCCAAAAGAGAGTCTACCGTAGTGTATCTGTCATTTTTCATATTGACTATAATCTTATTTTGCTGCACCAGTACAGTATCGGTAAAATCAAGATATGACAAACGTGAAAAGGTTTTTTGGGCAGAAAAAACAACATCAATCTCTCTGCGTTTTGCAGCATCAATAAGCTGATCCCATGTTTTAAAATATACATACACAAATGTAATACCAAGCTTCTTTTCGATCAGATGAAATAGATCTATGGAAAAGCCCTGGTAATACCCTTTTCCCGATATTAAAACCTGGTTGGGTATCATTGTAATTCCTACTTTGACAGGTACATTTTTTTGCATCAGCCATGCTTTCTCCTCCTGATTTAAAAAAAGAAGTGCATCTGCTTTCGCCCATAAAGGCATCAAAGGACTATAAAGGAAAATAATACATAATATCACCAGTTTTTTCCATTGCTGTAACATTTTTCTTTTCCTTAAAATAGGTTTGAAGGGATATCAATTGTAAGATATTTAACAAGACATTAGACTTTCATTCTAGTATGTTAGTCTTAAAATAAAATAATATAAGTTTTTTTTATTGTTTTAGTGATCGTTGCCAAGCATTTCCTGCATCTCCTCTTCTGTCAGGGTTACAACACCCAGACTCTCTGCTTTGGTCAGCTTACTGCCCGCATCCTCTCCATAAATGACAAAATCGGTCTTCTTGCTTACCGAACCGCTTACTTTCGCACCCAGTGTTTCCAGCATCTCTTTGATCTTTCCGCGACTCTGGCTCATGGTACCTGTAAGCACCACTGTCTTCCCTTTGAACGGGTTCTCTTTGGCTTCCACTTTCTCTTCCACCGTCGGCTGTACTACCTCAAAGAGTTTCAGGACCTTCTCTCGGTTGACTCGCATGAACTCCAGCAGAGAGTTTGCCATCTCCTCACCAATACCGTCTATAGCTACGATCTGTTCAAAGATAGCATCGACAATCCCCAGACCGAATTCCAGTGCCAGAGCCTTGCTTGCCACTTCTCCAATATGCTCAATACCCATCGCGGAGATCAAGCGGTGCAGTGGAGCACCTTTGGTTGCGGCAATGGCATTCAGCAAATTGTTGATCTTCTTCTCTTTGAAGCCTTCCAAGTCTGCCAAATCATCATAACTCAGACTGTAGAGGTCAAGGATATCGTGAATTTTACCTGACTTTACCAACTGCTCTACGATCTTGCTGCCAAGCCCGTCGATATCCATACACCCCTTCTTGGCAAAATGGATGATGGAGTTGATGACCCTGTCAGGACATGAGAGGTTCTGACACTTGATGAGTGTTCCCTCATCAAGCAGTTCAGAGCCACAAGTAGGACAGTGTGTCGGACGTTCGATGGGCTTTTCATCTCCGTCTCTTCGGTCAGTCAACACCTTGATGATCTTGGGGATCACATCCCCACTTCGGATGATAATGACATAGTCTCCAATACGGATATCTTTACGTTCGATCTCATCGAAGTTGTGTAGGGTAGCTCGGCTGACCACTGCCCCTTCGATGTTGACCGGTTCTATTTCCGCTACGGGGGTAATAACTCCCGTACGCCCTACCTGCAAGGTAATATCAAGTAATTTGGTCACCTTCTCGACTGCGGGGAACTTGTAGGCACACATCCACTTGGGGAACTTCACCGTATAGCCCAGTTCCTCCTGCTTTTCAACCTCATCAACCTTGATGACCATCCCATCCATCATCATCGGGATCTCATCACGTTTGGAGATAAGAAACTGGTAGAAATCTTCTATCTCATCAAGGGTTTTGCACGGCTTCTCATACGGCGGTCGCAAGAACCCCTGATTGTAGATGAAGTCCATCTTTTCTGAAAGCCTGCTATGCGGCAGTGTGTTCTCACCCACACCCCACGGATAGAAGACCAGCCGGCGTTTTGCCGTAATAGAAGAGTCAAGCTGTCTCAGACTCCCTGCTGCGGCATTTCTCGGGTTGGCAAAGGGCGCTTCCCCCTCTTTGAGACGCTCTTCATTGATCTTCTCAAAATCATCTTTACGTATGACCACCTCTCCGCGTATCTCAATGAGCCCTTTGTACTCTATGACAAGCGGCACGGAACGGATGGTACGTACATTGTCCGTCACCTCTTCCCCGACCACACCGTCACCGCGGGTAATAGCACGCAGAAGCTTCCCATCATCATAGAGCAGGTTCATACTTGCCCCGTCAAACTTGGGTTCGCAGAAGTAGTCGCATTTGCCTACATTTTTCTCAACCCGTTCCAGCCACTCCTGCACTTCTTCTGTACTGAAAACATCTTCCATACTCCACATACGTTTGATGTGTTTGGCTTTGTTGAACTCGTCACGCACCACACCGCCTACACGCTGCGTTGGAGAGTCCGAACGCAGATGCTCAGGGTGTGCCCTCTCGAAGTCGAGTACTTCATGGTAGAGTCTGTCATACTCCTCATCGGTTGCAATGGGATTGTCCTCTACATAATAGGCATGCGCCCACTTTTTAAGGGTTTCTACTTTTTGGTTGTATTGTTCTTGTGTCATGGATTATTATTTTCTTCTTTTTATAATGATTTTATTTTAGTTAGGAGATTTTTCATTTAATCTCTCAAGCATTACTTTGGCAACTCTTAAAAGAGGGGTTAAATGATCTTGACAAACTTGATAGATCACTCTCATTTTTTAACATATTATACCTTATTTCAACGCCTCTGCCACCATGCTAATATCAAACTTCATCTATAAAATACGCCTGTACTAAAGATTTTATAGGGCTAAAGGCTATAAGTAGTGGTTTTTTATCAATACAAAAATCCAAACAACCAAAGAGGTATCTTAGCTTTAAAACCCACCTCCAAATCATCAGCTGCAACAAAAGAGTTCTCAAGATCTTTTATCTGTTTAAAACTCTTATTTTTACCACCTATTTCAAAAATATACTTATCTTCTGTTACA
>Ga0256843_1001958_pt1 | contig 15496 bp, 14 predicted proteins | sample AlvinellametaG_FD_191572 | JGI IMG/M metagenome (GOLD analysis project Ga0256843, IMG submission 191572) | Pompeii worm associated microbial communities from hydrothermal vent at the East Pacific Rise, Pacific Ocean - Alvinella | ecosystem: Host-associated > Annelida > Integument > Unclassified ... | reverse complement strand
TGAAAAGATGTTGTGCTTCCGAGCAGCAGAAATATTAAATTTACGCGTTTTACAAGTGTAAGGAATTTTAAGCTTTTATGTGAAAAATCATGCATTTCTTATCGAACACCCGATTGTATTTATATTGAAATTCAACATTTAAGCGTTTTTCAGCAAGCCCGACTGTAGCTATGGCTACTACTGTGTTTTTCTCCTTGACCAAACCAAAAATAACTCAAAATATTTTGGACTATTTTATAAATCAATTTGGTATAATACTTAAATAAAATCGTTCCAAATAAGAATAACTATATTTTTTTTTATACCAAAACATTTTTTTGGACTACTTTATTAAATTGTATTAGTTATTATAAAACAATTTGCCATAATTTTTAAAGAAAAGGTTTAATTAAGTAGAAAAATTTTATTTTTATATGTATTTTTGGAATCATATTATAAATCATAAATTATGAAAAAACAAATCACCTCAAACGATGCCCCTGCTCCCATTGGGCCATATAGTCAAGCTATACAAACAGGCGGTATCATGTTTGTATCAGGACAAATACCAATGAATGCCTTAACCGGCGAGATTATTACCGATAATATTGAATTGGCCACACATTTAGTCATGGAAAATTTGCGTGCCATTCTCAAAGAAGCGGGTATGAATTTTGGCAATGTTGTAAAATCCTCTATTTTTTTAAAAGATATGAATGATTTTACTACCGTCAATGAAATTTACGGCGGCTATTTTAATGGCAAAACACCTCCTCCGGCTCGCGAAACCGTGCAAGTTGCTCGTTTACCCAAAGATGTTCAAGTAGAAATTTCCGTTATTGCCGTAAAATAATTCATAGTTGTATTTTGAAGCTCAAGTTTATTATCATAAATATTCTGATGTTAGGTCTATTACTTTTTTTAGTGGTAAACCATGTCAAGCATTTGCCCGCAAATTCATCAACTCTAATAAAAACAAATAATACTTATAGTAACTTTATTGCCACAATAAAGCCCGGAACAACGACTCTTTATTATAATGATAAAAAACCGGATTTTGCCGAATTTTTTAAGTTACATAATATTATGACACCCCACAAAAACATTTTCAACTTTTACAGGCAAAAACAGACTGTCCAACCTGATTACTATTTGATTAAAGATTTTCATAAAGTGAGACAAAAACAACTATTCGACGGTGATACATTATTGATTAAAAAATTTAAAGACTATAATATCTATCTTATTAAAAATCAACACTAATGCCTTGGCTATTACTCTTATTATATTTGTTAGCTACCTATCTGATTTATACCATCATCCGATATTTTGAGCCCGAAAACGGACTTAAAACCTTAGTCATTTCAGCTACCGTGGTAATTAGTCTTTTTAGCTTGATATTTTTTATAAGTCTGACAACAAATTTACCCTATTGGAGTTTAATTTTAGCAATTTTAGCAGGGCTATTGGGCATAATTTATCATTTACACAAAAAAGGCGAAGGTCTCTATCCTGCAAATATAAATTATAGAGATTGGATGTTTTTTAACATAATTATTATTTTGGGATTTTGGAAATATAAAGAAGCCATAAGCTTAAGTGGTCGTTGGGATGCTTGGGCTTTTTGGAATCCTCATGCCAAATTTTTAGCCTCTGACAATTGGCGGGAATTATTTAACCCTATTATTGATCATATTCACAGTGACTATCCATTGATGCTGCCCGCTACCATTGCCGGATTTTGGAAATACAGCACTGATACACCTTTGGTGCCTATACTCTTTTCATTTGTTATTTTTTATCTTTTATTGGCCGGTTTGTATGCATTTATAGACAACCGGGCGGTAGGTTTGGCCATAGTGGCATATCTGGTTTACAGAGCCGTTTTTTACAACGAAACTTTTTCTCAATATGCCGATACTTTACAAGCCTTTTATTTCCTGATCAGTGTAGGTGCTTTTACCTATTTCAAAGATAAAGACAAACATTTGATGCTTGTTGCCGGCTTTTTGACTTTTTCCAATATGTGGATTAAAAACGAAGGCATTGCTTTTACCGTCATTTTTGTCATACTAAGTTTCGTATTTTATTTTAGAAACCATCCCCGTCAGTTTAAATATTTTATGGCCGGCGGTTTATTACCGTTAATAATTACAATTTTTTTCAAAATTTACTATGCACCTACCAATGACATTACCGGAAGTATTGACAAAACAATAACACAATTGTTTGATTACAAACGGCTTGTAATAATTTTGAAATTTTTATGGAAAACCATTTATAATTTTTTTCCATTGATTTTAGTGTTAATCATTATGCTTTTTTACAAACAAAAGTATCATTTTAACAATAAAACAGGTTTTGGGGTATTAACCGCAATGTTCGGAACATATATTTTTATTTATATGATTACACCGGCCGGTTTAAATTGGCATTTGTCCACCTCGGCCATCAGATTAATTCTTCAATTGTTTCCCTTGTTTATTTACCTTGTGGTCAATGAAATACTCCCAAAACATACCACTTAATTATTTTCCAATCTTAAACATACAAGGTATCTTAAACTTGTGCAGAATCAAGTAGCCATGAATTTTTAATACCAAAATTTTGATTTATCTTTGTGGTATGAAAATAAAAAAAGCCGAATTCCTTATCAGCAATACAGATGTTAGCAAGGCGCCGCAAGAGCCTTTGCCCGAATATGCTTTTATAGGACGCAGTAATGTAGGTAAATCATCTTTGATAAACATGCTGACCAACCAAAAAAAATTGGCAAAAACGTCCGGTACTCCGGGCAAAACACAATTGATTAACCACTTTAAAATCAATGATGATTGGTATTTGGTAGATTTACCCGGCTATGGTTATGCCAAAACCTCTAAATCATCACGTAAAAAATTTCAAAAACTGATTACCGATTATTTTACCAAAAGACGTAATATGGTCAATGCTTTTGTTTTGGTAGACGCCCGTCATGAACCGCAAAAAATAGATATGGCCTTTATGCGTTGGTTGGGTGAACACGGCATCCCCTTCTCTATTGTATTTACAAAAGCCGACAAATTGAGTAGTAACGAACTGGGTAAAAACCTGCGCAAATACAAAATGAAATTTTTGCAAGAATGGCAAAGTCTGCCCAAAACATTTACCACTTCGGCTACTTCAAAATTGGGAAAAGATGACATTTTAAATTATATTGAACAACTTAATGAAATGGTCAAGGACGAAATACCTAAATTAATGCAAAAACCGGCCAATAAAACTAATAATAATGCAGAATAATAATTTGTTAAAGAAGTATTTATTTCTCAGTATCATCATATTTTCAAACCAATTGTTTGCGCAAAAATTGTTTGAAAATAACAAGGACTTTGATATTTTTAGAAATTACACACGCTGGGGTATTCAACTGGACGGCTTGGCTTATTTTCCCGCTACCATTGACAATCCCGAACATTTTTCATTTCAAAGTCAATATGGCATCGGTTATCAATTTGGCGCCGTTTACAATTTTAGCATCAACAATCATTTCGGGTTACGGGTCGGTGCATTGGCTGGACAAATGCCTGCTATCAATACCTATTTCATTTTAGATAAAAATGACTTGGGAACCGGTCAAGATTACGAACATAAAACGTGGCCTAGTTACAGTCCCGTATTTAATTTTTCGTTTCCCATATTGTTTGAATACCGTAATTTTAGCATCGATAGATATATCCTTAGTTTAAATGCCGGTATTCATATTGACTATACTTCCGGAGCCACCATTAGAGATACTTACCAAAACTATTATCAAACCACTGTGAACAACCCCGGTGGTTGGGATATTGATTTGGTTGGCAAATTAGGTTGGTATTTTCAATTTAAACCTTTAATGCTACAAACTTCAATTGTATATAAACACCGTTTAAAAGACCAATACACCGGCTATTACAGTTTTGATAACCTGCAAAACTCACCTGCGATTTCAGGCAAATATATCCAAAAAGGCGACTATATCGGATTGAGTTTTGACTTCTATTTTCACAAACGGGCACGTGAAGTAGAAATGGGTTGCCGCGCCAACACCCAAAGCAAACAAGTCAAAAAACGACAAGAACGGGCACGCCGTGAAAAAGAAAAAGCCAGAAAACGACAAGAAAAAATGAAAAAGAAAAAGGCTAAAAAAATGCGTAAAAAGGCCCAAAAGAAATGGATATTTTGGTAATAATACCAATGTAGAAACTGTCTTGCAAGATTGAATTATCTGCCACTCCGAACAAAGTAAGGCATCTTATACTTGATAATCAACAACTTATTGTTTCAATATTATATACATAATTGAAAGACGACCTCTATAAACTCATAATTTCCAATAGCGCAGCAGTAACATCTCAACAATCAAAAATACCAAAGCAGCTATCAGTAGCCAATGCCATAGATATTGTTGCTTAAGAAAAGCTTGTTGTTCAGCGATAAAAGATGCTGCCGAATCGACATGGTGCACCTGACGGGTTTTAGGAAAATCAATAATTTCCAAACTGTTTTCTTGCCTGTTAACATTAAAAGCTATGCTTTTTAGGATTTTATTATTGTAAGTAACCTCATAAATGCCGGCACTACCGGGCAAATTATCTAAAGATAATTGAATGCCATTATACTGATTGATTTGATAAGGAATGAAATCCGATTGTGCATGGCGCAAATGAACCGGTTGATCAGTCTGCACCATATCGGTTTTAACAAAAATATTATTTTTCATATTTAAAGTATAATATAAAGCTTGACGTTTGGTGCGTGCTTTTGATATTTGATAAAACAAAGGCACAATTAACGAAGCCGCCCGGGTAAAATTGGTATTCTCTTCATTTAAAGCCGCATTGACAACATAAATTTGACCCGTTTTATGGTAAAGTTGGACAAAATTACTACGGTCACTGAGTTGATATATCCACTCCCCTTTTCTACTCATTTTAAAATGTTTATTAACAAAAGGATAAGCAAAATTATGCACCTGCTTGGTAAAAACACCGTCAAACAAAGGGTGGTCATAATTAATCCGGTTTAAAAACACCCGGCTTGTGTCAGTGGTTACAGTATTACGTATATGCAAACCGGCTAATAATTTTGAAAGCTCATCGGCTGTCGTTTCGGCAGTAGGTAAAATAACAAGCTGTCCGTATTGCCGCATATATTTATTTAGTAGTTCGAAATAAATATCAGGCAGATTCAAATCTGACAAAATAATCAAATCATATTCATACAAATCATTGTTGCTCAATTGATTAATAGATTTTTTATCTAATATAAATTCATCATTCGTATAAATCTTTTTTAAGTAATCCGGAATGGTTTCGGCTATAATCAAAATGCTGGTTTTCTGCGGTTTATCAATAGTAAAAAATAATTGATTATCAAATTGAAAACCCTTGTCCGTAATAGAAATTTTGCCGTTAATAGCCTGATCTGACGGTAAATCAAAGGTAATTTTTTGTTTTAAGCTATCTTTAAAATCGATAAACGAACGCCACAAAACCGTCTTGTTTTGAACAACTTGCACCGGTGTTTTTAAGCTCCGGTCATTGGCAGACAATTGTATTACCAAATTTATATTTTGCGCTGTTTGATCTTTTATCCATAAACTGTCAACACTTATATTTTTTAAGTCCGGTTGGTGCTTGTCCACAATAAAATATTGCACTGTTGAAGGCAATAAACTGTCACTGATTTTTTCATGAAAAACATTCTGCATATCAGAAGCATACAAAACATTTATACGTGTATTATTTTGTGGATTTATCAAATATTTAATCCTTTTTAATATAACTTGATGCGAAGTGGAAACCGGAGATAGAGAAGCTTCTGACAGTATTGTCATTATTTTTTTTCCGCTGATATCCTTGTATGTGTTATCATTGGTCAAAAAAGTATAAATTTTGTCCTTATCTAAATTTTGTAATAAATCTTGAATATAGACTTGCCAAATATTAGTATTTCCATCCAAAGCATCTAAACTCATGGAATTGTCCAAATATATTAAATTTTGTATTTGAGAAATGTGCAACCGGCCGGCTTTTGAAGGCATATACGGTTTGGCAAAAGCCAGTATCAAAGCTGTAAAAGCCAATAAACGCAAAAACAAAATCAGTAATTCTCTCAGTAAACGGCTTTTTCTGGATTTAATTTCCAATTCGTGCAAAAAATCGACATTGGTAAACAGTTCGGTTTTAAATTTTCGCCATTTGACCAAATGAATAATAACCGGAATCAATAACAAAAACAAAGCGTATAATATGGCAGGATTTTCAAATTTCATAAGCTCAATCCAATATAACACCGTCTCTCATTACAAGTTTGCGATCAGACATGCCGGCCAATTCCTCATTATGTGTCACAATAACAAAAGTCTGATTAAAACGGTCTCTCAAATCAAAAAAAAGTTTGTGTAGTTGTTTGGCATTTTCGCTATCCAAATTACCACTGGGTTCGTCGGCCATAATAACAGCCGGATTATTAACCAAGGCTCTGGCTACCGCCACCCGTTGTTGTTCGCCACCCGATAACTTGGCCGGTTTATGTTGTAAACGGTCAGACAAGCCAAGTAGTTGCAATAGTTCGGTTGCTTTGGCATCGGCTTTTTCTTTGGACATACCGGCAATATAAGCAGGAATGGCCACATTTTCTACAGCGGTAAATTCGGGTAATAATTGATGAAATTGAAAAATAAAACCAATCTGTTTGTTCCTAAACTTTGATAAATCTTTATCGTTCATTTTTTTTAAATCGGTATTATTTATCTGTAATTGATAATCTTGATTTGTGGGACGGTCTAAAGTGCCAATCAGTTGCAGTAAAGTGGTTTTGCCGGCACCCGATGGGCCTACTATAGAAACAACCTCACCTTTTTTGATATGCAAAGAAACACCTTTAAGCACTTCAAGATCACCGTATTTTTTATGCAAATTTTCTGCTTTAATCATTCGTAATTTCTAATAATTTAGTTTTATTGCAACAAATTTACATTTATTTTTTTGAATACATTGCATAAAAAAAGCGCGATGAAAACATCACGCTTTAAAAGTGGGTTCTGCCGGGTTCGAACCGGCGACCCCCGCCCTGTCAAGGCGATACTCTGAACCAGCTGAGCTAAGAACCCTTGTTTTTTGTGAATGCAAATATAATATTTTATTTTGTTATTCCGCTACTGTATTATATAATTTTTTTTGTTTTTCTCTCATGTATAATATTTTTTAAAAATCTAAATAAAAAATAAATAATTCTGAAAATTTAAAACAAAAAAACAAAACATTAACAATAATATATTTGTAAATGTTAAAATATGCAGAAATATCACTAAAACAACCTGTTTTATAAACATTTGCTATAATTTTGCTTATTAGATTACTATTTAAAAAATACTTACTTATGAAAAGAATTACATTTTTGGGCATTATTTTATTAAGTCAAATAACTTGGGCGCAAGTAGGTATTAATAATGATGCTTCGGCCCCGGACACTTCGGCTATGTTAGATATCAAATCCACTTCAAGTGGCTTACTAATCCCGAGAATGACTGCTGCAGACAGAGACAATATCGGCAATCCAGCTACCGGATTAACCGTTTTTGTTACCGACAACAACAGTTTTTACTATTATGACGGGGCACAATGGGTAAACCTTTCTACACAACCCGATGAAGACTGGAAAGTTGAAGGTGACAATATGTACAGCTTACCTACAGGTAATGTTGGTATTGGTACATCAACACCGGCTGTAAAGTTAGAAATTAATGGAGATATACGTGGCAATCAAAATGGTGCCTTGCGAATTAATACAGGTAACGGCTATGTTGATGTAGGTCCGGCTAATACCGAATGGGCTCATTTTTTAACTGATCGCAGTAAATTTTATTTTAACAAAAGAGTGACAGTTAACGAAGGTATCATCAGCTCTTATGATGAAGATCTACAATTAGCAACCCAACAAACCACCCGTTTAACCATTTCTAACGATGATGGTAACGTTGGCATTGGTATTGCACCACAAACCGATGCATTTGTAGCAGCACAATCCGACCAATTTAATAAAATAGGTAGTTTTAGCGGAACAAGAACCACTAATGATGATATTGGTGTATATGGTGATGTTTCTGTAACCGACTGGTATGGTTACGGCGGCTTGTTTAAAGGTGGGTGGATTGGAGTCGAAGGCACCGTTAGCCCCACAGGAGACCACACATATTTTGGAATGGTTTCTTCTGTAAATGGTGGAAGTGGCACAAATATCGGTTATTATTCTTCAGTAACAGGCAGTGGAGAAAAATATAATTTTTATGGTGACAATGCCATTGAGAATGATAACGGTTATATTGCTTATTTTAACAACAATGATGATAACGGTATAGCCTTAATGGCAAACGGATCAAATACATCAACCAATTATTTTTTAAGCTCAGGAAGTGGTATCACAGCTAACGGAAAATTAGTTGCCATTTCGGCTTTTTCAGAAGAAGATGACACCGACACCACAATAATTTATGCTTCTTATGAAGGTGATGGTAATTATGCCGATGCAACTGCTCTTTATGGCAATTCTACACCTAGGGATAATTGGGGATACGGTGTAAAAGGAATTGGTGGCTATATGGGTGTTTATGGTGAAGCAATCAATGGTTTTGCCGGTATTTTCGGTAAAGCAAGTGGCAATACCACTTATGCAATATATGCTGATGGAGACACCGGTGTTTCGGGCACAAAATCTTTTGTTATTGATTATCCTTTAGATCCGGAAAATAAATATCTCAAACATTTTAGCATAGAATCTAATGAAGTGCTCAACGTATATAGAGGTAATGTTACCTTGGATAACAATGGCAAAGCAGAAGTAAGTTTACCGGAATATTTTAAGGCTATTAATAAAAATTTTAGCTATCAATTAACCCCGGTAGGATCCCCGTCTCCGGGCATATATATTGCCAAAGAAATTAACAGTTCCGGTAAATTTGTTATTGCGGGAGGTCAGCCCGGACAAAAAATTTCTTGGTATGTTTATGCAGAAAGAAATGATCCATATCTACAAAAATATCCTAAAAAACGGGAAAATATAATTATTAAAAATTCTAAAGAAAAGGGGAAATATCTTATGCCTGATTTATATAATCAACCGAAAGAACAAGGTATAAATTATAGCAACTTAAAAAAATCAAAAATTGTAAAATCAAAAAAAATCAAAAAACCTGTCTTAATAAACAAAAAGCATAATTGATAAATTTAATTTTAAATGTTAAGATAATTTAAGCTACTCTTTTTTGGGTAGCTTATTTTTTAATCAAAAAATTGTATTTTAGCGCAAAACTATTCATATATGACAACCAATCAAAGCCAAAATCAAAACCAAGCGGAGCTTATGGGACATCCCGTAGGCTTATTTGTTTTATTTTTTACCGAAATGTGGGAACGTTTTAGTTACTACGGTATGCGAGCCTTATTAATCTTGTTTCTAACAGCCAAAATCATGGAAGGCGGTTGGGAATGGGAAAAGAAAGAGGCTTATGCTTTATATGGTTGGTATGTTATGCTGGTTTATTTTCTGCCAATGCTGGGCGGTTGGCTGGCCGATAACAAATGGGGACATGTCAAAACGGTTATTGTAGGGGCATCTATTATCACAGCAGGACATGCCGCTTTGGCTATTGCAGATATGGATATTGGTATGGATTTGAGCTTTGTGTTTTATATCGGCTTACTTTTGTTGGTAATAGGAACCGGCTTGTTTAAACCCAATATGTCGTCAATCGTCGGTAAAATGTATCCGCCGCATAGTAATAAAAAGGATGGCGCTTATACTATTTTTTATATGGGTGTCAATTCTGGTGCATTTATCGGCACTTTATTAGTAGGCTGGATTGGCGAACATTACGGCTGGAAGTTCGGTTTCGGATTGGCCGGTATTTTTATGTTATTCGGGTTATTACAATTTTATTTTGCCCGCAATGTCTTTGGCGAAGCGGCTAACAAACCCCAACCTAAAAAAATAGACTTGCCCGAAGAAGAACTCAAAAAAAGAGTTCCTTTTACCATGTTTGAACAAATATTGGCCGGCACCGGCATCGTTTTTGCCCTTACTTGGGTGGTACATGGTATATTTAAAGTCATAACCAGAGGAAAACATTTTCTGCCCGAAAATTTATTTGAACTAAACCTCTTTGATGAACATTTTATATTTGGCTTTGCCGATATTTTATTTCCGGTATCCTTACTGGTATTTACGTTTTTAGGATTAAAAAGATTGGTAAAATATGATCCTGTAGAGCGTGACCGGCTTAAAGTCATTTTTATCATTGCATTTTTTGTCATTGCCTTTTGGGCCAGTTTTGAACAAGCCGGCACCACTATGACTATTTTTGCCCGCGATTATACTTCCAGAGTGCTTACCGACCATTGGGCGTTGATATACAAAATAGTTGATACCATAGTGTCTATAGTGCCTATGTTGGTATTGACCTATGTCATTTATCAATTGGCTACCAAAATCTTTCATAAGTACCCTCTGACAATTCTGTTCACCTCCATTAGCTTTTTGATTATTTGGGGCTTGGTTATTGCCAGAGTCTATGACAAACTACATGCAGACAGTCCCATAGTTGATACTACCTGGTTTCAAATTTTAAATCCTGTATTTATCATTTCCTTAGCACCACTTTATTCAAAAATTTGGCAACGTTACAAATTGTCTGCTGCGCAAAAATTCTTTATCGGATTTATCTTTTTAGGCAGTGGCTTTGGCATGTTAGCCCTGGGCGCCTCCGGTATTCCTATTGGCGCAAAAACGGCTGCCGTCAGCATGATTTGGCTCCTTCTCGCCTATTTGTTACATACTATGGGCGAATTGGCCATATCGCCGGTTGGCTTGTCTTATGTCAGTAAATTGGCACCTTTGCGAATGACCGGTTTTATGTTCGGTATATGGTATATTTTTACCGGTTTGGCTAACAAATTATCCGGCATCATGGCCGAAGCTTCCGATGGTATTGCCGACAAGTATGGGATTTCGACTTTTTTCTTGATTTTTACTATTGTGCCAATTATGGCCGGTGTATTTATTATGTTGCTCAATCCGTTCTTAAAAAAATGGATGCACGGTGTGGAATAATTGTATCAAACCGTTATATTTTATTGTATTTGCTCACTCGCAAATGTAATAATTTTATCAAATGAATCATTGATGTCAAACCAATGAATAGCTTGATTTTTTCTAAACCAAGTCAATTGACGTTTGGCAAAACGGCGGGTGTTTTTTCTGTTTTCTGCACCGAGACACTTATATTTTCAAACAAATAAGATAAGCGAAGAAAATGCTTGTATATTATTGAATTTTTCTACGTGAGGAAATGCCCTAAGAGGTTCTTGCGTAAAAATAATACCGAAAAAGCGTAAAACTATCTGCTGTTTGAACGAAGCGACAGCGGAGTGAGTTCAGATAGTTTAGCGTTGAGGTGATTATTTTAGCAAGGTTCTCTTAAGGCTAGACTTTTTTGTTACTTTTTTGGGCAATGCAAAAAAGTAAAAAGTAAAATGATTAATAATAAAAGTAAAAAAATAAAATTTGGAACACCAAAAATTAATAAAATTAATTTGCAAATAGCTGTTAATGAAAATATTATAAAATAAATCGAGAAAAGTATAAAAAATGCGGAAAACAGATCAAACCGTTATATTTTATCGTATTTGCTCACTCGCAAATGTAATAATTTTATCAAATGAATCATTGATGTCAAACCAATGAATAGCTTGATTTTTTCTAAACCAAGTCAATTGACGTTTGGCAAAACGGCGGGTGTTTTTTTTAATTTCCGATACGGCAAAATCTAAAGAATAATCACCGTCTAAATAATGAAACAATTCTCTGTATCCAACTGTTTTTAAGGCATTTAAATTTTTATGTGGATAGAGTTTTTTAACTTCCTCCAACAAACCGTTTGCCATCATCAAATCTACACGTTTATTGATTCTGTCATATAAATGCTGACGGCTGCTGTTTAAACCTATGTAAAGGGTTTTAAAATCTCTTTGCGGACGGTTTCCTTGTAAATCAGCCATTTTTTTGCCGCCCGATTGCTCCAAAATTTCAATAGCCCGTATCAATCGGTGAGGATTTAGCAAATCTACTTGCGCATAATACTCGGGATCCAATTTCAGCAACTTTTGTTGTAAAAAACCAATACCTTCTTGTTGCCATCCGGCCTCCAATGTTGTTCTGATTTGTGCATTACGTCCGGGCAAATTGTCTAAACCTTTGCAAGCAGCATCAATATACAAACCCGAACCACCGACTAAAATAAGTGTGTTGTGTTTTTGAAACAATTGGCCGGATAAGGCTAAAAATTCCTGTTCAAAATTACCGACATTATAATCATCAAAAATACTTTTATGTTGAATAAAATGATGAGGGGCGGCTGCTAATTCGTATTTATCGGGCACTGCTGTGCCAATAGACATTTCCTTATAAAACTGACGTGAATCAGCAGATATTATTTCCGTTTTCAAAGCTTTTGCCAAATCAATACTCAAAGCGGTTTTTCCTGCTGCCGTTGGGCCTACTATGGCAATGACTGTTTTCATTATCTTTTTTTGAAATCTTTGTGTATTACAATCTGACTATTTTTTCCAAACGATACTTGTCCAAATGGTCTTGAATAATTTTTCTTATTGACGGGTGGTCGTCTACCGGTGTCAAACGGCTTTTTATAACATCAATATTTTGTTTTTGCCATTCCAAATCAAAAAAGCCATAGCCTGTAACTTTATGATTTTCAATGTATATTATAGATTTTTCTCCGGTATGATGCCCTTTGTCAATCAATAACATATCAGGATTTGAAAATTGATGCGAAAAAGTAAGTTTGGCTTTGGTACACGGGCTAAAAACCGGATTGTCTTTATAGCGGTAATGCCACGCAATCACTTTACTTATCAAATTGCCTTGCATCAACTCATAATCTATGGTATTGATTTGTTGTTGCATATCCAAAGCTTTAGGATTGTCATTAATATAAATATTATTGACTTTCTTTTTTATATTCCGCACATTGTGCACGCCTATCAACCGGTCATATTTGTTATAAAAATAAACAATACCTTTTTTTGCAGGCAATTCATCCAAGGTTTTCAAAATATCTTTGCTGTGCTTTTTTAAAGGCCTGATTCCCGGCTCTTCAATCCGGTCTTGTAAATGCCGTTGTTTGTTCAAAATCATTTTAAACAATTCAACCGTTGCCAAGGCATCACCCGAAGCCCTATGCCTGTCAGTTACAGGAATACGCAGGGTTTTACAAAGATTACCCAGACTGTAAGATTCTTGTTTTGGAAAAATTTCTTTGCTGAGTTTAACCGTGCACAAAGTCGGGCGTTCATAGGTATATCCCAAACGCTCAAACTCCTTTTTAAGCACCCGGTAATCAAAAGAGGCATTATGAGCCACCACTACGGCATCATCGGTAATTTCCAATACCCGCTTGGCTATTTCGTAAAACTTGGGGGCACGCCGTAACATCTTGGAATTGATGCCGGTGAGTTTTTGCACATACCAATGTATCGGGCGTTCGGGATTGACCAAACTGACAAAACGATCTATAATTTCATTACCGTCATACAAATAAATTGCTATTTCCGTAATGGCTTCGTCTGCCGGTTTGCCACCGGTGGTTTCCAAATCAACAATTGCATACTTCATAAGCGTGTCAGAAACTGATTCCAAGTTTTTGTAAACGGTCTTTTTCAATAGTCTCGGCCAAGCGTTTGGGAATAACCGGCTGAATCAATGTTTGACCGCTTCGTTTTTTTAAAAACGGATAAATGTCTATTTTGATATTATCTTCGGAAGTATTCTCATATTTGTTAGTTCCTACCAATACCAATTTTTGACTGTCAAAAGCCGCCTGTTCCTTTTGAGCCGATTCTTCTATTTTTTGTTGGATTTTACCTTTGTATAACTGCGATAAAAAACCGCCTGATGCTTCTATATCTTTAAAAATATCCAATGATTTTTGAGCAATTTTATAGGTATTTTCTTCAACAAAATAATTGCCTTCGGTAGCATTTAAAGCTGACGCAAAGCCGGCTTCTTTTTTTAAAATAATCAACTGGTTACGGGCAATACGTTCACTAAATTCATTGCTTTTTTTATAAACGGCATCAAAAGGCAAATTGGCAACTATTTGACTGCCGCCCAAAATTGCACTCATCATTTCCATACCCGTGCGCAGCATATTGACATAAGGATCAAAAACGGTTTTGTTTCTCATGGCCGGTTCAGAATAAACAAAAGCAGCGCTACTGCGATTGTAAGCTCCGGTTACTAAAAGCCACAATTGGTGCAAAGCTTTAATCTTGGCTATTTCAAAAAAGTAATGCGCCCCGGTTGCCATTGAAAATTGTATCTGTTCAATAACATCAGCTCCTAATTTTTCTATGTATTCAACAGCATGCGAAAGACTGTAAGCCAGTTCTTGAGTAATATTGGCACCGGCATTTTTGTAATGGTGCGCATTGACATCCAAAAATCTAAAATCTTTATCAAAATATTGTTTCAGTTGATTTAATTTGTCAAAATCTTGTCGTTCGTTTTCATACCAATTGCCATAACGGGCAAAGTGACCGATAGGATCAATCAAAATAGGACTTTTACCTTCTGTTTGTTGATAGAGCTTCTTTAAAAAATCGACATTGAGCATATCAGCTTTAAAAACCAAACGCGATGGTTTCAAACCATCAATTAACCGGTTGATTTCAAAGGGCTTATCAAATTTAAAGATAAAAATTTCGCCCCCTTTTATTAAGGCTTTCCGGGCTATCTTATTGGCGACCGATTCATTATATATTTGTAAACTCTGACCAATAGAAAAAGACGCCGGTGCCCATTGTTCAAAACCTGTATAGTCATCATAATGATAAAAAGGTTTGATATCAATGTTTTCAAGGGTTTTGGTAATTAAAGTTTGATAATCAAGACCTTTTAAATCAGCTTGTATCTTTTGCTTCCAAGCTTTGGAACTGACTTTTTCAAATTCTGAAAACAAATGGTCTTGCATAATTAGGTCTTATTTTTCGGTAGTTTCAATCAGATAAATATCTTCCCCTTCTTTCTTCATCAGTAACTCTTCACGGGCATATTTTTGCAATTTTTTATCATCATTCAGGTCCTTCAAGGTTTGCTTTTGTTGTTTGATACCCTCTTGATAAAAGGCTTTTTTGGTTTGTAAATCCTCTATTTGTTTATCCAATCCTTTTAAATACAAGAGCGAATTATCGTCAATAAAGGCTATCCATACTACAAAAATAATGATAGCAATCACAAAACGGTTGGTCAAATATTTAAACTGATGCAGTTGCATACTAAATATTATTTTTTATTAAGCTGATAATCACATCAATAGCGACTTTATTGCGCCGGTCGTTCGGAATAATCAAATCGGCATAAGCTTTGGTAGGTTCAATAAATTGCTCGTGCATGGGTTTGAGAGTGGTTTGATAGCGACTTA
>Ga0256843_1001957_pt1 | contig 15525 bp, 16 predicted proteins | sample AlvinellametaG_FD_191572 | JGI IMG/M metagenome (GOLD analysis project Ga0256843, IMG submission 191572) | Pompeii worm associated microbial communities from hydrothermal vent at the East Pacific Rise, Pacific Ocean - Alvinella | ecosystem: Host-associated > Annelida > Integument > Unclassified ... | reverse complement strand
ATTGACGGCAGGACTCTATGCTACCAGAGGTGGATTGAAAAATGTGGTTATGTTTGAAGCGGGAATGCCCGGCGGACAGATTACCCAGAGTTCGGAAATAGAGAATTATCCCGGATTTTTCGAGCATGACAAAACAGGTATGGATTTTATGGACGGTTGGCAAAAACAGTGTTTTCACTTTGGTCTTAAACATGAGATGAAAAAAGTGGAGAGTGTAGCCAAAACAGATGACTGTTTTACCGTGACAGTTGAAGGCGGAGAGACGGTTGCTGCCAAAACGGTCATTGTCTGTACCGGAAGTACTCCCAAGCGGGCAGGCTTCAAAGGTGAAGATGCGTTCTTTGGCAGAGGTGTCAGTACCTGTGCGACCTGTGACGGATTTTTTTATAAAGATAAACCTGTGACGGTACTGGGAGGAGGCGATACCGCTCTGGAAGAGGCATACTATCTTTCAAATATTGCTTCAGATGTCTATATTGTGCACAGACGTGATACCTTCAGGGCGGCACCTTCAACCGTCGAGAGAATCAAACGCAAGGAAAATATTCATCTAGTACTTGACAGTGTGGTCGATGAAGTGCTTGGAGATGCAATGGGCGTCAATTCAGTCAGAGTAAAGAACCTCAAAACGGAAGAAACACAGATATTGGAAACTCCCGGTCTTTTTGTTTTTGTCGGGCATGATGTCAATAATGCGGTACTTAAAGATGAGAACGGAGCATTTATCTGTGAAATGAATGACTGGGGACAGGTCAAAGTAGATTTGAGTATGAGAACTTCTCTTGAAGGTCTTTTTGCAGCGGGTGATATGCGTATAGAAGCACCCAAACAGGTAGTAGTGGCAGCCGGTGACGGTGCAACGGCGGCGCTACAGGTTATTTCATATATTCAAGAACAGGCATAAGGAAAGAAAATGGTAAAAGTAGGAATTGTCGGAAGTACAGGAAGAATGGGTGCACATTTAATTAAAAATGTGTTGGAAGAAGAAGGGCTTGAACTGGCGGCACTGCATGTTTTTGATGAATTAACGGTAGATGTTCCTGCGGAAGTACTCATTACCAATGCAATGGGTGAAATGCTCAAAGCATGTGATGTGATCATCGATTTTTCAGCACCTGTTGCCACACAGGAGCTGTGTGAAGAAGCATTGAAAAATCCTACGGCACTGGTCATTGCAACGACAGGTTTTACGGCACATCAGCAAAACCTTTTGACAGAGGCATCCAAAGAGATGCCTGTACTCTATTCATCCAATATGTCTGCGGGGATCGCACTGCTTAAACAGCTGGTAGAACAGGTATCTGCTACCCTGAAAGATTTTGATATTGAAATCGTTGAGCAGCATCATAGACATAAAGTGGATGCTCCCAGCGGTACGGCATTGACTTTGGGTGAGTTTGCTGCCAAAGGGCGTGGACTTGAGCTTGATGCCGTACGTGTTTCCGGACGTGACGGGCAGATAGGTGCCAGAACCAAAGATGAAATTGCCGTTATGGCACTGCGTGGCGGAGATATTGTCGGTCGTCATACGGTCGGTTTTTACAATGACGGGGAGTTTCTTGAACTCAACCATACGGCAACCAGCAGAGAAACCTTCTCCAAAGGGGCTATTCGTGCGGCAAAATGGCTGGTAGACCAGAAAAGTGGTTTATACTCAATTAATGACTGTTTAGGAATATAATATGTGTGCAATTGTCGGTGTATTCGGTGCAAAAAAAGCTTCTACGGTAGCCTACTATTCTCTGTTTGCGATGCAGCATCGCGGGCAGGAGGCTACAGGAATTTCCACAGCAAACGGAGAGCGTATCTTTATCTACAAAAAACGCGGCATGGTTGCAGATGTCTTTTCCCAGGATACACTTGACAGTCTGGAAGGCGGATGTGCCGTAGGCCACAACCGTTACTCTACAGCAGGAAGTGAATCTGCGGGTGATTCACAGCCTGTATTTGCAAAATACAAACTGGGTGAGATATCGGTAGTTCATAACGGAAACCTTGTCAACAAATATGAGGTACGTGATGAACTGATCGCCAAAGGGGCGATTTTTCAGACAGATATGGATACGGAAAATATTATCCACCTTATTGCCAAATCCCAGAAAGATGCGCTGGTAGACCGTATTAAAGATATGCTGACAAAAATTAACGGTGCATACTGCCTGGCGATTCAGAGCCGCTCCAAAATGTTTGTGATCCGTGACCGTTTCGGTATTCGTCCGCTCAGTCTGGGCAAACTCAAAGACGGAGGATGGATCGTAGCTTCGGAAACCTGTGCCTTTGAACTTGTCGGTGCGGAATTTGTACGTGATGTAGCACCCGGTGAAATGCTGATATTTGAAGAAGGCAGGGAGCCTGTCTCCGAACAGATATTTGAACCCGATTATCATCCCTGTGCTTTTGAATATATCTATTTTGCAAGACCTGATTCTATTATTGACGGTAAAAATGTTTACAATATGCGTTTGAAAATGGGCCAAAAGCTTGCAGAAGAGACTCCGGCAGATATCGATCTGGTTCTTCCTGTACCCGATTCGGGAGTAGCGGCGGCAAAAGGGTATGCGAATGGCCTGGGAGTCCCTTTTGAGATGGGTATTGTCAGAAATCATTATGTAGGCAGAACCTTTATTGAGCCGACACAGGAGATCCGTGATTTAAAAGTAAAGATGAAACTCTCTCCCATCAAGCATCTCATAGAAGGCAAAAGAGTGGCGATCATTGATGATTCACTTGTACGGGGCACAACCTCAAAGCAGATTGTAAGAATGCTTAAAGAAGCCGGTGCCAAAGAGGTGCATATGCGTATTGCCGCACCTGAAATCAAATATCCGTGCCGTTACGGTATCGATACTCCGACAAAGCAGGAGCTTATCTCAACACAGTACACGCCCGAAGAGATTGCCGAAAATATGGGAGCTGATTCTCTTGGATTCTTGTCTATAGAAGGGTTGAAAGCCTCTTTGGGAAATGACAGAACCTATTCTCTTGTCAGTTTTGACGGGAACTATTTTGCCGGTGGAAATGCTGAGAGCCCGGGATGTGCCGGAGGGTGTTGATCTTTAAAGAGATCCTGAATGCCCGAAGGAAATGCCCTTGGGGTGCAAGTTCAGGATGACGGAAGAGTATGTTATTTCGGACCCGATCTGCACGTCATTCCGGACTTGATCCGGAATCTTCTTTAACCTGTCTTACAACTATAGTGTAATTAATATGCTAATTACTTTCGCGTTTATCCATCATTAGATTATTTACTTTGTTCTGTTTTCTTTCTCTTCTATTCCGCTCATACCAAAACGTCTTGCCAGTTCCTGTTTGACTCTGTCTGGGGAAATCTCTCTGTAGCCCAGCCCTACGAGGGTGTGGTAGAGGAGGTCTGCTGCTTCGTAGATGACCTGTTCATCACTCTCTTCATCGATGGCGACACAGACTTCATCAGCCTCTTCACGGATCTTGCTGAGCATCAATGCTTTGTCATCAAGCAGTTTCTTTGTCCATGATTTCTGTTCGGCAGGTGCATTTTTTCGTTCGAGGATGATATGGTAGAGGGTATCGACTACACCGTAAATGGCATCGGTATCCACCTCTTTGTCCAGAATGACCTTGTCTTGCAGTACAGAGGTGAAGAAACAGCTTCGTCGCCCTGTATGGCAGGCAACGCCGTTCTGTTTGATCTTGAGTATCACTGTATCGGCATCACAGTCCAGAAGTACATCTTTGATCTCCTGTGTATGCCCGGAGCTCTCACCTTTCTTCCAGATGCGTTGTTTGCTTCTGCTGAAGTAGTGTGCATAGCCTGTAGAGAGTGTAAGGTTGTAAGCTTCTTCGTTCATATAGGCAAGCATCAGCACATCGTTGTTCTGATAATCCTGTGCAATGGCAGGGATGAGGGGGTTCTTGTTCCAGTCTATAGTCATGAGTATTTCTCCATTTGGGTTAGGTAACCACAAGGGTTACCTCTACAAGGGAATATCTGTTTTTGTCATAGGGGCAATCCCTTGTGTTTGCCCAAAAATTAAGAATTATTGCTGTGCAGAAATGGTTTTCTGCGTTTTCTCTTTGGCATTTACCCAAATATTGGGTACCGCACCGCCGGGTGTAAGGAATATTTGTGCATCTTTGTTGACCTTGAGTGCTTCGTTGAATTTGCCCTGTGTCTTGATCTGTTCAAGCTGTAGAAGTTCACTGGTTAAAGAACTGGAAATGAGTTTGTTGGCCTTTGCCTGTTCTTCGGCTTCAATACGGATCTTGTCTGCTTCACCCTGTGCCTCGATACGGTTTTTTTCTGCTTCACCTCTTGCAATCTCTGCTTTACGCTGTGCTTCCTGTTTTGCCTTTTCTTTCTGCTGTTCGGCAATGGTTACTTCCTGTTTGGCGATCTGCACACGTTCTATCTGCTCTTTGATCTTTTTGGGAAGATTGATGGTTCTGAGTTCAACAGAAGTCAGAATAACCGGCTTTTCGGGAAGTTCCTGTACGCTTTGCTTGATTTTTGTTTCAATGGCGGCTGCAATTTCATTACGCATTTCGGGAAGCTGTTCTGCGGTGTATTGTCCTACGACATCACGCACAACTTCACGTACTTTGGAGTTGATGATCTTCTCTTCCCAGCTCGTACCCCACTTTTCAATGGTTTTAGGTGCTGTGGCTGCACGCAGACGGTACTGGACGGCCAGGTCAATATTGACGGTCAGGCCGCGTCTGTCAAGTACGGTAATAGCAGGGTTTCGTTTAAGCCCGCCTTCAAAATTTTTATATCCGTCACCCAGGGCACCTGTAGAAATGTCAGAATAGGTAATCAGTCTGATACGTGTATTGACAGGAACAATTTTCTGAAGTCCCGGAATATAAAAGTGCAGTCCCGGTTGCAAAGGAGTGTCTTCAAATTTACCGGTATTGATCTTGATACCTACTTCACCGGAGTTGATGATGGTAAAAGGTTTAAGGATGAAAATGGCAAATCCGATGGCAAGCACTACAAGCAGCCATGATGCACCTTTTCCCATACCGTTCATCGGATTTTCAAAACTGTTATTGTTCTGGTTGTTCTGGCTGCCACTGCTGTTATTGCTGCTGGGCCTTTTCTTTTTAAAATAATCGTTCATGTCTGCTGGCATGATGTTCCTTTGGTTGATGATAATGTCATCCTGAACTTGCACCCCAAGGGCATTTCCTTCGGGAATTCAGGATCTCTGAGATTCCGGATCAAGTCCGGAATGACGTACATAGTGTATATTTAATTGATATAGGTTAAGTGTTGAATATAGTCAGGGTTCTTCCCTGCAACAACGTCAAAATAGGCGGTTTGGAGTTTTTCTGTAAGAGGACCGCGTGATCCGCATCCGATAACTCGTGCATCCACTTCACGGATGGGGGTGACTTCTGCTGCTGTTCCTGTCAGAAAGGCTTCATCGGCAATATAGATCTCTTCTCTTGTAATCCGTCTGCGGATCACTTCGATACCCATATCTGTTGCCAGGTCAATAACAGTCTGCTGTGTAATGGATTCAAGGGTATTGTCACTTGGCGGAGAGATAAGCTTTCCATCTCTTACCATAAAGAAACAGGCACCTGATGCTTCGGCAATGTACCCTTGGTCATCTCGGAGAAGGGCTTCATCGTAGCCAGCTTCTACCGCTTCGAATTTTGCCATTTGAGAGTTAAGATAGTTTGCAACGGCTTTGGCTTTTCCCATACCGGAAGTGTTCGGTGTTCTTGTCATGGATGAGATCTTCAGACGTATACCTGTTCTGAGACCTTCTTCCCCCAGGTATGCTCCCCATTTCCAGGCAGAAATGGAAACCTTGACCGGCGCATCTTTATGATAGAGTCCCATAACACCGTATCCGAGGTAGACAAGCGGTCTGATGTAGGCACCATCGAAGAGGGCATTCTCCTGCAACAATTTGATCTGTGCTTCATTAAGTTCTTCCAAAGTGTACGGAACATCCATCAGTGTCATTTTGGCTGAGTTCAGCAGTCTTTGTGTGTGTTCGTTCAGTTTGAAGATCGCACATCTTCCATCCACTGTTTTATAGGCTTTTGTTCCCTCTATAGCACCGTTTCCGTAGTGCAGAGTATGTGTAAGGACATGAACATTCGCTTCATCCCATGGGGTGAGTTCTCCGTCCATCCAGATATATTTGGCTTTTTCCATTTTAAGTTACTCCCGAACATGCCGCATGGCATGTAAAAATTAATGAAATATCTTATCTAAAATGTGGTTAATAGTCGGTTATGCAAAACGCAGGAAAAGCCCGATGAGCAGAGAGAGAAAAATAGTAATGATGATTTGTAAAATAGAATGCTGTTTGTCCGTCAGGGTTATTTTTGATTCGAGCCATTCAACAATCTTCATGGCAGGGAAAGCCATAAAAATAAGCATAACGATGGAAAAAACAAGTGTAAGTATGATATTTAGCATAAACTATATTCCATAATAATGATGTACAAATGAGAGTTCATTTTTATTTTGCAAAGGAAGTGTATGTACTGTGGTACCGTTGTTGTCGGTAATGACAAGAAGATTCTTTTCCAGTTTCAAATGTTTTTTACCCCATGCCTTTTCCAAACGTTCAAACTCTTTGAAAATAGTCATATTGTTCGGTTTCTCTTTAAAATCACTTTTTTCCTTGTTCCTGATCTCCAGTCCGCCAAAACGTTTTTCCAGATAATAGGGACTGAATTGCTGTACGGTTTTATAGACCCTTTCATTTTTGCTGCTGGGTTTACTTTCCATCAGTGCAGTGATGCCGATAAAAAGAAAGGCTAAAAAAAATGCCGGTAAAAGATAATTTCGAAATTTTTGCATATAAAGATCCGATAAATAAAGATATTGATGATGAAAGTATAGGCCCTTTTGGCTAAAATACGCTTGATGAATATCAATAGTGCCGAGTAGGAACTGTGCTACTATTATCTTTGTAAAATCATCACTTACCAATTTTATAAAACTGAGGCAATAATAATATGAAAAATTTTTTCTATCTTGAAGGTGCGTATCTTATTCTTGGAGCAATTATATTGCTTATTACCCTGTTCGTGTCAACACGGCCGTTTATGGCAAAGGGGGCCTGGAAAAGAGGACTGTTCTGGGTTTCTCTTGTAATAGCGGTGATGATAGGAGCACACTATAAGATCACAACAGACCGGATGGAAGCGGTAAAAACCGCATTTGAAAATGGACAAACCGTTATCTGTGAGAGTAGAATGCAGCGAAAAATGGCACAGATGGTCTATATTAACAAATCAAACGACTGGACATTGAAAAATGACAATTTTGTCTCACCAAATTATGTCAGACCCTTTTTCTCTGCACGTTGCATCGTCAAATAGATGATGCACTACGTATAACTTTTTATTCTATTTCCTCACTATAATTTCTACTTAATATGTACATCAATTTGTTTGATTTTTATGCTTTTTCTTGATATATGTCAATTCCATTCTACGGTTAAACTGTCATAATACACGTATGCTCTAGGGTTTTGACCCCTTTAGTAAATAGATATAGTGACAGGAGACATGATGGAACAGTTAATCGTTCGACCGGAGATCGCGCTGGATCAGTTTTTGCCGATCTTTATAGAATCGACACTGGTACTTGTTTTCGGAGTAGGGTATGCCGCAATCATCACCCTTTCCAAAATGGGATATTTTTCCAAGAAATGGATGCCTGTCGGGTATCTGTTTTGGGCATTACAAACTTATTTCCTGTATGATTTTTCCGTATTGATCCAAAGTAACCACTTTACAGTAAAAGTAATGATGGTGACGATGGTCGCATACCTTTTCGTTCCCCATCTGTATTTTTATCTGATCAGTGCAGCGGACGACCGGTATGAAACAACGGATGATGTTATGCAGGATACAAAATAAATTGGAACATGCACGATCAAAATCAAATACATAAAATGATACGGTAAATCTTTCTTAAAGAGGGATGGTGTCGCAATAATATTGTTTTTGAAATTTTGCTCAAACATGTTTCAATAATTAAAAAGGAGGATACATGGCTAACAAAAAAGTTTCGGTTTGGACGGACATACAGTTTTGGCGTCGTTCGGCAGCCTGGGTAACAGGTTTTGCAACAATTCTGCTGATCTGGCTGACATTCGATACACTTGGGCAGATCTCAATGGGTACGGATGCCGATCTGATGAACGGTGTGGACAAGAGAGTACCCGGCCCTACGGTAATCAATTATAAGATTGATTATAAAATGAGTAAAAAGAGAGGGCATGAAGTACCGGTAATCAGCGGGAAACAGCTTTTCTTCGGGAAAGAGTGGAGCGAGAAAGATGCAGCAGCATTATTACGTCTTGGAAAACTGACAGAGCAGGCAAAGAACTGTATGGACTGTCATACATTATTGGGGAACGGTGCCTATTATGCTCCGGATCTTACCAAAGCATGGTTAGATCCGGCATGGCAGAAAGGTGGTCCAATGCAGGCGATGACAGGAAAAAATACTGTTGAAGAAGCAATGGCTGAGTTTTTACAGCACCCTTCACAGTATCCTACACATGCACGTATGATGCCAAATCTTGGTATTACAGCCAAAGAAGCACAGGGGTTGGTAGCTTTCCTTAAACATATGAGCAGTATCGATACAAACGGTTTCCCAAGAAACTTCTCGAAAACTGTAGATCAATTTAAAGCAGGAGGCACAAATGCTCACTAGTATTAAAACAAATGAATTTGGGGGCAGTCAGTCCAAAGCATTGGCGATGATGTATTTTAGAGTAGCGATTGTACTTTTTGGTGCACAGCTTCTGATGGGTCTTATTGCCGCGATACAGTTTTTGGTTCCGGGATTCCTGTTTGAACTGTTTGACTTTTCCGTAGCCAGAATGGTGCATATTAACGCACTGGTAGTTTGGATGCTTTATGCAATGATCGGTTCAGTCTACTTTATGATAGATGACGAAACCGGAGTTGAAACAGTTGGTATCGGTCTTGGTAAGTTGGCTTTCTGGGTACTGACCGCAGCAGTTACCGTTGTGGTACTTGTCTTTATTTTTGTGCAGGTAGGTTCAGGAACAGAAGCTTCTATCTGGTTCATTAATGAAGGTAGAGAGTATCTTGAAGCACCAAGATGGGCCGATATCGGTATTGTCGTTGTGGTACTTATTTTTTACTGGAATGTATTTGCTACCTATATGAAAGGTCGCAAGACAGGAATCATGACAGTCATGGTTGCCAACCTTATGGCACTGGCAGGTCTGTATCTTGCAGGTATGTTCTTTACAGACAATATCTCTATGGATCAATTCTGGTGGTGGTGGGTAATACACCTTTGGGTTGAAGCAACATGGGAAGTATTTGTCGGTACTTTGGCAGCGTATGCGCTTATCAAGATCATTGATGCCAAAAGAGAAATTGTTGAAATGTGGCTGTGGATCGAAGTATTGATGCTTTTCGGTTCAGGTATTCTAGGTCTGGGTCACCACTACTTCTGGATCGGTACACCTGAGTACTGGTGGGAAATCGGTGCACTCTTCTCAGCATTGGAACCGGTTCCATTGGTAGCAATGTTTGTTCACGTACTCTATGACTGGGGTAAAGAGCAGGGAATTGCAAAAGCAGAAGGTAAACAGGGTTCTGTAATGAACAACGGTCCGGCAATGGCATGGATTGTTACCAACGCATTCGGAAACTTCCTTGGTGCAGGTATCTGGGGATTCTTCCATACTTTGCCACAGGTAAACATTTATACACACGGTACACAGTTTACCGCAGCACACGGACACCTCGCATTCTTTGGTGCTTATGCAACGATCCTGATTGGGATGATGTACATGGGTATTCAATATGCGTACGGTATTAAGGAGATGAAAGCAACATTCAAATCCAAAATGGCTATTTTCCTTGTCACTTTCGGTGTCTTGGGAATGGGTGTTGCCCTGACCATTGCAGGATACGAACAGGTATTGATTGAAAGAGCTGAGCTTGGTGGAGGATGGAATGCCTTCTTTACTGCACAGGAACTTCCTTGGTATGTTCAGGCACAGATCTGGAGAACCATTATGGGTGTGGTAACATTCGTAGGATTTATCTATCTGGTTTGGGATCTGCTTACTATCGGAGCCCAGGCTAAAAAAGCACAGGCTGTGGAAGCTTAAAAATATATGGAGGAGTTTTCCTCCATTTCATTTAAAGGAGAGACTATGTTGTTTGAACCATTTACAGATGTGGTACCGAGTTTTTTCGGTTGGCTCAATCAAGGACCATTGACGTTGACGATCTTTTTGCATACGATAATTATATTACCGATGTTCTGGATCTATTTCAGTGAGAAAAAAAGATTGGAAAAAGAGCAGTAAAAACTGTTTTTTTTTGTTATAATTCAGAAGAGCTGTTTTTCGAAACGGTTTCTGTCTGGGGAAGAGGATCATGGGTAGATCCTCAATAAAACTTTTCTATACAAGTTATGAATAGAAAGTTTTCACCTTAACTTTAGCTTGAGAAGGAGAGGCGGTATTGTTTAGTACTGCCTTTTTTGACCGGACGTTTTTAAAAAAGGAGAAAAAATGAGATTAAACAGAATTTTGGGCCTGGCGGCTGCAACAAGCCTTGTGGCAACATTGGCATTGGCTGGAACATCCAAAATGGATTTTGCACAGAAGTATGAGAAAGAGTGTCAGGGGTGTCACGGACCGATTCACCAGGGTGGTGTAGGATCGGATCTTAGACCTAAAGCACTGAAAAAGAAAAACAGAGAATTCTTGGCAGAGACGATTCTTAACGGTAGAGAAAATACAGCAATGCCTGCATGGAAGTCTACTTTCAGTAAAGATGATGCTACCGGTATGATCGACTGGTTGATGGATTGGAAAAATACGGTTGAACTGACACTCAGTTTTGACGAAGTACATAAGTCATGGACAAAACTGGCAGACAGAGAAGAGTTGGCTAAAGTATATCCTGTATCGGCAGACGGTAAACTGGGATATAACGGCGGTGCAGTCAAGAATGTAAAAGATATTACTTTTGCAACAGAAAGAGATGCTTCTTTGGTTGACTTTATTGACTCAACAACAGGTAAAGTACTTTCAAGACACAAAGCAGGATTTGCGGTACACGTAACTGTTACCAATAAAAAAGACCCAAGATATGCCTACTCAATTTCACGTTCAGGTAAATTGACAATGTTTGATATCGCAGCACCGGGGCAGCCGGCACTGGCATCTGTTCAGGTAGGTCAGGAATCAAGAGGACTGGCTGTTTCTCCAGACGGAAAATACATTTTGGCAGGAAACTACAATCCGGGTGGTGCAGTACTGTGTGATGCACATACACTTGAGCCGCTTAAAGTATATGATACAAGCCGTGTAATTGACCCTGATGGACAAATTGGGCCGTCAAGAGTTGCAGGTATTGCCGATACTCCGTATGGTCCATACTTTGCAATGGCACTTAAAGATGCAGGACATGTCTATATCATTGACTATTCAAAAGAAGGTTTCCCGATTGTAGGTGATGTTCCGAATATCGGTAAGATTCTGCATGACTGTTTTGAAAATGAAAATGAAGGTGAAAACTTCGGTCGTTACTTCATGATCGCTTCACAGGGTTCAGACCTGATGGGTATTGTTGACTTCAAAACAAAAAAACTTGCAGCAAAAGTTTATACCGGTGAAAAATCCAAGCCGCACCCTGGACAGGGATCAAGCTGGTTTAACAAAAAACTGGATAAACAGTTGAATGCGACAAACTCTATGAACTTCGGTTCGGTAGTTATCTGGGATTCTCCGGGCTGGAAAGTAATCAAAAAGATCAAAACAGCCGGTGGTGGTCTCTTCGTAGGTACAGGTGAAGATACTCCATGGATCTGGTCTGACTGTGTTCTTGGAAAACCTGCCAACTACAATGAAGTACATTTGATCAACAAGCAGACACTTGAAACTGACAGAATCATTAAAGTCGGTAAGAAAAAAGGTCAGCTGATCGATGCAAAAACCAAAAAAGTACTCCAGACTTGGGATGCTACACAGCATGCTAAAGTACCGGTAAATGAAAAACCATTCGGTAAAGAAACAATTCTTCCAATGCCTGATCATCTGGGTAAAGCAGTGAAAAACCCTGTACAGCCTAGACTGCTTCATGCTGAGCCGGCTAACCACGGTAAATGGACAATGATCTCTGAATGGACAACAGGTAGAATCGGTATTTATGATTCTGAAACAGGTAAGTTTATCAAGTATATTGAAAACTTGACTACACCTACCTTTACATACTCTGTTGAACACAGACAGCATATTCCGGGTGCTTAATCCGAATATGGCTTTTCTTCCTCTTTTGAGGGAGAAGGTGGCTTATTGAGATAATTTGATATAATTTGTTTCACTAAGCTATCAGGATATTTATTTTATGAAATACATTTTCTTTTTCAGTCTCATTTTTTTCTCTTTTTTGGAAGCCAAATACTTAGATAATCACTCCTGCAATGAATGTCATGAAAAGATTTATGAAGAGTATCAGTCTTCCTATCATTCCAAAGGCTATTTTACCGACACGTTACATCGAAAAATAGCAGATAAGGTCAGTAGAAAAAAATATGAATGTGCCACATGTCATATGCCTATGGCAGACAATTTAAAAGACCTTGTCTCAGGGAAAGCGCGGCCTGACCATGCCAATAAAACACATACTGATGCAGTTTCATGCTATTTCTGCCATACGATTGCCTATGTAAGAGAGGCACATAAGTTCAATATCAATACCAAAGCACGGCAGGCAGCAAATTATAAACCGACACTGTACGGACGGCTAAAAAACCCTGACGAATGTGACAAACACTCCTCCTCTTCCAACCCGATCTATGCCAAAAAAGTCTGTATGGGATGCCATTCTCATAAATTGAATGATAACAATGTAACGATTTTCAAAGCGATGGATAAAACACAGAACAGCCTGGGATGTATTAAGTGTCATATGCCAGAAGTGGCCGGTGGTGCAGAGAAAATGGACAAACGGGCAAGAGGAAAACATGTCAGCCACAAGTTTTTGGGAATCCATGATGCCGCATTTAGAAAAACAGGGGTAGATATCAATATCTCTGCCAAAGGTACCGTATTGGCTGTTACACTGAAAAATAAAATGGAACATCCGCTGATCATACAGCCGGCACGGGCAAAATTTCTTAAGATAGAAATCAAGAGAAACAGTAAAATAATCTGGCAGAATTATCAGATGAAACCTTCGGAAGATACAAAAGGGTACTTTGCCTACAGTTTTACAAAAGAGGGTAAAAAAATTGTGATTCCCGCCCATGCTACAGAGGGAAGCGTCCATAATCTGAATGCCAAAGAGACAAAAGTATTGCACTATAAAGTGCCTAAACTTGAAAAAGGAGACACGATTACTGTAGCACTCTATGTGCAGTTGGCAAAAAGTGACTGTTCACGGGCGATTGATCTGGAAAAAGATAAAACCCTTCTTCAACCGCTGCTCATGAAAAAAGTAAGTCTAAAGCTCTAAAAGCGTACACTTTTTATCTACCTAATTGTAAAGGATTTGAGCCTATGGATATTATGATCGCCGGTGCGGGAACTGTCGGATACAGTTTGGCGCAGACACTCTCCTTCAAGCATAATGTGATCGTGATAGACAAAGATATCAATAAACTCAACAAACTGGATGAGGATATTGATATTTTGGTACTTCACGGAGATGTGGAAAATCCTAAAACCTACCAGTCTCTCAACTTTGAGAGTGTGCATCTGTTTATTGCCGTAACAGATTCGGATGAGGCCAATCTTCTCTCTACTCTGATCGTTGAAGATGTACTGGAGGTAGAACGAAAGATCATCCGGCTGAAAAACGACGGTTTTCTAAAAAGCCATGTTTTGAACAAACTTTCCATAGATTATGCGGTTTTCCCGGATATTACTACGGCTAACAAGGTGAAAGCACTTTTTACCTTTCCCAAAGCGAACAATGTCAAAATGTTCCATCAGACCAAACTTAAACTTATTTCCATACGGGTACAGTATGATGCTCAGAGACGTTACAGTGTGGATGAATTTAGCGGACAGGATGTTTCCATTGTAGGGATAGAGAGAGAAAAATCTTTTTTTGTCCCGCAGATGGAAGAGGAGATCCATCAGGAAGATCTTGTCTATCTTTTCGGTACGATCGATGCGATTGAAAAAATTGCTTCAAAACTGGATGAAAAACTGCCGACATCGATTAAAAAGATCGTGATCTTCGGTGCCAACACGCTGGCACAGAAAATTGCAAAAGCCCTGCTGGACAAACATTTGGAAATTAAAATGATCGAAAAAGACCTTGATCACTGCCGTACGGCGGCAGAACTGCTTCAAGGCAAAGTAGATATTATCAATTCTGCCTATGAGGATCAGCGTCTTTTTGAGGAGGAGGGGCTGAAGAATGCCGATATGATCATTGCGGCAGGGCAGAATGACGAGACCAATATTATCAAATGTATGGAAGCCAAAGAGTACGGTATACAAAAAGTGGTTGCCGTTAACAATGACAAGGCCTATTACAATTTGATGCATAAAATGGGTATTATTGTTGTAAGAGGAAGCAAAGCCGGGGCACACTATGCCATTTTGGAAAAGATATCGTCCAGTTCCATTGTAACGCAGAGGCATTTTTGTGGAGGACAGGCAATTCTTTTTATGCGAAAGATCTATCCCAACTCGGAACTGATTGGCAAATCCGTAAAACAGATCAAGATGGACAATGTACTTTTCATCCTTTTGCGGGAAGAAAAGATTTATGACCCGTCACAGATTGAGATATTGCAACAGGGTGATATTTTGGTGGTATTTGGTGCCTTTGACTATAAAGAAGAGATACAGCAGTGGATATACAAGCTTTAAAACATATTTTTAAATTCGTTTCGGTCATAGGAATGGCACTGAGCCTTTTTCTTTTTTCGGCAATTATTGTCGGATGGATCTATGGGGAAGATATGGGGAAGTTCCTCTATTTTGATCTTGCCCTGTTCGTTTTCAATGCCGTTGTTTTTGCCGCTTTGAAAAACCATACGATGAAACTGAGTATCAAAGGGGGGATACTCTCTGTCAACCTTATCTGGATACTTCTTGGTGTGGCGGGTGCCGTACCTCTGATACTCTATACCGGTATTTCTCCTGCGGATGCTTTTTTTGAATCAGTGAGCGGGTTTACAACGACGGGTGCTACCATATTTACCGATATAGAGTCTCTGCCAAAATCCATACTCTATCTTAGAAGTTTGATGCACTGGCTGGGAGGTATGGGAATCATTGTATTGGGAGTAGGGCTTTTCTCCCTGATTAATCCCAGTGGTTCGATGGCACTGTTCAAAGCGGAGTCTACCGGTATTAAAATGGAAAAGATCACCCCCAAAGTAAAAGATACCGCCATTCGGTTGTGGGGAATTTATCTGCTCTTTACGGTACTGGATGCCATCGCCCTCAAATTGGCAGGTATGAATCTGTTCGATGCGGTCAATCATGCATTCTCTACCATTTCCACCGGAGGATTTTCCACCAAAAATGCTTCGTTGGGCTATTA
>Ga0256843_1001956_pt1 | contig 15526 bp, 18 predicted proteins | sample AlvinellametaG_FD_191572 | JGI IMG/M metagenome (GOLD analysis project Ga0256843, IMG submission 191572) | Pompeii worm associated microbial communities from hydrothermal vent at the East Pacific Rise, Pacific Ocean - Alvinella | ecosystem: Host-associated > Annelida > Integument > Unclassified ... | reverse complement strand
TCCATTGTTTAGCTCATCTACTCTCCACTGGGCTATGTCATACCCTACTACAGGATATTTTTCGCTAAACGCTACAGCTAATGGCAGCCCCACGTATCCTAAACCTATTATCGCTATTTTTTTCATCAACTCTCCTATAATTAAAATAATCTAAGCACCACACCGGCACTTACAGCAATCTGATATAAAATAGTTGTAATATCTTTACTTATTTGTAGATTTTCACTGTTAGGTTTTCCTAATACAAGAATGGAATCGCCTTTTGAAATTTTAACATTTTTTTTGAAAAATGCATCAGCGTCAAAGGTAATTACTTTACCGTTTTGTTTAATAATCAACACATGCTCTTTATCTGCTCTATCGGTAAATCCACCGACAGATTTAATATAATCCATAACATCATATCCCGGTACATATGTTTGAGCACCCGGTACTTTTACTTCACCTTGAATAGTAACAATAGAAGATTTCTTAGGAATATAAATAGTATCTCCGTCTTCTAATATAACTTGAGAAAGATTAGTCTCACTATTTAATACAACTCTTCCTTTAGGTTCGACTTTTTCAGCTCTTTTAATAAAATTCATTATAAGTTCGGCCTCTTCTTTTCTAATTTGAGCACCGCCGGTAGTAACAGAACTTGCCGTCAACACTCTTGCTTCCAAATCTTTAAGATACGCATCAAGTAATTGTTTTTGAAGTTTTGCAATACTTTTTCTATATAATTGTACGGCATTTTTATTGGCAATCGGTGAATAATTTATTTTTTTCAACACTTCTTTTAAATTAGTTCCTTTAGGAATAACTAAAGTATGAGTTCCTGCAACTTCTCCGTCGATATTAATAGTAATTTGGTTTGCATTATGATCCGATAAAAACTCTATTTCATCACCATTGTATATAACAGGATTGTCATTTAGAGAATATTTTGAAGTAATAAGTTTTCCGTCTTTTGTCCAATGATTGATAATTACGTTAGTAGCGGTTTCGTTAGGAAGGGCAAATTTTTTTATATTATTCAAATCCGTGCGAGGGTTTAACAACTCGAATCTATAAGGCCTTTTTACATCTCCTTTTACAAATACGTAATATTTTAGATTTCCGACATATATCACATCCCCGTTTCTAAACTGAAACATTTCAAGATTCCCACCTGTCAAAAAGTTGTATAAATCATACGTTTGAACAATATTACCGTTTCTTTTGATATAAATTTTTCTAAAACTTCCGTCTTTTAAATTTATTCCTTTTGCCTTATCCAAAAACTGTATAACGCTATCACTACTTAATCCCTGGTAAAGACCGGGAGAATTTACCGCTCCTGTTACGAAAACGCTTATCGGTTGATAATTTAAGACGTTAGCATAAACAAAAACGTTTCTTTTAAATACTTTTCTTACCGCATTTTGAATCACTCTGTTTAATTTTCCAGCTTCTAATCCTAAAACATGAATAACACCGACTTTGGGAATAAAAATATTCCCTTGATTATCAACCGTTAATTTATATTCGGCATTAAAAGCTCCCCAAAACATTACAACAATATTATCTCCGATATTAATTCTATAATTAGGATTATAAACGAATTGTTTTACTCCTGCGAATTTTCCCATAAAAAGATTATATCCGAACGGTTTTTCGGCTACAATATTTATATTTGTCATAGAATTGTTATTCTCAACAGGAGTTTGAGTCATTGCAATATCCACTGCAAATAACGAAACTACAAAAATCATTATTAAAAATATTTTTTTCATCATCATTTCCTTTAATCTATATGTTCTTTTATAATAGCTTGAATTAAAGAAATTATTCCATAAAGCAATAATAATACAAGAGTTAATGTAATCATGTCTTTTAGTTTTTGAGGATACATATATCCTTGAGGAACAAAAGGTTTGGTAACCTCCAATAACATTTTAGAATTTTGATTAGCTTGAACTTTTAACTGCTCTAATTGTAGAAGTGATTGTTTATACAGTTCTTTATTAAACTCAACCAAATTTTTTAATCTTTCAAATTCGAATATATAAGCGTTTAATGCTTTTTTATTCGGATTTGCCAAATCTTTTTTCAATTTGTTTATAGTTTTTTTAAGTCCGACAATTTCATGTTTTAATCTTCTCACTTCAAAACTGTTATTATTCATATATTGTAACAAATCATTTAATTGTGCTTGTTTTTGAATCAAAGTCGCTTTCAATTGCGAAAGAAGTGTAAATTCGGATTCGGCAGATTTCATAGGATCTATAATTGCATGAATATTTTGAAAATGCTCAAGTTTTTGTATAGACTCTTCAAGTGCTTTTTTATTTTTTTCAACTTCTTTTTGAATATAACTTAACTGTTTTTCAATAATAATTTTATTTAATTTATTTATTGCAGTATTCGAGTCTTTTATCAATTGATTAACGATCTCATAAGCGATTTGAGGATTTGTATGTAAAAATCCTATCGTTATAAGACCTGTCGTTTGATCGTAAATAAAAACAAGTCTTTTTAAATAAAGTTTTAAAAAATCCTCTTTCGTATTCCAAGGTTTAAGCCTATCGACTATATCGACTTCGTCACTGCTGTAATGTTTTTTCAAATTAAACTTTTTATCAAGTCTATTTAATTCTTCAAAAGATTCTAAATATTTCCTAATTATAAATATATCTTGCTGGTTTGAACTTGAAGGCATTAAAAAAGAAAGTCCGTTTAGATTTACCGACTTATTGTTTAGATTTTTTATTACTACATTTGCATTAGAGTAATAAAGCTCAGATTTCACAAACAAAATGTAAATACTTCCTATTATAAATAATAATATAAATATCAACTCTTTTATTTTAATTCTTACTTTCATATTTTCTCTTTTTATAAATTTTATATGTTTTATACAGTTCAAAAGGTAAGACAAAAATATTAAATATATTTTTTTTCCATAATTCTATCATTTTTTGCCCAAGCATATAAGATAAATGATTTTTAAGTTTTTCACCTTTTTCTTTATCTTTATATTTTGAAAGAGGAATTTTATTATCTCTTCTATCCAAGATAATACCCAAAATTATAATCGGATAAATAAAAGGACAAAACACAAAAAATATTTTAAAACATTTGATTAATGCATATCCGAGTCTGTAACTTAGATAATTTTTAACTTTTTCTTCAGCACCGTAAATTTCATTAACCGGCTTTAGAGTAATATTTTTCTTTTGATTAATATCTTCATATGCTTTTACCGCTTCATCAATCGAATCGAAATAGTACAAACTTCCCTCATGCAACAACAACCCTACATCACATAAATCTCTTAAATCTTTCATGGAGTGGCTTACCATTAAAACATTTGAAGTTTCTATTTTTTTCATTAATGCTTCTTTTGATTTCATTTTAAATCTCGAATCACCAACCGATAACGTTTCATCTATTAATATATAATCAAAATCAAAAGCCAAACTAAGACCGAAACTAAGCCTACTTTTCATACCGCTACTATATGTTTTTATAGGCATATCGAAATAATCTCCGAGTTCGCTAAAATCTTTTACAAATTCGATAATTTCTTTAATTTCTTTTTCATCACGACCGAATACCCTTGCTACGAATCTCACATTTTGTCTTCCGGTCATACTCCCTTGAAATCCACCGGCAAGCCCCATTGGCCATGAAAAAGTTTTATCGGATATTATTTTCCCGCTATTTGGAAAGTCAATACCCCCGAGCATTCTTAAAAGCGTAGATTTTCCGGCTCCGTTAACACCTAAAATACCTATGTTTTTATTTTCAGGCAATTTTAAAGAAACATTCTTTAAAATATATTTTTTACCGTTTTTAGTATGATAGTATTTTGTTGCATTTTGAAGGATAATCATGACATTATTATCTTTCGTTCACTTTTTTTATACAACCACAAACCTACAAATGCCGGTACTATTGTCCAAATAAGCATATAATTATAATCTACAAATTTAGTGTCCATCCCATAAAAATAATTCCCATGAATCATTTCCATAAAATGAACTACAGGGTTATAATAAAGTATTTTTTGTGCGACGGGAGGTAAAGAAGAAACATCATAAAATAAAGCGGACATAAAATATAACGGTAAAAACATAATACCTATAATTTTTTTAAAGTTTTCAAAAAAGAATCCAAGTACGGCAAATAAAATTCCCAATGAAAGTCCGAATAAAGACAACCAAATATAAGCTGTTAAAACTCCTAATATGTTTTTACATTCAATATCTAATCCTAAATACCAACCTATAAATAAAAAAACTAAAACAATAATGAAATGCAAATTAGTTTCCAAAAGATATCTACTAAGTATTGTATCAAACGGTTTTACTTGCTTATAAACAAATAAACCTTTATTAGCTGTAAAAGAATCCATACTTTTAATAACAATATTTCTAAACATAAAATAAGCTATCATACCACTTGCTAAAAAAACAGGATAAGAAATGCCTGGCATTCCGTTTGGATGAAGTGCTTCTTTAATTAAAGCAAATATAATTATAGTAGACATTGGTTCAATCAAAGCCCATAAATATCCAAGCTTTTGTGTACCGAATCTCGTTTGAATTTCTCTAAGTAACAACGCCTTAACTACAGAAAAAAATATATGTAAAGAACTTCTTTTTTTCAATACGAACCTTATTGAAAATTATTTTGGAAAGTTATTATATCAAAAGAAGATTAACGAAAGATAAAGGAGAGATTACTCTCCTAAAGCTTTTGCAACTTCATCAGCCATGTTGCATGCGTTTTTAACAAGACCTTCACCAACTTCGAATCTGATGAAATCAACAAGTTTAGCCTCTCCTCCGGCAGCTTTTGCAGCTTTGCTTAGAGCTTCAGCTACGCTTTCTTTTTTCTCAGCTTTTACGTATTCTTGTTCAGTCAAACATACTTCTTGGAAGTATTTTTTGATTTTACCTGGGATAATTTTATCGATAACTTGCTCAGGTTTACCTTCTTTTAGAAGTTGTTCTTTTGCGATTTCTTTTTCTTTTTCGATAACGTCAGCCGGTACGCTCTCAGGATTTAGATATAGAGGTTTCATAGCTGCGATATGCATTGCGATATCTTTTAAAGTATCTTTAATTGCTTCGCAAGTTTCAGGTTTGTCGCATGCAGCCGCTACAAGTACACCTACTCTACCGCCTGCGTGGATGTATCCGTTTACGATTCCGTTTTCAGGAGCTTTGATAGTCGCCATTCTTCTAACAACGATATTTTCACCGATTTTTGCGATTTTTACTTTTAATTCTTCTTCAAAAGTTCCGCTTCCGAATGATGTACCCATTAAAGCATTTACATCGTCGATATCGTTTACGTTGATAGTTTTAACGATTTCTTTTGTAAATTCAACGAATTCGTCAGTTTTAGCAACGAAGTCAGTTTCACAGTTAACTTCTACGATGCTTCCTTTTTTGTAATCAGGAGTCAAATAAATCTCAACTCTACCCTCAGCCGCGTTTCTGTCAGCTTTTTTAGCTGCTTTTGCAAGACCTTTTTTTCTTAGGATTTCTACCGCTTTTTCTTCATCTCCGTTTGCTTCTACAAGAGCTTTTTTACAATCCATCATACCAGCGCCGGTTTTATCTCTTAGCGCTTTTACCATTGCTGCTGTAATATTCGCCATATTACGCCTCCTCTTTTTTGATTTCTTCGATTTCTTCTTTGATTTCTTCTTCAGTTTTGCTTTCAGCCGCAGCTTCTTCTTTGATTTCTTTTACTTCGTTTGCGATTTCTTCTTCGCTTACAGGCGCTTCTTCAGCAGCACTTTCAGCCATTTCTTTACCTTCGATAATCGCATCCGCAATAGTTTTACAGAATAGATTTACACTTCTGATAGCGTCGTCATTTCCTGGAATCGGATAATCGATTACGTCAGGGTCGCAGTTTGTATCAACAGGTGCTACGATAGGAATACCGAGTTTGTTTGCTTCCGCAACTGCGATTTTTTCTTTTACAGTATCGATAATGAATAACATATCAGGAAGTTTTTTCATATTTCTGATACCACCAAGTACTTTTTCAAGTTTCGCTCTTCTTCTTTCAAGAATAAGTCTCTCTTTTTTAGTTAAAAGATTAACTTGTCCGCTTTCTTGCATTTTTTCGATGATTTCAAGTTTTCTGATTGATTTTTGAATTGTTGGGAAGTTTGTAAGCATACCACCGAGCCATCTGTGGTTTACATACGGCATTCCGGCTCTTTCCGCATGTTCTTTAATAGCATCTACAGCTTGTTTTTTTGTACCTACGAATAGGATAGTTTTACCTTCAGCCGCAGCGTCTCTTACTACGTTGCAAGCATATTTGATATGTCTAAGAGTTTTTTGAAGGTCGATAATATAAATGTTTTTTCTCACACCGAAAATATATTTTTTCATTTTCGGATTCCATCTTCTCTTTTGATGTCCGAAATGTACACCACACTCTAATAAATCTTTCATTGTTACGTTACACGCCATTTGTTCTCCTTGAATTATTTTTTTCTTGGTTTCGGGTTTAGCCTCCCTCCCCGTTAACAAGCGACGCTTGCAACCCTACCAAGGATTGAGAGGTGAGGATTTGAACTGAAATTTTACTATATTTTATGATAAAATACAGTAGAAAAAAGATTTTTTTTCACAATATTTACTTTAAAAAAGGAAAAGACCATGCCAATGCTTGATAGCTTTTTAGTAGACCACATAAAAATGCCGGCACCCGGAGTGAGAGTAGCAAAAAAAGTAAAAACTCCAAAAGGAGACGTTATAACGGTATTTGACCTTAGATTTGCAAAACCGAACGAAGAAATCATCAGCGAAAAAGCGATGCATACCTTAGAACATCTCTTTGCCGGATATATGAGAGACAATCTACCAAACTACGAAATCATCGATATCTCTCCTATGGGATGCCGCACGGGATTTTATATGAGCGTAATAGGTGAGCCTAAAACCCAAGAAATTATAGACGCTTTTAAAAAATCAATGCAAGACATCCTAAATACAAACGATATCCCCGAAGCCAATATTTATCAATGCGGCAGCTGCTATATGCACTCTCTAAACGCCGCAAAAGAGGTCGCAAAACATATATTAAACAAAAACATTGTAGAAATCGACAACGAATCTTTAAAATTAGACCCTACAAAAATCCCGAACGTTTGTGACGTGGATAGAGATAAAGTAACGGTATTAGGATGAAATTATTAAAAAAAGAGTGGCTTTTTTTTATTTTCTTAGCCCTCTTTTTTCCTCTTTATTTTAAGCTAAAGCCCACTCTTAACGAAATAATATCCTCGATAGATTTTGCAACACTCAGGGCTTTAATAGCGCTTTTATTAATAACTACGGCACTAAGAATTTCAAAATTTTTCGATTTTCTTGCTATCAAAACCATAGATAAATTCAAAAACGAAAGAAGACTTGCGATTGCTTTTATCTCTCTTGCTTTGGTTTTATCTATGTTTTTGACCAACGATATTACTCTTTTTATTTTAGTACCTCTTACACTTTCATTCTCGTTTCAAATAAAAAACGACCTCACAAAACTCATAATTTTCGAAGCCATAGCGGTAAATGTCGGAAGCGCACTAACACCTTTTGGCAATCCTCAAAATCTTTTTTTATTCAGACAAATGGATTTCGGAGTTTTGGATTTCATAAAAACTATGAGCTTTATAGTTTTACCGGAATTGATGTTACTTTTTATTTTCGTTTTTTTACTTTTCAAACCTAAAACATTAGAAATAGAACTAAAAGAAAAAGTAAAAGTGGATAAATTTCTGTTTTTTTCATCAATCATACTATTTTTGATATTTATTTTCGCACTTGAAAATTCATTAGTAAGATACGCTTTGATAATTATTATTTCGTTTTATCTTTTCAGCAAACAAAACGAAGTTTTTTTAAAATTCGATTATTTTTTAATTTTTACGTTTATAATAATGTTTATTGATTTTTCTCTCTTAGCAAAACTCCAAAGCGTCCAAGATATTATGCACTCGTTTAAAACCGACTTTATAAACGTATTCAATATAAGCGTAGTATTATCTCAATTCATCTCAAACGTCCCGGCGGCGATTTTTATGACACATTTTTCAAACGATTACGTAGCAATTGCTTACGGAGTGAATGTTGCAGGAAACGGGCTTTTGATAAGTTCTCTTGCAAACGTTATAGCGCATAGATTTCTTAATAACTCCAAAGTTTATCTAAGCTTTCATAAATATTCAATTCCGTTTTTTATCTTATCGTATCTATTAGTTTTCCTTATTATTCAAAAAACTATTTGACTTAATAATTTTTTTCCACTATAATAGGATAAATTTAATCTTAAAAGGACTATTATGGATAGAAGAAAAGCACTAAAAATCGGAGCATTAGGAGCATTGGCAGCAGCTACAACTCTAAGTGCAAGCGAATACAAAGAAGAAAAAACTGATGTTTACGGAAAATATAGAGAAGGCATCAAAAACAGAGAAAAATATAAAAAAGACGCAAAAAACCCTACAAAAGGTCAGCTAAAACATACTCCTGACATCAAAATCGGACCGAAAGACGCTAACGGATATACTCTTGTAGAAATTACTCTCGGGCAAGAAGGGATTATTCATCCGAGTACCGATAATCACTGGATAGATTTTATAGAATTAAACGCAGACGGAAAACTTGTAGCAAGAACTCTTTTCGAACCGGGAAAAGCTATGGGTTATGCGGCATATAAAGTAAAACTTGACGGAGTTAAAAAACTAACTGCCGTTGCGGGATGTAACATTCACGGAATTTGGGAAAATACGATTACGTTAAAATAAAAAGGGGTTAATGAACCCCGCAAGCGTTCTCAGGTCTTATCTCCTGAGTCTCTCCGCTTAAAAGTCTGTTGATAGCTTCTTCGACAGTAGGAGATATGTCGTCATAATACACTTTTATACCGGCTTGTTTAAAACCTTCAAGAGGTCTGTGACCGATACCCACAACTATTAAAGCATCAGCTCCCAAATTTTTGATATTCATTACGGCGTTACTGCACGCTCCGCCGGCGTGACCGGGATTTTGAGTGAAATTTACGTCTTTTATTTCTCCGTTTTCGATATCTACGATAACATAAAAAGGAGCTTTCCCGAAATGCGCACCCCTTTTTGCAAGAAGTCCGTCGGGAGTGGATGTTGGAATTACAACTCTCATTTTAACTGCTCCTTAACTTTTTCCAAAACTTCCGGCGCAGTTGCACCGTCGTTTTTTGAAACCATGATAGGAGTAATTCCTTCTCTTAAAATCGCATCTTTCATATTTGGTCCCAAAGCTCTACATACGATATATTTACACTCACCCAAATTTGCCGCTTTTACATGAGAGTGATGATGATTTATCTCTTCTTCAGTATGAGCTTCGTGATGATGTCCGTGGTCATGCTCGTGCTCTTTTGCATGCCCGTTTTCTCTTAATTCTAAAAATTTACATCCGTTATTATCACATTCGAAAATCGCAAAAAACGGAGCTCTTCCCGTTCTTGTTACAATCTCCAAACTTTCGTCTTTTACAGGTACCGCTACTTTGATTGACATTTTAATCCTTTATTTCTCCCCATCCGAGGAATTCGTTCGTACGCGGTAAATATAGCACATCTTTTGGACGAATGTCAATATGTAGATGTTTCAAAAGATAATCTCTCACCTCTTTAACTCTCCAGAAAAACAATAAATCACCTTTATAAGGCGTATTTGTCCAATGCCCTACACGAATAGGAATTTCCCACTCGTTTGCAATATTGTTTTGAATCTCAACCATCAAATCTTCAAATTCCGTCTCTTTTAGAGCTTTGTGTTCATACTCAGCTAAAGCTCTTGCATAAGATTTACAAGCGTTTTTGATTTTTTCCAAATTTTGAGATTTTATTTTCACATCTTCAAGCACGCCTTTGAAAACATCCATATGAAAACTTTTCGAAAACTCTTTTTTCTCCAAATCGAATACTTTTACAAGCTCGTTTGAAATATTCTCTTCAGGTAAATAGATTTTTTCGGGAATTTCGATTCCATCAAGTACCGGGTATTTTTCAAAAACTCTTTTTTTAACTTCCTTACTGATTTCTTTTAGTTTCGGTTTTTCCATCAAATATTTTGTGACAAGTCTCTCGAGTTCTTTGTCTTTTTTGATGTAATAAAACACAACAGCACTCTCAAGCGCTTCTAAAATAGCGTTTCTCGGGATAAATTTTCCGTTTTCGTCTTCTAAAAATCCGTTCTTTTCAAAAGAAGTCCCGCTCCAAAATATAAGCATACTCACTCCTTACTTGAATTCAGCCAAGGCTTTATCTATTTTTTGGGAAATTTTTTCATCGAAAAGAGCGATTGTAGGCACCATCCACTCCATCCAATATCTCGCCTCACCGCTTTTATTTTCTCCGAAATATGCAAGTGCGATTCTCCCGAATCCCATCTCTTTTTCTATTTTTTTTGCATCTCTTAAAAATCTTCTCGGTACCGGAGGCAACTCTTCAAAAGGCAGTGGTTTTCCTTCGTCTCCGTGTTTTTTTACAAGATTTGCGGCACTCCCTATATTTCTTAGGGCTTCAATGATATGAATAAATTTGTGTTTTTTCAAAAACGCAAGCAATATCTCACCCGCCGGAATATGAAGTATCGGCGTATCGATGTCATCTTCTCTTAGATAAACGTATAAGTGTGCTTTTCCTTCAATCATTTCGATTTTTGCAAACATTTTTTTATTTTTAGGCAATTCGCTTAATACTTCCACCACCTCGTGTTCTACATCGTTTTCGGTATATTTATCTCCCGCTTTTTTATCAGCTGCGGCAAAATACGTCTCTTCTCCGTCTTTTTTACCAAAAACCAAATCAAATCCCCACTTTTTAAGAGATTTAATCTTAAATTCTCTCTCTTTTTCAGGTTGTCCCAATGTCTCGAATACCAAGGTATTGAGAAGTTGTGCGCGTCTTAGCTCAGTAATCATAATGTCTCCTTGTTTAGTTTTTTATAATTATATATTTTGAGTATTTATTTGTCAAGTTTTTTAAAATTTTTAGTTCATTTATATTGTTATAACTTTTTCTATCGAAAAAAATTATTTCTTATTATTTTTTCTTATATTATAAATTGTTTACATTACGTTTACACGTAACTTAATATCATTTCCCTACCGAAAAAATTTTTAAAAGGAGTTTCTATGAAGAAATTATTAGCATCACTTGCGATATCTGCAATGACGGCAGGTACGCTTATGGCAAGCAACTACGCACACGGTACTTGGAGTTACAGCGGAAAAACCGGACCTGAATATTGGGGAGATTTGAAAAAAGAATACATTATGTGTAAAATCGGAAAAAACCAATCTCCAATCGACGTTAGCGGTGCCGTTAGCGCAACACTTACACCTCTAAACATCTATTACGACGTAAAAGCCAAAACATTCCTAAATAACGGCCATACGGTAAAAGCCGAAATTAAAGACGGAGCAAAACTTTATATCGACGGAAAAGAATTTAAATTATTACAATTCCACTTCCACACACCAAGCGAAAACACTATCAACGGAGAATACTTCCCTATGGAAGCGCATTTCGTTCACTCTACAAAAGACGGAGAACTTGCGGTAGTGGCGGTTATGTTCAAAATAGGAAAATACAACCCGGCACTTCAAAAATTAGTAGATAATATGCCTAAAAAACCGGGAGTAAAAAACAACCTATGCCCGGCAAACCTAAAAGCAAAAGACCTATTACCGAAAAGTCTTGAATACTACAGATTCAACGGCTCTCTTACGACACCTCCTTGTAGTGAAGGAGTGAGATGGTTCGTTCTTAAACAATCTGTAGAAGTTAGCGAAAAACAAATTAAAGCTTTCGAAAAAGTTATGGGTAAAAACAACAGACCTCTTCAACCTATAAACGCAAGAGTTATCCTAAAATAATTCTCTTTTTCTCCTCTTTTTTTATATAATACCCGATAAAAAAGGGTGAAAAATCAGAGCGCTTATAATTTTTTTACTCTCAACCATACTTTTTGCCTCAACACTTTTTCTAAACAAACAAGAACGCACATGGCTAAACAACAAAAAAATAATCACCATAGGTATCACCCAAATCCCGAATCAAATCCTAAAAACAAAAAACGGATATCAAGGTTTTTTTATCGATCTTTTCAAAATTTTGGAAAAAAAACTTCACGTTAAATTCAAATACGTCTATTATCACACCTGGTGCGACCTTATCAATTCCGCAAAAAAAGGAGAAATCGATATAGTATTTGCCGCACAAAAGACACCTTCGAGATTAAATTACCTCCATTTTACCGATACCGTACTTATCCAACAAAATATGGTCTTAGAAAACATAAACGCCAAAAAAATAAATTCAATAAAAGAGCTTTTCGGCAAAAAAGTCGCCGTTACAAAAGGAAGCGCCATTAGCGAATATCTCCAAGCAAAATACCCTCAAATACGTCTCATACAAACACACAGCGAGCTTGAAGCTTTAAAACTTCTCAATTCAAAAAAAGTCTCGGCCGCTATAGCAGAAACCGTAAGAGCGAATTACTACATCCAAAAACACAACCTAAACGACATTTTCCCGGCTTTTAATCTAAACTACAACTACTACCTAAAAATCGCAACGAACATAAAAGAGCCCGTTTTGAATATCATAATATCAAAAGCCCTAAACTCAATCCCGCAAGATAAAATGAAAGCCCTAAAACTAAAATGGGGTTACATAAAAGAAAAAGTAGTAATTTTCGATAAAAAAACTATGATTTTTATTGCTTTGCTGTTTACTATCATCATCGCTTTTTTAATCTATCTGCATACAATCAATAGAAAACTAAAAAGAGAAATCCTTAAAAAAGAACAAGCCCTAAAAAGACTAAAACGCCTAAGAGATTCGAAACTAAACCAAATCAACCAAGCGATAAGTATAATAGCTCACCAATGGAAACAACCCCTAAACACCCTAAAAGCCCTAAACGAACTACTTATAAAAGAGTACAAACTTGGAAAATTGGACGAAAAAGCACTAAAACAATACGAAACCAACTCCAAAAAACAAATCGAGTATATGATAAATACGATAAACGACTTCAAAGAGATATTCAAAATAAAAGAAAACAAAAAAACATTCAACCTAAAAGAGATAATCGACTTGGCAATAGACGAATGCCAAGCCGAGCTTCAAAAATCAAACATAAAAATAAAACTAAACACCCGAAACATCACCCTAAAAGGCTACCCAAACACCCTAAAACAGCTACTAATCAACCTAATCTCAAACGCAAAAGACGCCCTAAACCAAAAAAATCCGAAAAACAAAGAGATAAAAATCTCACTAAAACAAGACGACTTTATAACAATAGAAATAGAAGACAACGCAGGAGGAATTCCGATAGAGATAATAGACAAAATTTTCGAGCCATATTTCACCACCAAAAAAGAAGGCACGGGTCTTGGGCTTTATATGACTAAAATCATCTTAGAAGAGAAAATGAACGCAACCATAGACGTAGAAAACACAAAAAAAGGCGCAAAATTTACAATAAAAATCAAACCTCGCTCGGAGGAGTAAGCTTCTCTTTTTTCAAAAGTTTATCCCAAAGATTCTTATCGCTCCATTCCTCTTTTATTCTATCGCTAAAAACGATATCCTCAAGCCTAATCTCACCCATATTTTTAAAATTATAAGCATCCTCCCTAAAACACTCGGCATACCCCGTATCCGTTTCGTGCACCACTACCGAATGGACTTTTACCTCTTTTTCTTCGTTTCTGAATTCCATACACTCAAGCACTCTATCCACTATCAAAAAAAAGACCCTACTAAACTGCTCGGCACTCGGATTTACAGGCAACTCAATCCACCTCTCGCTAAATTTTTTAGCGAAATTTTTATATTCTTCATTATCCTCGCTCCAAATAGTAATAGCATGATCGAAACTATCGATAAGCTCCTTGATACTAAGCTTCATAAGTCCGAAATCATAAACCATTTGACCTTTATCCAAAAAATTGCTGCTTAATTTCACTTCGACTTTATAACTATGCCCGTGAATCGAGCGACTACAACGCCTACTCGTGCAGTTTCTGACTATATGAGCGTTTTCGAATTTGTAAAGTTTTCTGATTATCACAAAATGCCTTTTTTATGTGATTTTAGCAAAAATGTGAAATTTTAAGCAAAGAGTTACTCCAATTGTATCGGAGTTACTTTTCAAAAAATAGAAGAAAATAAGCGGACAAAATCAAACCCCTTTTTTCTTCCCAAAAAGTCTTATGTGGATTCTATCGCTATATCTATAGCCGTTTTTGAGGCAAAATTCAAAAACGAAAGGTGCGTTTTTTTCAAGCTCTTCTTTTGTAGCGCCAAGAGGCATACAATAAATAGGAAGGTCGATATTTTTTGTGATATCTTCGATTTCTTTTTTCAAGTCTTTGTCGATTACGAATTTAAAAAAGCTTTTTTGAGCATTTTTAGCGTATGATTTTATGACGTTTTTTTTGACTCTTTTATTATACTCTTCGCCGCTATTGGATAGTTTTACGCTCATGGCAAAAGCGACATTTTTATAAGCCGGAAATTTTTCAAAATCTATATCTATAGTCGCGTTTGTTTCTATCGTTATTTGCCCTTCAAACCACTCGATTAAAGGATAAAGCTCTTTAAAATAAAGAGTAGGCTCCCCACCCGTAATCACAAGATGAGGGTCGAATTTCAGGTATTTTTTTATTTCAGTTTTTATATTTTCGATACTTTTTAATTCCCACTCTTTTTGATACCTTTTATCCACAGCATAATAACTATCACACCCCTTATCTCCAAACCCGGGACATCTCAGATTGCACCCGCCGACTCTTACAAAAACACTCGGCGTTCCGCAGTATTTGCCCTCACCCTGAATCGAATAAAAAATCTCGCTTATCGGTATTTTTTTCACTTTTTGACTTTCCATTTTTTAGAGACTATCACCCTGCCTTTTTCCAAAATCCTCCCTTCGAATTCATCACCCTCTTCCACAAGCCCGACACCTTTAGGAGTGCCAGTCATTACGATATCTCCCGCATTTAAACCGAAAATCCTATCGATATCTTCGAACAACTCCCGAGGTTTAAACATCATCAAAGAAACATCTCCCTTTTGAATAAGCTCATTGTTTTTATAAACTTCAAGCCCCAAATCTTCCATATTTTCAAACTCCACAAAATCGCTAAAAACAGCAGCTCCCCTAAAAGCTTTTGCCCTCTCCCAAGGAAGTCCTTTTTTCTTTAGCTCGCTTTGTATTTCACGAAGCGTAAAATCAAATCCGAAACCGACTTTTAACCTATCCCCTATCAAAAAACAAATCTCACCCTCATAATGCATAGGAGAATACCCAGGAAGTACGATATCATCACTCACACTGCTAAAAGGCTTCATAAAATATACCGGCTCGCTTGGCATTTCGTTGTTTAGTTCTTTAATATGCTCTACGTAATTTCTTCCGACACAGACTATTTTATTCGCATTCATTTTTTACTCTTTTCAATTTAGTTTTTAA
>Ga0256843_1001955_pt1 | contig 15531 bp, 12 predicted proteins | sample AlvinellametaG_FD_191572 | JGI IMG/M metagenome (GOLD analysis project Ga0256843, IMG submission 191572) | Pompeii worm associated microbial communities from hydrothermal vent at the East Pacific Rise, Pacific Ocean - Alvinella | ecosystem: Host-associated > Annelida > Integument > Unclassified ... | reverse complement strand
GGAGTTATTACAATCGTACAATGACAGGATATTATGATACTGATATGTTTTCTGTGCTTTTGCAGACAACAATTCTTTATCTATTTTTATTGACTATATATCATAAAGATACAAGAAATATTTTAATCTTAGCTATATTTTTAATCCTTTATCCTCTATTTTACCCACAAGGGCTTAGTTTAATATATGCTATGTTTATATTGTGGGTTATTTATCAACTTATTTTTCAAAGAGATGAGTTAAATAGTTATCTCTTTATCGCAATAGCTTCTATTGCTCTTTGGAATATAGATATTTATATTAAACTGCTATTTGTTTTTATTTTATTTTTTTCTATTGATAAATTTGAGAAAAGACTGGATAAAAAACAACTTTTTTATTTTGCTTTAATTTCTATTTTTATGTTTTTTATTTTTGGAAATGTGTTTGGATTGATTTATTCAAAAATAATGGGTTATATTGATAGAGGCGTAACAGAAGAAGGATTACACTTTTATCAAGTAATCCAAACTGTTAGAGAAGCTGGTTCTATATCATGGGAGACAGTAGCCAATAGAGTAGTTGGAGGTTTTATTCCTCTTACTATAAGTGTTATAGGATATATTTTTTTAGTTATGAGATATAGAGCTTTTTTAATAGCATTGCCTCTTATTGGAATAGGAGTTTTTGCTCATTGGGCTGGGCTTAGATTTACTGTTTATGCAGTCTCTGTTGCCTCTTTTGCTGTAGTATATTTCTTTTGGATAGTTGCAGAAAAGTTTATAGAAGATAAAAAAGCTCAGATAGCTTTTAGTGCTATTTTAACAGTTGGGGTAATATATCCAAATATTATGCATATAATTGGTTATAAAGTTCCAACTGTAATGAATAAAATGGAAGTATCAGACTTGGATAAACTCAATAAAATAGCATCTCCAAAAGATTATACTCTAACTTGGTGGGATTATGGTTATCCAATTTGGTTTTATTCAGATACTTCAACGCTTATTGATGGTGCCAAACATCATAATGATAATTTTATTATCTCAAAGATACTGTTTTCAACATCTCCTGAACAAGTTGCAAATTTAAGTAGATTGGCTGTTGAGACTTATGTTGATAGTAATTATTCTATAGTAGCAGATACTCTGTTTAAAAATAAAAATCCAAATCAACTATTAGAAGAGTTAAAAAAACCTGAATTTAAACTCCCTAAAAAGACAAGGAATATTTATCTTTATATGCCGTTTAGAATGATGAATATTTTTCCAACTATTGGAGTTTTTGGTAATTTGGATTTAACTACAGGTAGAAAAGAACGGAATATTATGTTTTATCCTACTAATGCTATTCGACAAAATGGTGCTAATATAGTTTTTGCCAATGGTATTATTTATGATATGAATAGTGGTATATTAAAAATAGGTCAAAAAGGTGCAAAGGTCTATAAATTTGATATTGTAGAGTATAGACCAAATGGAAAGAGTATCAAAAAAAGTGAAATAAAGCATATAGATGGAAATTATGTTATTGTTTTTTTAAAAACTTATGGAAAATTTATTATTATGGATAAGCAGACATATAATTCAGCATATGTGCAAATGTTTATGTTAGAAAATTATGATAAAAAACTATTTGATTTGGTTGTTTCATCTCCTTATACCAAGATATTTAAGATTAAAAAGTAGGTAATAGCATGAGTGCTTGGGGGAAATTGATTAAGAGAGCATTTGATATAGTTTTGGCTATTATTGGTATATTTTTAACATGGTGGATTATGCTTATAGCTTTTATAATAGCTTCTATTGAGACTAAAAGTTTTGGGCTTTTTACTCAAAAAAGAGTTGGAAAAGATGGTAAGCTTTTTAGAGTATTTAAGATAAAAACTATGAAACCAGTTAGTGGAGTAGATACTACTATTACTACTTCAAATGATATGAGAATTACTAAAAGTGGAAAAATTTTTAGAGATACTAAAATTGATGAACTTCCACAGCTTTTTAATGTATTATTTGGAAGTATGAGTTTTGTTGGTCCTCGCCCTGATGTTGAAGGATATGCTGATAAGTTAGAGGGAGATGATAGAATTATTTTAAGTGTTAGACCAGGTATCACAGGACCTGCATCTCTAAAATATAAAGATGAAGAAGAGATTTTAGCTAAACAAGATAATCCAAAATGGTATAATGATAATATTATATGGCCAGATAAAGTAAAAATAAATAAAGAGTATATAAAAAACTGGTCTCTCAAAGATGATATTAGATATATTATAAAAACAGTATTAGGATAAGCTATGAGTAGAATCTTTTTATCTCCACCTCATATGAGTGGAAAAGAACAAGAGTATATCAATGAGGTTTTTAAAAGTAATTATATAGCACCTTTGGGAGAGTTTGTAAATAGGTTTGAAGAGAGTATAAAAGATTACACAGGAGCAAAAAATGCTTTGGCTCTCTCTTCTGCTACAGCTGGACTTCATCTTGCACTTAGAGTTTTGGGTATTGGAGAGGGTGATGTGGTTTTGACCTCTTCTTTTACTTTTATAGGTTCTGTTAATTCTATTTTATATCAATGTGCAACTCCTATTTTTATTGATAGTGATAATAGTTGGAATCTATCACCTAAGCTTTTAAAAGAGGCAATAGTTAAATCCCCAAAAAAACCAAAAGCTCTTATTGTTACTCATCTCTATGGGCAAGTAGCAAAATTAGATAAGATTTTAGAGATTTGTAGAAATGAGAATATCTATTTAATTGAAGATAGTGCAGAATCTTTGGGGGCTTCTTTTGGGTATAGACAGAGTGGTACTATTGGAGATTTAGGAGTTTATAGTTTTAATGGAAATAAAATTTTAACTACAAGTGGTGGTGGAATGCTTGTAAGTGATAATAAAGAGTGGATAGAAAAAGCTAGGTTTCTATCCACTCAAGCAAAAGAGCCATTTTTACATTATGAACATAAAGAGTATGGATATAATTATAGACTTAGTAATGTATTATCTGCTATTGGAGTTGCTCAAATGGAGGTTTTAGAGGAGAGAGTAGAACAAAAGAGGGCTATTTTTGATTTTTACAAAAAAGAGTTAGAAGATATTAAAGAGATTGAGTTTATGCCAGAGATTGAAAATAGCAAGGGAAACAGATGGCTTACTACTTTACTTTTTAAAAAAACAAATCCAATGAGAGTAATAGAAGCTCTAGAGAAAGAAAATATAGAGTCTCGCCCTCTTTGGAAACCTATGCACCTTCAGCCACTATTTAAAAATAGTCTCTCTTTTGTAGATGGTACTAGTGAAGATATGTTTGCAAGAGGTATCTGTTTGCCATCTCCTACCTCATTATCTCATAATGAGTTATATAGAGTTGTTGAGGTTATTAAAAGGATATGTTAATAGACATTTTTTTTAAACCTACACAATTAAAAAGGGTAATATTTTTTATATTTTTAGATACTTTTATATCTGTTGTTACTGTATTTTTATCTTACCTTTTAAGGTTTAATTTTCATATTCCATTAGAATTTTTTGATTCTATGATAAGTATGATATTAATATTGATTCCTATTAAAATCGGTATATTTTTTTTATTTAAAATTTATTTTATAGCTTGGCGTTATTTTGGTCTTAATGAATATAAAAAAATAGTCTATTCTCATTTAATTGCTTACTTTTTATTCTCTATAATAATATTGGGATATAGAGATTATTTTGCACCTTTTCCTAGAAGTGTAATTTTGATAGATATGTTTTTATCTCTTTTTTTTATAGGTTTTATTAGAATATCTAAGAGGTTATATATAGAGAGGGCAAAGCCAAATATTCAAAAGCGAACTCTTATTATTGGTGCAAATGATAGAGCTGTTCAGGTTATAAAGAGTGCTTTTGGAGGAGAAATTCCTTATCAACCAGTGGCTCTTTTGTCTGATGATAATAATGTAATTGGTACATATTTTTCAAATTTGAGAGTCTATAATATGGACTCAATATCAGATACTGTAAAAGAGCTGGATATTGAGGCTGTAATTATATCTCAGCCTATGGCTCAAAAGGAGTTGGATGGTCTATTTACTAGATTAAATAAGCTTGGGATTAATGATATTAAAATAGCTCAAATTCTTCAAGATAATAAAGCTAAACTCTCTGATATATCTATTGAAGATTTATTGGCTAGAAAACCTCAAGATTTAGATAAAATCTCTATTGCTAATTTTATTGTTGGAAAAGTTGTATTGATTACTGGGGCTGGTGGAAGTATTGGTAGTGAGCTTTCTCGTCAAGTTGAAATTTTTGGGGCAGAGCAGATAATTTTGGTTGATAATAGTGAGTTTAATCTTTATACAATAAATGAAGAGATAGACAACTCAAAGAGTATTGCAAAGATGCAAAATATCCAAAATAGAGAGGCTCTAAGAAAAACTTTTGAGCTATATAAACCAGATATTGTAATTCATGCTGCTGCTTATAAGCATGTTCCTTTATGTGAAGCAAATATAAAAGAGGCAGTAGAAAACAATATATTTGGTACTAAAAATATTATAGATTTATCTATTGAGTATGAGGTAAAAAAGGTAGTTTTAATATCTACTGATAAAGCTGTAAGACCTACTAATGTAATGGGAACTACCAAAAGAGTTTGTGAACTTTATGCTCATGCTGTTCCAAGCAAAGAGACGGAGATTGTGGCTGTTAGGTTTGGAAATGTTTTGGGAAGTTCAGGTTCGGTTATTCCAAAGTTTAAATCTCAAATAGCTCAAGGAAAAAATATAACTGTGACTCATCCTGATATTACTAGGTATTTTATGCTGATTCCTGAAGCTTGTCAGCTTGTACTTCAAGCGGCATCTATTGCAAAAGGTGGGGAGCTTTTTATTCTTGATATGGGTGAGCCTATCAAAATAGTAGATTTAGCAAAAAGAATGATAGAGTTATCTGGTCGTGATGATATAGAGATAGAATTTACAGGACTTAGGGCTGGAGAGAAGCTTTATGAAGAGTTACTCATAAATGAGGCTGATTTAAAAACAGAGTATAGCTCAATTATGGTATCATCCAACCCTCCAGTTGATTATAACAATCTGCTTTTGCAGATAGAGAGACTAAAGAGTACTAATAACAACTTGGAGATATTAAAAATATTAAAAGAGATAGTACCAGAATTTAATCATATGCCCTAAGGAATTTATAATGGATATAAAAGAGATAGCAAGAGAGGTATTTGAGATAGAATCAAAAGAGATAGCAAATCTCTCAAATGCCCTTACAGATGATTTCACAAAGGCAGTAGAAGCAATTTTAGAGTGTAAGGGAAAGCTTATAGTCTCAGGTATGGGAAAATCGGGGATTATAGGTAAAAAGATAGCAGCCACTATGGCAAGTACTGGAACACCTAGTTTTTTTCTACATCCTGCTGAGGCTTATCATGGAGATTTAGGAATGATAGAATCTTCTGATATAGTTTTGCTTATCTCCAATTCAGGAGAGACTGATGAGCTTTTGAAGCTTATTCCTTTTTTGAAATCTCATGGAAATAAAATTATAGGTATGAGTGGAAATCCAAACTCAACTCTAGCAAAAAATAGTACATATCACCTAAATATTCATATAGAAAAAGAGGCTTGTCCTCTACAACTTGCACCTACAAGTTCTACAACTGCTACTCTTGTAATGGGAGATGCTTTGGCTGTGGCACTTATGAAGCTTAGAGATTTCAAAGATAGCGATTTTGCTCAATTTCACCCAGGGGGTAGTTTGGGTAGGAGACTTCTCACAAAAGTAGAAGATGTAATGCACAAGGATAATCTCCCAATTTGTAACAAAGAGAGTGGAATAAAAGAGATTATACAGATAGTTTCCCGTGCTAGATTAGGACTTGCTATTGTTATGGAGAATGGTTCTATTGTTGGGATAATTACTGATGGTGATATTCGTAGGGCTATGGAGAGTCAAGAGGAGAATTTTTTCTCTCTAAAAGCCAAAGATTTAATGAGCCAAAATCCAAAGAGTATAAGCCCAAAAGCTAAGCTAACTCAAGCACAAACTCTTATGGCAAAAAATAAGGTAAATTCTCTACTTGTAGCTGACGAAAATGGGTTAGTTGGAGTAGTTCAAATTTACGATTTAGGAATTTAGATTATATTAATTTATAATAATTATTTCTGTTTCTTATAAAAAAGATTTATTTATTCGATAGATAGGTAACAATAATTATTTAAATTATTTTTTTTTATACTCATATAGCCAATTAAAGTTTTGCATAAGAATATCTTCTATAAGATATAATATAGACTTATAATTAGGAGTATTTTACTCCTAATTAAACTATAAAAAACTTAGAGGAGGATAGCCTATGCAGGTGGAAGTATCGAGAAGAAGATTTCTTCAAGGTAGTGTGGCCATGACAGTAGTTGGTGGCTCTATGATGAGTGCTACTAATCTGTTTGGTAATGAAGAAGAGTCTCATGGTGGCGTAGCTCATGAGATGACAACAAAAACAGGAACAGGCGAAGCAAAAGAGGTAGCAACACTTTGTGAAATGTGTGTAAATAAGTGTGCTGCTGTTGCTAGAGTTGAAAATGGTGTTATTACAAAGTTAGACCCAAATCCGAAATTTCCAAAGTCAAAAAATATGTTATGTCCTAGAGGTAATGCTGGACTTCAAGCTCTCTATGACCCAGATAGATTGAAATCTCCAATGATTAGAATCGGAGAAAAAGGTGAAGGTAAATTCAAAAAAGTCACATGGGAAGAGGCTTATGAGGCTATTTTGAATGGTACTGATAAATTTCCAGGTATGGCAAAGATACTAGATGAAGAGAAAGATAATCGTTCTACTTTCCTATTTTGTGCAGGTGAAGGAATGGCAGAGCATACATTCAAGCAGTTTTTTAGTGCATTTGGTAGCTCAAACTGGCTAAATCACTCTTCTATCTGTCTTCAAACTGTATCTTCTGGTTATAGTGTTACAATAGGTGCATACCCACAAGCTGATTTACATAATGCAAAATATATTATTATGGGTGGAGCAAATAGAGCTGAAGCTATTGTAACTCCTGATACTATGGATGGATTCAAGAGAACAAAAGGTAGAGGTGCTAAGCTTATCTGTATTGACCCAAGATTTACAAATACAGCTGCAAAATCTGATAAGTGGTTAGCAATTAACCCAGGTACTGACTTGGCTTTTGTATTGGCTCTTACATATGTAGCAATCAAAGAAGAGTTATATAATAAAAAATATGTAGAAGAGAACTTCAACGGTTTTGAAGAGTATAAAAATCATATTTTAAGTAATAATTATACTCCAGAGTGGGCTTCAAAAATCACAGGACTAAAAGTAGAAGATATTTATGAAGTAGCCAGAGATTTTATGAAGTATGCTCCAGCTTCAGTATATTATCCAGGTAGAAGAAGTACATTTGCAAAGAATGATTTCCAACTTAGAAGAGCAATGGCAATCTTCCAAGGGCTTGGTGGTGGAATTGATACCAAAGGTGGAGTTATTTTTGGTAAAAAGTTAAAACTTGGAAAACATAAAGGAATAGAACCACTTTACGCTCAAGCAGAACCAAGAGCTGTATCAAAAAGAAAAGATATAAAAGAGGGTGAAACTCCTTATGAAGATTGTGCTATTGTAACAGGTGCTGGTTCATGGCTTGGTTGGAGAAATAGATATATAGAAGACAAGATGCCATATAAAGTTAGAGGTATGTTTATCTACAAGCATAATCCTATGATGAATATGCCAAATAGAGCCAAAACTGAAAAAATGATGAAAAAGATGGAGCTTGTTGTTGCTATTGATACAATGCCAAGTGATACTGTAATGTATGCTGATGTTGTATTACCAGAGTGTACATATCTAGAGAGAACAGACCCTGTTAAAACTTTTGGTGGAGTTGAACCTGCTATTGCACAGAGAAACAAAGTAATTGAGCCTATGTTTGAGACAAAGCCAGTTATGGAGATTATGAGAGGGTTAACTGAAAAAATCTCTAAACCACTATTTGAGATTACTAAAAAGTATGATGAAGATGTCCAAGACGAACTCAAAGAGAGTAGTGAAGAGGAAGTTTATGCTGAGTTTGATATAACTGAGCCATTTAAGCACTCTCAAGAAGAAGTAAATGAGCATATGGTAAAAAGTATTTATGGCGAAGAGGCTGTAAAAGCACTCAAAGAAGATGGAGTATTCTATCCAGATATGGAAAAATATTTCAAACAACTAAATCCAAATGAGTATCAATACTATCCAGAAGATAAAAAATACTATAGTGTAAAAGGTGGTAAACCAAAAACATCAAGTGGTAAAGTTGAGTGTAATCTTGCAAACCTTACTAGTAAAGGGATTGATTCTATGCCAACTTGGAGAGATGAGTATAATTTTAGTGTTCCAGAAGGCAAATTTAGAATGTTAACAGGAAGACACGCTCAATTTACTCAAAGTGGTACTGCAAATAATGCAATGCTAAGAGACTTGATTCATGAAAATTATGCATGGATAAATAAAAGAGTTGCAAAGAAAATGGGTATAGAGTTTGGTGATAAAGTTGAAATTAGTAGCAAGATAGGAAAAGTAACTATCAAAGCCTATCCAACTGAAAAAATAGCTCCAAATACAATATTCTTTGTTCATGGATTTGGTGAAGAGAGTGAAGCTTTGACTTGGGCATATAGAAATGGTGGAAATGATAATGCTATTATTGAGGATAACATTGAACCAGTTTATGGTGCAGCAGCAATGCACGAGACTAATGTAGAGATAAGAAAGGTGTAATCATGGCTAGATATGGAATGGCATTAGATTATAAAAATTGTATAAATTGTAAAGCGTGTGAGGTAGCTTGTAAAGAGGAAAACGGTGTTTTACTTGGTGCTGATAAACATAGAATTTGGGTAGGAGTCAAAGAGATAGAGGGAGAGTATCCTCTACTTAGTTTGGCTTCAAGTACTTTTGTTCCAAGTCAATGTCAACACTGTGAAGAGGCACCATGTCAAGAGGTATGTCCTACTAATGCTACATATTTTGATGAAAATGGTGTGGTTTTAGTTGATAGTGATAAATGTATATTATGTACTTATTGTATGAATGCTTGTCCTTATGATGCTAGATATGTAGATGATAGAACAATGACAGTTGATAAATGTACTTTTTGTAGTGATACAAGACTTGCAAGAGGAGAGACTACAACGGCATGTCAAAATACATGTCCTACAAAAGTTAGAACATTTGGTGATTTGGATGACCCTGAAAGTGAGATTAGTATATTACTAAGAACTAGAGAACACTTTTCACTCAAAACTCATCTTGGTACTAAACCAAAACTATTTTATTTACAATAAGGATTTGCTATGAATATAAGAGATTATCTACCAATAAAAGATAATATTAATTTTGGATTTGAAAAGAGTGGAGTAAATATGCTTCTAGCTGGAGTTACTCTTTTCTTATTGGCACTCTATTTATATGGAGTTTTTGGTTTTTTATCACATGGACACCATGCGTTTAATACAACTCGTACTCATCCATGGGGATTTTTGGTTTCATCTTATGAGTTTTTCGTAGCTTTATCTATGGGAACTATTGCTTTAGCTAGTAGTGCTATATTTTTTCAGATTGAGGCTGTAAAACCTCTAGTTAAGAGAATGTTGATGTTTGGACTTTTGGCTCTTATCGCTGGGTTTAGTGTATTTTTATTTGAGATAGGGCATCCTATTACTATGGTAATTTATACAGCACTTAGTGGACATCCAACTTCAGCACTCTTTTGGCTTGGTGTATTTTATCCACTTACAATGCTATTTGTATTTTTGACATTTATTAGTTATGCAAAAGGAAATGAACCAAAGCTTTTGGCTATGTTTACACTTATTTTTGCAAACTCATCTATTCTAACAGCAGGTTCTATTTTTGGATTATTAAATAATAACCCTTTTTCAAGTGGAATCTTTTATCAAATAGAGTTTATAGCAAGTGGACTTCTTGGAGGAATTTTCCTATTTACTATTATTGCTAAGTTCTTTATTACTACTGAAAAGTTTGAAAATGGTGTTCATCTACTCAAACAGACTTCAATAGCATTAATATCTCTACTCCTTATTATGTATTTAGTTAAATATATAACAGGTGTTTATGGAAATGTACCAGGTAAAATTGAAGTAGTTGAGCATATTTTCAAATCTCCAAGCTTTATTCTATTTGAGTTGGGACTAGGTTTGGTTTTCCCTCTACTTGTAGCTGTATTTGGAAACAAAGATAAGATTGGAATGTTCTGTTTGGCTTCAGTATTTGGACTTATCGGATTGATGATTGCTAGAGTAAATGTTGTTGAGGCTGTTCAGCTTGTTCCAAAACAACTACTCAAAGTAAAAGAGTACCAACTTCCTCCTTCAATAGTAGAGTATTCTCCATCATCAGTTGAACTTAGTATAGGTTTGGGTGCATTGGGTGTTTTTGTACTTTTAATCTATATTGCAGAGAGAGTTTTGATACTAGATAGAGATATTGATTAATAGCTAATTATAATAATTATCCATTTTTTTTATAAAAATGGATAAAATACCACAATATTTACACAAATATGTTTTATACTGCGAATGTAAAAACAAAATAAACAATAGAAAAGGATACAAATGACAAAATTTACAAAATTAGCTTTAGCAGCACTTCTTGGATTAGCAGTAGTTACAACAACAGCTTCAGCAGATGCAGATAAAGGTCAAAAGATTTTTTCTAAGAAACTAAAAAAAGTTTGTGGAATGACAGGTGGAGATTTTGCTAAAAAACATACTCAAGATGAGTGGGAAGCAATTATCAAAGATGGTAAATTAAAAGATGAAATTCATAATGTATGTAAAGATGCAGATATGAGTAAAATCAAAGATAAATATCTTCCAGATTTAGGTGACTTTATGGTTGAGTATGCAAGTGATTCAGGAAATGTTCCAAGTTGTTAATCTCTTCAAATCTTAAACCCTCTCTCTAGAGGGTAACTCTTTTTATCCAAAAAAACCTCTAAATTTCAAATATTACATTTTAAAAATAGCTTTTTTTCTGCAAACTCTAAAATTAAAGTAGTATAATTTAATAATTATTAATAGAATAACATATATTTTTATAACTAAGAGGATATTTTTAATGTGTAGTATTTTAGGTTATTATAACTCCAAACAGACATTTGCAGAGGTTGAAAAATTAAATAAAACCTTATCCCATAGAGGTCCAGACAACTCTACTCTAAGAGAGTATAAATTCAATAATAAAAAGCTATTTTTAGGTCATAATCGATTATCTATTCAAGATTTGAATCCCTTGGCAAATCAGCCTATGGAGACAGATAGATTTGCAATCGTATTTAATGGAGAGATATATAACCACTTAAAACTTCGGAAAAAATGTAATTTTTCTGCTTGGAAAACTCATAGTGATACAGAAACCCTTTTAATACTATTTGAGGAGTTTGGAGTAGAAAAGACTTTGAATTTCTTGATTGGTATGTTTGCTATTGCACTTTTTGATAAGGTAAATAATGAACTCTATCTTATGAGAGATAGAGTAGGAATTAAGCCATTATATTGGACTTATCAAAAGGGAGAGTTTGCTTTTGCTAGTGAGCTAAAAGGGTTTGCTTCTTATTTAAAAGAACATACAAGCAATAAAGCACTAATCCAATTTATGAGCTTTGGATATACTCCTGCTAGTGGTTCTTTTTTTGAAAATATACATAAACTAGAGGCTGGACATTATATTAAGTTTGATGGGTGTGTCCTTTACAAGAGAAGATATTGGCACTTACCAAGAGGTAAAATTGAAGTAAAAAACTATGAAGATATTGTAGAAGAGGCAGATAGACTTATTACTAGTTCTATCAAATATAGACTTTTATCAGATTTAGAGGTTGGTAGTTTTTTGAGTGGGGGTGTTGATAGCTCTTTGGTAAGTGCTATTATGCAGATGATTAGTCATAAAACTATCAAAACTTTTACAATAGGTTTTGAGGAAAAAGGATACAATGAAGCAGTTTTTGCCAAAGAGTTAGCCAAATATATAGGAAGTAATCATTATGAGTATATTTTTGGAGTCGAAGATGTATTGGCACTTATGGATGATATGGATAGATATTATGATGAGCCTTTTGGTGATGCTTCAGCCTTGCCTACTATGCTCTTGTCTAAGTTTACAAAAGAACATGTTACAGTAGCACTTAGTGGAGATGGTGGAGATGAACTATTTTTGGGTTATGATAGATACTTTTTTGTCTATAAATATACTATTTTCTCAAAAAATTTCCTCAATTCAGTAGAGATATTCTCTCCTTTTTATGCAAAATATCAAATCATGACAAACTAGAAAAAATGGCATACCCTATAAAACATCTCACTCAAGAAAATCTCTACTCTGTTATGGCAACTTATACAAAACCTTGGATGTTAGAGTCTATGTTTTCTCCTGAATTTGTTAGAGAGAGTTTTAGAGATGTTGATTATCTCTCTCTTCAAGAGATAGTAAAATTTGATGAGGTAGATGTATTTGAGAACTTTTCTAGAATAGATTTTTATAGATACTTACCAGATGATATTTTAACAAAAGTTGATAGAGCAAGTATGAGATATTCTCTAGAGGCTAGAGTTCCACTACTTGACCATAGAGTAGTAGAGTTTGCATATGCTCTACCAACTGATATAAAACTAAAATATGGAGCTAAATCTATACTAAAGGATGTGTTATATAAATATGTACCAAGTGAACTTATAGAGAGACCAAAAATGGGATTTGCTGTTCCTCTCAAAAAGTGGTTTAGAGGAGAGTTAAAAGAGAGATTACAAGATAAAATTGAGTCTCTTGATGATAGATTTAACAAAGATTATCTCAGAAAGCTCTTTAGGGAGCATCAAAGAGGTAAAAATTATGAATATATATTTTGGAATTTAATGAGGTTATAATAATGAAAAAAAAACTTTCACTTTTAGTTAATGATTTGGACTCAGGAGGTGCAGAGAGGGTTGTCTCTATACTATTAAATGCTCTATATACGAGATATGACATAACTCTTTTTATGATGCATAATATAATTTTTTATGATATTCCAAAGGAGATAAAAGTTGTAATTATTGGAAACTCAAAATTATCAGATAGTGGAATAGTCAAGCTTTTAAAATTGCCATATCTAGGATTTTTATATAAAAATCTCAATAAAAACTCTCCTACTTCAATCTCTTTTTTGAGTCGTTCTAATTATATTAATATATTTGCAAAACTATTTGGTATGAGAGGCAGGGTAATAGTTGGAGAGAGAGCAATGCCTTCACTTCAATATAAGCATGGTTTATATGGTAAAATCAATAAATTTTTAATGAAAACACTCTATCCAAAAGCCGATTTGGTTTTTGCAAACTCAAAGGGAAATGCTATCGATTTGGAGAAAAATTTTAATATTAGAGATGTAGAGGTTATTTATAATCCATTTGATATAGCAAAAATTAGAGAACTCTCAAGAGAAGAGGCAAAACTAAAAAAGGGTTTTAATTTGATTACTGTTGGAAGGTTGGATGATGGGAAAAATCATCAACTTCTTATTAATGCCATAAAAGATATAGATGCGAATTTATATATTATAGGAGATGGAGTTCTCAGAAAAAATTTATCTAATCAGATAAAAGAGCTTGGATTAGAAGAGAGAGTATTTTTGCTTGGAAAACAGAAAAATCCATATAAATATATCTCCAAAGCTGATGCTTTTGTATTTGCATCCAATAGAGAAGGATTCCCAAATGTCCTTATTGAAGCATTATCTTGTGAGTTACCTGTAATTAGTACAGATTGTCAGAGTGGGCCAAGAGAGATATTAGCCCCAAATACAGATGTATTTTTCCAATTAAAAAAGAAGATAGAACTTGCAGAGTTTGGTATATTAACCCCTATAAATAATATAGATAAAATGAGAGAAGCTATAAATATAATTATAAATAATAAAAAACTTAGAGATAGCTATACTGAAAAATCTCTAAAAAGAGCCATGGAGTTTGATAAAGATAAAATTATTGATGATTTTATTAATATATTTTAAGTATAATCACTTTATGGATAGAGAAATATTTTTATGTGCCATTAATAATATATTAAGTGGCACTTGTAGGGAAGATTGTAAGTTTTGCACACAGAGTGTTAGGTATCATGCTGATATAGAGAGATATAACTATAAATCAATAGAGACTATTGTCAAAGAAGCAAAACAGGCAAAATCAAATGGAGCTTTGGGTTATTGTCTGGTTACTGCTGGAAAAGGATTGGATGACAAAAAGGTTGAGTTTGTCTCTAGAGTTGCAAAAGCTATTAAAAAAGAGATAAATGATTTGAATTTAATAGCTTGTAATGGTATTGCATCATTAGAACAACTAAGATACCTAAAAGAGAGTGGAATAGATAGTTATAATCATAACTTAGAGACATCAAAAAGATACTATGATACTATATGTACTACCCACTCATGGGAGGAGAGGTATCAGACTTGTGTTAATATCAAAGAGGCTGGATTAATGCTTTGTAGTGGTGGTATATGGGGAATGGGAGAGAGTAAAGAGGATAGAAAAGAGTTATTGAGAGCTATTGTATCTCTAAATCCAGATTCTACTCCATTGAATTTTTATATTCCAAATCCAGCACTTCCAATAAAAAGTAGAAATATCACAAAAGATGAAGCCTTGTCTGTAATTAGAGAAGCTAGAGAGGCTTTGGGAAAAGAGAAACTTCTAATGGTAGCTGGAGGTAGAGAACATCTGTTTAGTGGGAGTGAAAAAGAGATGTTTGAAGCTGGGGCTAACTCTATTGTAATAGGAGATTATCTTACTACAAAAGGAGACAAACCTCTAAGTGATATAACTATGTTAGAAGAGATAGGCTATAAGGTAGCAACAAGCTGTAATGGATAGTATTGTTACCCATATATTGGCACTATCTTTAATATTAGTTTTTTCTCCATATTTATCTAAAACTTTCAAGATTCAAACAGCACCTATTGAGATTATAGTAGGTTCTATTTTGGGATATGTTGGTTTTATTGGAGGAGGAGAGGGTAATGAGGGAAGTCACTATTTTGACCTTGTTGCCGAAGTTGGCTTTTTGTATCTGATGTTTTTGGCAGGGTTGGAGATAAATCTAAAAAGTATTGCAAAAATGCCAAAAGATTATCTAATAAAAGCTATTAATTTTTTGCTTATCCTAATAGTTCTAACTCCTATTGTAGGGCATTTTATATTTAGATTTAACTATATTATTACAGTAGCACTTCCTCTAATTTCTGTGGGACTTTTGGCAACCTTATCAAAAGAACATAGTAAAAATACTACATGGATAAATATAGCACTACTTATTGGAGCTATTGGAGAGGTTTTGAGTATTACGGCTTTAACTATATTAGAGGTTGCGATAGCTGTGGGTTTTGGCGTGGAGTTGGTAGAAAAAGTATCTATTTTGGTACTATTTTTGATAGTTATTTTGGCTCTATACTATTTGATTAAATTGATTTTTTGGTGGTATCCAGAACTCAAAAATAAAA
>Ga0256843_1001954_pt1 | contig 15535 bp, 12 predicted proteins | sample AlvinellametaG_FD_191572 | JGI IMG/M metagenome (GOLD analysis project Ga0256843, IMG submission 191572) | Pompeii worm associated microbial communities from hydrothermal vent at the East Pacific Rise, Pacific Ocean - Alvinella | ecosystem: Host-associated > Annelida > Integument > Unclassified ... | reverse complement strand
AATATGCCGAATATCTCTTGGGGAAACAAAATGCCTAAAAACAAACTTATACTAAGTGCTGATACTCGATTCGAGACAGCTATCGAACTACTGGATAAAAATGGTAATGGTGTATTACCTGTTGTCAATACTGCAGATGAGTTCATCGGTTTGATCACAGATGGTGATATACGAAAAGCCATCCTAAACAAACAGTTGGACCTAGAGCATATCATCAATAAGAACCCCTACAAATTAAATATTGCATCCACAAAGCTTCAACGTATACAATATCTAAAGAGCATAAAGCGTAGACAACTTCCCCTGGTAGATGACAACAACAAGTATATATCGTTATTCACACTCGATGATATTGAGTTTAATGACAAACCAAATGCAGTTGTGATCATGGCTGGTGGACTTGGTACACGATTGGGTGAGCTGACAAAAGAGACACCAAAACCTATGCTTCATGTAGGACAGAAGCCTATACTTGAGATCATCCTCGAAAAATTCATCGGGTTTGGCTTCAAGAAATTCTATCTAGCAGTCAATTATAAAAAAGAGGTCATTCAAGACTATTTTGAAGATGGAGAGAGATGGGGCATTGAGATCTCATACCTTGAAGAAGATAAAAGACTTGGTACAGGTGGTGCACTTTCACTTATCCAAGAACCTTTAAAAAACCCACTGATCGTCACCAATGGAGATGTGATTACCAATATCGACTTTGATGAACTCTTAAACTTTCATACATCTAAGAAGTCAATGGCCACGATGTGTGTACGTGAATATGAGCATACTATTCCTTATGGCGTAATAGAGACGGACCAAGAGATCATCGTAGGACTTAAAGAGAAACCAAAGATCATGTTTAACATCAATACGGGAGTCTATGTACTTGATCCATCACTCCTGCAAAGAATCCCTAAAGATCAATTTTATGATCTACCGACACTTTTCAGTGATCTCATCGATGACGATATTCAACCATACCATTACCCAATCATAGATTATTGGATTGATATTGGGCAAAAAGAAGAGTATCTTAGAGCAAATAATGATATCGAAACCAACAGTATTTAAGAGCAAGATACTGCCAAGGGTCTATAACCTTCTGATCCGCGGGTTCACCATGGCTAGCAAACTGTTTTTGATCATTGTCTTGGCAAAACTCTTAGAACCGTCCGAGGTTGGAACATTTGGTCTATTTATCGTTACCGTCTCTATTTGGGTACTGATCATAGGAAGTGACTTCTATGCCTATTCTCAAAGAGAGTTGCTGCAAAGAGAGAAAGAGGAGTGGTCTTTTGTGATCCAGCATCAGATCACTGCGACACTGCTCCTATATGTTCTCTTGCTTCCCTTTACGCTCTTTTTGTTTGTATTTGACCTCTTGCCAGACCACCTGATCTATATCTTTTATTTGATCCTTATCCTTGAACATATCTCTCAAGAGATCAATAGGCTCTTGATCGTTATGCAAAAGCAACTCTCTGCAAGTTTTGTTCTTTTTATAAGGAGCAGTATTTGGATCTGGGTAGTCATACCGCTTATGTGGACAACACCCTCATTAAACAATCTTGATACAGTACTTATAGCCTGGAGTATCGGCTCTTTCTTATCCATCATATTGGGCAGTTACCTTATTTTTAAAGAGATCCCAAACTGGAGTGTCTATCCCTTAGATCTCAATTGGATCAGCAACGGTCTGAAGATCGGACTCTTTTTCTTTATAAGCACGATAGCATACCAAGCGATATTGACAATAGACAGATACTTCATTGAGTCCTATTCAACAGCAACTGACCTGGGTATATATGTCTTTTATATCAGTTTGATATTAGGTATCGGAGGATTCCTGCAAGCCACAATATTCTCATTTCTGTATCCTAAACTGATCAAATACTATCCACTGAACAAGACGATCGAATTTAAAAAGACTATGCGTGAATTGACCTACTCTACTATTGTATTGACGCTGGTCTTTATTGGACTATTGCTCTATCTTGTCCCAGTATTGTTAAACTGGATCGAAAGACCTCTATATGCGACATACTATGATCTGTTTTATATATTATTAGTTATGCTGTTTATATTTGCGTTAGCTCAGGTTCCACACCAAGGTCTCTATGCGATGCATGAAGACAGGGTGATTGTCTATAGCCATGTCACAGGGCTGTTGGTATTTATATCAAATGCATATATTTGGAAAAGTGCCGGTATCATGACATCTGTCGCATTCTCTTTGACCATCGCATTTGGATGGATAGGATTAATGAAAAGTTATTATTATTTCAAATATGTAAAGATATTTTATAGGACAACATCGTGAAAAAAGTTTTAATATTGGCGATCGGGGATAAGTTCTGGGTTGATTTTGCACTCAGGTTCTCTCAAAGGCTGGCTACTCAAAAGATCGAGTCTGTCGTCATCATGGATTCAAGGATAGGAGAATATCAGCTCTTTTTTGAAAGGATTGACTATTCTACCTCCACCGTGTACTATCTGTCCGATTTCGTCAATAGACACCATGACCCTGTAAAACATGAGACCGGTACAGCAACTCATACGTTCTTCCCTCTCTTCAATGATTATCTACGCCTTAAAAAGATCGGTCTGCTACATAAGATGATACATCCAGACTTTAACGAGTCCTATCATCTTGTCACAGACTTCTTGCATGATGTTTTTGATCAGAACGATCTTTCCATCGTTGTACATGAGACTGTCTCAAGCTCATTTTCATTTTTAGCCAGTGAGATCGCTAAAGAACATGAAGTCCCTTATATGGGTTTTGTCTCAGCAAAGATACCTAATAGATTTGAAATAAAGAAATCTGTCAGTAGTGAATCTGAAGAGGTCATCGACCTGTATAACAGAATAGTGTCTCAAGAGATCATACTCTCTGAAGAAGAGCGACTATGGGCCAAAGAATATATACTGACGCTGGACAAACAGGTACAAGGCTTCATGAAGACCGGTACACTAAACAATCTCTCATGGAAGAACCTGATCAATAATAAAAACCTTAGATTATTATATGGGACCATACTCTATACGATCAAAGAAAAAGATGATGCTGCAGGTATCTTATTTAGAGCCAAACCGATTGATCATGCCATCGCATCATTTAAGCGAAATGCTTTAAGACGGGTACGAAAACCGTTCTTAAAAAAGTACTTTGATGATGTGAACGAACAATGGCTGGAAGATAATAAGTTCTACATCTACCCTGTACACTATCAACCCGAAGCTTCTACGACAGTGGGAGCACCTTTTTTTGATGACCAATTAGCACTGTTGACGCAGATATCTTTTCTTATGCCTGTTGATTCATATCTATTGGTCAAGGAACATAGGTCCAATATTGGCTACAACGAGTCCAATTTCTACATAGAGCTTAAAAGGCTGCCTAATGTCAAACTGATATCTGAAGATGCAAATATTAAAAGTATGATCAGAAAAGCCGAGGCATTGATCACTCTAACCGGGACTGCTGGGTATGAAGCCGTCTTACTTGATACACCTGTATTCGTCTTCGGTGATGTCTCATATGACAGACATCCTCTTTGTAAAAAATTCACTGACTGGTATACTTTTAAATCTGATCTCACAGAATGGATAGAGAGCTGTAAACATCTGGATTATGATAATATCGCTTTCGTCAATGCCTATAAACAGTATACATACCCTGGAAATGTCGATTATAATAAACCAGAGTTCAACATCGGCGAAGAACTGCTCAATATCGTAAAAGAGAACTGTCGAGTCTAGATGCAAAGTATAATCACTGTAAACTTTTTTGCTTTAGTCATTTTCATACTGAATGTCCTATTTCTCTTTGGAGAAGCTGAGGCATCACTGAGCTTGGCCATCGTCTCTTTTATCACCTTCTCTCTTTTCATGCTTTACCTGCTTTTAAGATGGCCCATGTTCTTTTTTATTATCCTTTTTTTCAGTTTTTCTCAATATACCAGTATCATCTCAAATATTTATCTAGAGTCAGGAGCATATGCCTTGGAGGTACGGATGGAGACATATGCGACAGGTGCGACCTTAAGACTGGTGACTATAGATTTTATATTCATACTTATCGCCTTTTATATCTTCATCCTTTTTGATTATTTCTTCAATGCTTATAAAAACACCTACAATGAGTATCGATCACTTCTTCAAATGGAAAGAGTCATCTTCTCTTTTATCCTTGCTATCACCATGGTCATGCTGATAAACGGAGTCCTTCATCCCTTCCCTCTGCTAAGTCATATGCAACGTTTTGCCTATTGGGACTCAATACCTTTTGGGAACTGGTTATCTAAACTATTGTACTTTCTCTCATATACATCCGTTGTCCTGGCCTTTTACTTGGAAAAGTATCGTTCTAACAGAAGGATTCGAAGATCCATCAGCTACCTTTCGCTCTTTTTAGTGATGTTGGCAATACTCTATGCAAATAAGTTCTCATGGCTCAGTAACTTTTTTATGATGTGGCTACTGGGATACAGTGCCGCCAAGTACCTCTATGGAAGAAAGATACCCATCACTTCTATTTTAAAAAAAGTGCTTATACTGCTTCCTTTTTTATTGGCACTTGTAGTCTTTTCCTATAGTTTTATCCATGGATACAGTGGCTCAGATCTCAAAGAGATGTTGATCGCTCGTATCTTTGCACTTCAAGGGCAGATGTGGTGGGCTATCGACCATGAAGTCCTGTCTACGAGCATGCTGGGCTCTTTTCAGGATATATATACCAAATATCAAGATAGACCGAGCGGTATCTTCATGTTGATGGAACAGGTAGCACCAAACTCTGTGTTTGAGAATTTCTATGAACGAAAGATACCATTTACCATGGCTTACCCAGCGATCACACTCTATTCCCTTGGATACCTCGGTGCCATGTTCAGCCAGATCTTATTCGCATCGTACTGGATGTTCATTGTACTCTCATTGATCATTGCTCTCTACAAAGCCAATCCGATAGCACTTCTATTGTCTATATTTTTGTTTGCAGCTATGCTCTGGGCCATGTTACTTGGAAGTACCTATGTATTGTTCACTTCTCTGAACCTGACGATTCTTGCCTTGCTACTACTTACACATGTCTATATATTTTCTACTTCCCTTATCTTTGATCCTAAAAGTGAGTCTCCACGATGTTAATCTCCCTCCAAATATTAAGAGCGATCGCAGTCATCCTCGTTATTATTGTCCACTTTTCAGTTCTTGCTCAAAAGAACATCCCTGCACTTGAGATAAGACCTTTCTATTTAGGACTTGCGGGTGTTGATATCTTTTTTGTGATAAGCGGGTTCATTATGTACTATATTATCTCTAAATCTGGTATTGACAAATATGAGTTTATAAGACATCGCTTTTTTAGAATATACCCACTATATTGGTTTTACTTTGCAATACTGCTCTCTCTGGCACTTTACTCACCTCATCTGGTCTCTTCATATCATGAAGCAAATCTACTTACATCATTTTTCCTATTACCCTCTTTCTCTCCCGTATTTCTAAATGTCTCTTGGACATTGGTATATGAGATCTACTTCTATTTCATTGTCTTTGTTTTTCTAGTTCTTTTCAAAAATGTCAAGTATTTCTTACCCTTTGTCACCTTGACCTTTGCTACTACTTTTCTACTCTCATTTTTAACCGGTGCACCTGAGAAAAATGCGATTTTTCTTGTCTATGGAAGTCCTCTTTTATTTGAGTTTGTCATGGGAAGTTTTATATTTTATACCATAAGGAAGTATCCCTCATTATCTTATAAATATGCGATATATATGTTATTGTCTTCGATTACGCTCTTCATTACCGTACATCTCTATTATGAACCTTTAGACAGCTATTTCACCTCCGAACTTTTTAATGGATATATACAGTATGGCCGTGTCATCTATTATGGAATACCAGCTACTCTCTTTGTCTATAGTATCCTTCAGTTCGAAAGTGTTCTCAAAAGATCCCGACATCTGAATGTCAGAGTACTGACCTATCTCGGAAATGCATCATATTCACTGTATCTCTCACATTATTTCATTCTGGTCTTTCTCTTTAAGTTCATAGATAAGCTATCAATACATGTTGACTCTCTCTCTGAGCTCGTGATCACTCTTTTTGTTTTTACACTTCTCACATTGGCGATCGGTTCTCTCCTCTATGAACTGATAGAAAAAAGAGTGTTGAAAATATTTGGATTAAGAAAATGACATGTACCATGTAATATATACTATAGAAACTCAAACACCTATTATCAAGGAGGCCTATTGATATCGATCATCATCCCGACATATTTTGCTGAAGCCTATTTAACCCAGCTGTTACCACAGATACAAAAACAAGTTTTTCAAGAATTTGAACTTATCATCATCGATTCTTCATCAAAAGACGATACGATTAAAATCGCTGAACAATATACTGACAATCTCATCATCATACCTCAAGAGGAATTTGATCATGGCGGGACACGGGCAAAGGCGGCCCGTATGGCAAAAGGAGAGATCATTATCTTTTTAACACAAGACATATTGCCATATGATGAACATATGATCGATAAAATAATCGATCCCTTCACAGATCCTTCAATAGGTGCTGCGTACGGAAGACAGTTAAGCTATGAAGACACTAATCTTTTTGGAAAGCATCTTAGAAGTTTTAATTATCCGGAGCACTCTTCGGTCAAAAGTAAAAAAGAGATCCCACAATATGGTATCAAAACAGCCCAATTGTCAAACTCGTTTGCTGCCTATCGTAAAAGCACTTTAGAGCAAGTCGGGTACTTTAAGGATGATCTGATCTTAGGAGAAGATGTATACACTGGCGCGAAAATGATACTCTCAGGGTACAAACTGGCTTACAGTGCTGAAGCAAAAGTGTATCACAGTCACAGCTATACTGTTTTTCAAGAGTTTAAACGTTATTTTGATATCGGCGTGTTTCATAAAAATGAGAATTGGATCTTGAAGGAGTTCGGGAAAGCAGAAGGAGAGGGTATGAGATACATCAAGTCTGAACTGGATTATCTTTTCACCCACGGAGCCTGGTATTTGTTACCTGAGTTCTTTTTTCGAAATGCTATGAAATACCTTGGATATAAGCTGGGCATGCATCACGAAAGACTTCCAAAATCACTTATTCTAAAAGTAAGTATGCACCATAGATGGTGGAGCAATCGTAATACTAAAAGTGACTGAGCCTGTCAGAGTCATAATCCCTCTTATGACTCTTTTGATATAAAAACTGTATAATCACTTTTTGGTTAATAATATAAGAAAGGCATATATGAAAGAGATCTACGCAAAAGCTATACTTTTAATATTTGACATTATGGCAATTGCACTTTCACTGTCTTTGGCCTATATGACAAGAGTTGTCTTTGATAGCTCTTTTTCGATTCCATTTCATCATAATATAGAGGAGTACCTCTATTTCCCTATTATATATATCGTACTTATCGCTACCCTGTTCTATGAGGATGTCTATACCAAACGATATGATTTTTGGCAAGAGAGTAAACATATCATACGTGCTGTCGGACTCTCTTTCCTCATCGTTATGAGTATTTTGGCTATCACTAAACATATTGATCACTTTTCTCGTGCAGTTATTGTCCTTGCCTTTATCTATCTGCTTTTTTTTATTCCTCTGTTCAAAAACATCTTAAAAAAGGCACTGTTCAAAGTAGGTCTATGGAGTCGAAAGGCCAAGATCTTTGGTGATGACACATTTCTCTCCAATGAAATATTCAACAATCATTATCTGGGTTATATTCCTTGTGACACCAATGATGTCAAGACTGTCTTTATCAACTCCAAGAACATCACACCGCAAGACCTGCGTAAACATATAGATAAAGAGATCTCATTGAGACATGAAGTGATCTTCATACCGATCATCAATGATTATGATATGACACAATCACATATATATACACTGTCCAATACGAGGACTAATCTTGTCGTCTTTAAAAATCGACTTAAAAGCAGCTATAGAAAAGTATTGCAAGAGATCTTTAACTACCTTTTGGCCATATTACTTTTACCTATACTTCTGCCTATTATCATGGTCTTAGCCTTTTTAATCAAAAAAGAGTCTCCAGGTCCTGTGTTTTTTGCACATAACCGTATTGGTAAAAATGGTAAAGTCATACCTACCTTAAAGTTCCGAAGCATGTATGCCGACGCACAGGAACGATTGGAAAAGCTTCTTGCTGAAGATGAGAACACCCGTAAAGAGTGGGAAGAGAACTTTAAACTCAAAAATGACCCCCGAGTCACTAAGATAGGTGCACTCATGCGCAAGACCTCTCTAGATGAACTACCACAGATCTTTAATGTCCTCAAGGGAGAGATGAGCTTTGTGGGGCCAAGACCTGTCATCCAGCAAGAGATCGATCAGTATTACAAAGAAGATGCTGAATACTACTTTATGGTCAAACCAGGTATCACTGGTCTATGGCAAGTAAGTGGCCGAAGTGACACTGACTATGAGTATCGCGTGGAAACTGACAAATGGTATGTACGTAATTGGTCTTTGTGGCTGGATATCGTCATACTTTTCAAGACTGTGAAAGTCGTATTTTTTCGAGAAGGCGCATACTGAGCCAAACTATCATTGTCATCGCTTCTGACAACAACAAAGGACACCATTGAACACAGAAAACAGATATTACTCCGAAGATGAAAAGATCGATATCAAAGAGCTATGGAACATCTTAGCTCAGCGTAAAAAGATGATCTATACAGTAACACTTCTCATCACTCTATTAGGCGTTTTCTATGCCTTTTTTTCACGACCTGTCTATGAAGTAAAAGGTATCATAGAACTCGCACAGATAGACAATAAGAACATCCATAACACCTATGACATCAAACAAAAACTTGATTTCATCTATCAAGTTCGTATCAAAGGTAAAAAGTTAGAACTGCCAATCATCGACTCTATCACGGTCCCAAAGAAAACGGAAAGTATGTTGGTCATCAAAGCACATGGTTATGACAATGAGAGCGCATCATCAAAGATAGAAGAGTTAGTATCAACACTTAAAGGTATACAAAACAGTGAGATCACTGACTATATCAAACTACAGACAAGACGTCTGAAACTCATTCAGAAAGACATCAATGCCACTGACAGTGCGATCAAGAACACTCAAAACAAGATCTCTGTATATGAAGACAAACTTCTTGAAATCGAAAAAGAAGATGCTGCATTAGCTGGTATCTATGCTATAGAACTAGGTAAGATGCAGTCTGAGATAAATATATTAAGAAAAAACAGGTCAGAGCTCAATACGGAGAAAAATGAACTTCTTTTCTCCATATCTCCAACCAATATCACCTCAACGAAGCTGGTCGGTGATATCGAAATACTTGATAAACCTGTCAAGCCAAAGAAGGTCCTTATCATCATCATTGCATTTATCTTTGCTCTTTTCTTATCCATATCTTTAGCATTTGTACTTGAGTTTCTCAAAAAGATACGAAAAGAGCAACTATGATCAAAAAAGCTATCCTGCCAGTTCTCCCGAAAGCCGTTGATAGACCTTAGAGCTCTCTAAGAGCTCTTCATGGGTCCCTCTGTTGACGATCTTGCCTGCCTGAAAGACCAGGATCTCATCGGCATGTTCGATGGTACTGAGTCTGTGAGCGATGGTGATGGTGATCTTGTCTTTCGTATACTCAGACAAAGCCTCCTGAATACGTTTCTCACTCTCGTTGTCCAGTGCACTTGTCGCCTCGTCCAGAATAAGCAGTGAGGCATTCTTGTAGATGGCACGGGCGATCGCGATACGCTGACGCTGTCCACCGGAGAGGTTCGCACCAAACTCCTCCATCACGGTCTCTATGCCCTCAGGAAGGTTCATCACAAAGTCATAGGCATCGGCATGCTTTAAGGCATCGATGACACGCTCCTCATCTATAGCATGTCCATAAGCGACATTGGCAGCCAGCGTGTCCTGAAAGATATAGACCCTTTGCGAGACGATAGCGATCTGTTCACGCAGGCTCTGCTGCGTATACTCCTTGATATCCTGACCATTGATGGTCACGACACCTCTGGAAGCATCATAAAAACGTATCAACAGGTTGACCAGAGAGCTTTTCCCTCCGCCACTGTCGCCTACCAAAGCGATGTTCTGACCCTCTTTGACAGAGAGTGAGACCTCTTCTAAAACTTTTTTATCTCCATAGAAGAGGTCGACCTCTTTCAAGGCAATCTCTTTGATCGGCTCTGTCAATACGCGTGTTCCATCAATAAGGTTGTTATCTCTATCCAAAATATCGAAAATACGCTCACTAGCAGCAATGGCATCTTGGATCTTACTGTAGATCGAGCCTATACGACGTATAGGCTGAAAGGCCTGCCCAATTGCCGCTAGGAATGCTGAAAACTCACCAACACTCATACTCCCATCATAGACATCCTTACCACCCATATAGATGACTGCTGCCATTCCTACTGCACCAATCAGTTCCATAATAGGCGAAATAAGTTGACCAACATAAATTGCTTTCATATTTATCTTGAAGAACTTCCAGTTCTCCTTCTCAAAGCGCTCCATCTCATAAGCTTCTGTCGCATTGGCTTTGATGATCTCACTGTTATTGAAGACCTCTGTCAAACGAACAACAACGTCTGCGTTTTTAGCCTGTGAACGATGGGAGTATTTTTTAAGTTTCTTAGCAATCATGATGATAGGATAAAAGACCAGAGGTACAACGACCAAAGCATAAAAAGCCAGTTCAGGATTAAGGTAGATCACAAAGCCTATTAAAGCGATAACTGTGATCGACTCACGGAATAACTCTGGTAAAAGATTTGAGACAAAGTACTGAATACGATTTAGGTCATTGGTGAGACGCGAGATCAACTCACCACTACGATTTAAGTAAAGAAACTCCATATCAAAATAGAGTATCTTCTCTAAGAGCATGGCTCTAAAACGTGTGATCACATGCTGTCCAATATAGCCCATAAAAATAGACTGTATATAACGTCCTACAGCTTTAAGCAGATAGATACCAATAAGTAAGAGAGGAATGTATAACAACATGGATTCTTCTTTGTTGATAAACATATTATCCATCAATGGTTTCATGATCCAAGCGGTTGCAACAGTTGCTGTCACAGTCAAAAGAATACCAATAAAAATTAAGTAGTATTGTGCTTTATACTCTTTTATGTAGGGTGCATAGCGTTTAAACGTCTGTTTCAAAAATTATATCCTCAAGTAGTAATTCTCTATTATATTAGTGGTATTATATCAAAGTAGCGACAACACTATTAACCGCTTATAACCTACTTTTCGCTACAATCAGACCATATCAAAACAAGGTGAACCATGCGTGTGAATGTTCCTGACGATGCCCTGGTCTCTATCATCGCGCCTTGTTATAACGAAGAAGCGGTCCTGCACCACTTCATGGAAGAGATGGACCCTGTTCTCAGAGCCATCAAACACCCCTTTGAACTGATCTTCATCAACGACGGCAGCAGCGACAACACTCTTGAAAAGCTCATCGCACTGAAAGAGGAGTATGACTACATCCGTGTCATCAACCTCTCCCGAAACTTTGGTAAAGAGGCTGCTATGACTGCCGGTATCGATAGGGCGAAAGGTGATGCGCTCATCCCTATCGATGTCGACCTGCAAGACCCTCCCGAACTGATCAAAGCATTCATCGAGAAGTGGCATGAAGGGTTTGATGTCGTCTTGGCCAAACGTGTCGATCGGACCTCTGACACCAAGGCCAAACGCATGAGCGCCGAACTCTTCTACAAGTTTCACAACAGTATCTCTCATGTCAAGATCCCCAATAATGTCGGCGACTACCGTCTCATGAGCAGAAAAGTGATCGATGCTATCCAGACACTTCCGGAGAACCAACGCTTTATGAAAGGTATCTTTGCCTGGGTCGGGTTCAACACCACGACTGTAGAGTATGTCCGAGACCCCAGAAAAGCGGGTGAGACCAGCTTCAACGGCTGGAAGCTCTGGAACTTCGCCGTAGAGGGGATCACCAGTTTCAGTACCGTACCCCTTCGTATCTGGCTCTATGTCGGTTTCTTTATCGCCTTTATCGCACTGGTCTTTGGTTTGTGGATCGTCCTTAAGACACTCATCTATGGTGTCGATGCTCCGGGTTATGCATCTATGACCACTATCGTACTCTTCCTTGGAGGTATACAGCTGATGGGTATCGGTATCCTTGGTGAGTATATCGGTCGTCTCTACATGGAAGCCAAACATCGCCCGGTCTATATCATCGATGAAGAGTATTAGGCCCTTATAGACCATGATACAAAAAGCACTCGAATATAAGATCATCCGTTACGGCCTGACAGGTGGTGTTGCCACTGCGATACACATCGCCATCGCCTATCTTTACATCTATTTTATCGATGCTTCGCTCTTTAGCTCCAATGTCCTGGGCTTCTCTGTCGCTTTTGTCTTCTCCTACCTTGTGCAGTCACTCTTTGTCTTCAAACATGCCATCAAGCTTATCAAGGCACTCAAGTACTTCACCGTCCAGTTCGGGTCACTGCTTGTCTCTATCTTCATCTCACACTACATACCCCTTGAGAACAGCTATGTCAAGACCCTTATCGTCGTACTCATACTCCCGCTTATCACCTATGTCGTCCACAAGTTCTGGACCTTTAAAGAGCACCAAACCCCAACACATCTGACGTAAAGGTAGATACTTTGCAAAACACACTGCGACAAGACACATTCATCACTAAGAACTTTCACCTACTCTTCTTTATAGGTATTGCCATCGGTCTTGTGCTCTCCTATATGTATGCCGGTCACCAGATCCTCACCAATGATCAGACCCAGATGATAGACCGGGGTTACGCAGCCGCCCATCAGGGCATCTGGTCAAGTCACGGTAACGTCGCCAGCAGTGTCGGTAATGTCCCCGGATACCTCTCTACGGCAGTGATCGCACTGCCCCTTATGGTATGGGACTCACCCTGGGCACCGATGAGCTTCATCATCTTCGTACACCTTATAGCCTTCTTGCTTATGGACTCTATCGTCAAAGAGCAGTTTGACCAACGGGTCCGCCTGCTCTTTTTAGTCCTCTTTTGGCTCAATCCCTGGTTCTTGTTCGAAAACCGCTTTTACAACCCTGCTTTTCTCTTCTTGTTTGCAGCCCTGCACTTCTGGTCAGCCTATCACATGCGTGAGAAGAGGTCCTTTATCTACACTTTCTTACATCTTCTCTCTATCGGTATGAGCATGCAGTTGCACTACTCTTGGCCTCTGCTGGCCGTCATCTCTGCCTACCTCTTCTACCGCGGTATCATCAAGGTACATTGGCTTGGGTTTGTCTCAGCTGCTGTCGTCATCATCGTCTCACTTGTACCCTATCTTCAAGAGTATCTCAATAATGATGCTATCAAAGCACGTCCGGACAAGGCCGGAGATGAACGTTATATCGGCTGGGGCGGTCTCCATGTCTACCCTGTCATCAAGGCCTTCATCTACTGGTTCCGCTACGCCTCGTTCCTCTTTACCAACAAGCTGGTACTGGGTGCCACCTTTGATTGGGTCTCCTCTGTCGAACTCATACAAAAAGCCGCAATGTACCTCTACCGGGTCATCTTCTTCTCAGCAGGGGCGATCAGCCTCTGGTTCGTCTGGAAGGCCAACCGTTATGTATGGGGGCTGCTAAGACCCTACATCTTACGTCGTTCAGGCAGTGACATCAGCTCAAAAGAGTGGATCCTGCTCTATCTTTTCGGTGTCTTGTTGGCCATCTTCATCAGTGCCTCACTCTCTCCGATCGTCTTTGTGCACTGGCACCTGCTCCTGACCTTTATCTTTGCGCTCTTGCCGCTGCTCTTTTATGCACAACAGCAGATCGAGGAGAAAGGACGTTCCCTCACCAAAGTGCTCATCACAGTGAGTGTCTACCTAATCGTCATCAACATCATCGCATCACATGACAGTGAACGTTTCTCTTATAAAGCTGACTTTGAACAACAGACTCTGGAGCGTGTCAAACGATGAGACATGTTATAATCCACTATCCTAACACCTGTAAAGCAGTATCATGATCGCACGTCTACGTTCTAAAATAAACTTTGAGAAGACAAACTATGTCATGATCCTTCTTTTTGCCTTTATGATGCCTCTTTCACGTGCGACCAACAGTCTTTTTGACACTTTACTGATCGTCTTGTTACTGCTTCAGGGTAACTATAAAGAGCGTATCGCCCAGTTCAAAGAGTCTCCTTTGGCAAAAGTGATACTCATTTTTATCGCCTACACTATACTCTCCCTCCTCTGGACCGACCAACTGCATGAGGGTCTTAATGTCAAAAAGCTCTACATACAGTGGTTCGCCATCTTTGCCATCGCATTGAGCATCAAAAAAGAGCAGGTCTTTACCGTCGTCTCGGCCTTCTTGCTTGGTATGCTAGTCAGTGAGGTCCTCTCTTACGGGATGTTCTTTGAGTTTTGGACCATCAAAGGAAAAGGTGCCGAGTATCCTTCTCCTTTCATGTTCCATATCGATTACAGTGTCTTTCTAGGCTTTACAGCCGTCGTCCTGCTTAACCGTATGCTCTCAAAGCGTTATGACCTCAAAGAGAAACTGCTGCTGACACTCTTTTTTTTGACCGTGACAGGAAACCTCTTTATCAACGACGGGCGTACCGGTCAACTTGCCTTCTTTGTCGGTATCATCGCCACCGTCTTCATCCACTTCAAGATCAACCTCAAGTCTGTCGGGATCGCAGCCCTTCTCATCACACTGCTTTTTAGCAGCGCCTATCAGCTGAGTTCAAAGTTCCAGCAACGTATAGCAGCAGCTCAAAACGATATCCACAAGATCACACAAGGAGATCTTAATTCGAGTTGGGGCTACAGAGTCGCTATGTATACAGTAGCTGCTGACATCGTTAAAGAGAACCCACTTATCGGTGTCGGTGTCGGTGACTACCAGCAAGCCTCTTATGATGCCTTGCAAAAAGATGATCATGGTTTTAATAAAGCGTTCAAAGAGTTTTTACCAGAACGTCATTTCCATAACCAGTATCTCAATGTCATGGTACAGGGTGGGCTGATTGGTCTGCTCTTGATGTTGGCTATCTTCTACTACCTGTTCAGACTTCCGATCCGTGATCCGGAACTCAAAGAGTTGAGCCTGCTCTTTGGGGTGGTGATGTTGACGGCCTTTGTCGCCGAACCCCTCTGGCTGAAACAGTTCACCAACATGCTGTTCATCCTCTTTATCGGTCTATTTTTAGGAGCTTCCCTTCATGACGAATCCCTTGCAGATAACGCTTAACCCACAATACGAAGTGTGCCGTCACTTCTGTGAGACCATCGAAGCCCATTTTGAAGCTGAGAAGAGCAGCCTCCATAAAGCACGTAATGAGATCAAGAAAATCACCTGTGAAGAGCAGACACTTGTCGTCAAGTCCTTTAAAGTACCCAACCTTCTCAACCGTCTGGTCTACACCTACCTTCGAGGTTCCAAAGCACAGAAGTCTTACGACAACGCCCTGCGCTTACAGGCACTTGAGA
>Ga0256843_1001953_pt1 | contig 15538 bp, 19 predicted proteins | sample AlvinellametaG_FD_191572 | JGI IMG/M metagenome (GOLD analysis project Ga0256843, IMG submission 191572) | Pompeii worm associated microbial communities from hydrothermal vent at the East Pacific Rise, Pacific Ocean - Alvinella | ecosystem: Host-associated > Annelida > Integument > Unclassified ... | reverse complement strand
ACCATCATAACCTTTGAATGCTATAGTACCTCTATTTGGGTTGATACGACTTATCTCTAGTCGCCCAGAGCTACTATCAAAGCTGTTACCTACTTGGAACTGTTCGGGGAAATCTGTATGAATATGGAGCTTTAAATCTCCATGGAGTCCGTGGGTTTTACCCACTTGTGCTATAAAAAACTTTTTGGGTTTTTGCATAAGCTATTTTTTTGATTCAACATTAACACGGTAATTTACACCACCTTTGGCTTTGCATCCAGAGATTACCGTTTTGATTGAGTTTATCATTCGTCCCTCTTTGCCTATGAGCTTACCTACATCTTCACTATTGGCTACAATAGTAATCTCATCATAGTTCTCCTCAAGATTTTTTACCGATACAGATATATCTTCAGGATGATTTACTAATAGCTTGGCATACTCAGAGACGAATTGTGAAACCATAATAGATTATTTTCCTGTAATTTTTTTAACTCTATCACTCATTTGAGCACCAACACCAATCCAGTAGTTTAGTCTCTCTTCATCAACTTTTAGGTTGTCTTCTTTAACCATTGGGTTATAATAACCGATTGATTCAATCCAACCACCATCTCTTCTTTTTCTACTATCTGTTACTACTATTCTATAAAAAGGTTTTTTCTTTCTACCCATTCTTGTAAGTCTAATTGCTGTCATGTTATTTCCTCTATTTATTATTCTTTTTTAAGTACTGACAACTACCTCTAATGACCAAAACACTCATCAATACTTTTGAAAGCGAATTTTATCATATTAAAAATTATGTTTAGCATAATTTAAATAAAATAAATATTCACTATTTATAAATTATCTAGGAATTCCTCCACCTTTCATATTTTTCATCATATCTTGCATCTGCTTCATGCCACCTTTTCCTGAGAGCTGTTTTGCCATCCTACCAGCATTTTTGAACTGTTTTAATATACGATTTACCTGCATTTGAGAGAGTCCTGCACCAGAAGCTAGTCTTCTTTTTCTAGTGTTGTTTAATAGGTCTGGGTTCTCTCTCTCTTTTGGAGTCATGGAGCTGATTAGTGCTTTTATCTGTTTAATCTCTTGGGAGTTATCTAAATCCATATCTCCAATCTGTTTAGCCATAGCACCCATACCTGGAATCATACTCATAATAGATTTTATACTTCCTAGTTTTTTCATAGACTCCATCTGCTCTAAAAAGTCATTGAAGTTAAACTTACCTTTTTTAATCTTTTTGGTTAGCTGTTTTGCTTTTTTCTCATCTATTATGTTTGCTGTCTTTTCAGCTAATGACTCAAGGTCACCACCACCCATAAGTCTTGATACAATTCTATCAGGAATAAACTGCTCCAAATCTGGCATCTTTTCACCAGCACCAATAAATCGTAGAGGTACTCCAACTTGATGGGCAATTCCAAGTGCTACACCACCTTTTGAGTCACCATCATATTTACTCAAAATCACACCTGTGATACCGATTTTATCTTTAAAAGTTTGAGCAGTTCTTACTGCATCCATACCTGTCATAGAATCAGCCACATAAAACAACTCATCAGGGTTTGCTACTTTTTTAATCTGAGCCAACTCATCCATCAACTCATCATCAATAGCTAATCGTCCTGCTGTATCTATCAAAACTACATCATATAGCTCTTTTTTAGCCTTATCTAATGCCTCTTTGACAATCTTTGTAGGAGTTGAGTTCTCATCAGCTACTAGTGTTACACCGATTTGCTCTGTGATTTGTCTAAGCTGTTCAACAGCAGCTAGTCTTTGTAAATCTGCTGCTACTATCATCACTTTTTTCTTTTTTTGCTCTTTTAAAAAGTGTGCTATCTTTCCTGTAGTAGTTGTTTTACCTGAACCTTGAAGCCCTATCATCAATACAACAGTAGGTGGCTTTGAAGCAAATACAAACCCTTGATTTCCTTTGGCTGTAAGTATCTTGGTTAACTCATTTTGCAAAGCCTTTAGAAAGTTCTCTTTTCCTATACCATTTTTCTTGGTCTCTTTTTCAACTACACTTAAAAGCTCTTTTACAACTTTGTGGTGTACATCTGCTTTTAGTAGTGATTTTTTTAGTTCAGTCAATGCTTTTTTGAGTGCTTTTTCATCATCATAAAAACGGATTTTGTCTATTGCACTTTTAAAACTACTTGTTAGGGTATCAAACATCTTTTATCTCTCATCTTCATTATTTATTGGCGTGATTATAACAAATTGGACTTAATTATCCAAACCACCAACCATTCCAATCATAGATATACCTACTAAGTAGCTCATAACCACCATCTCTAGGATGGGCATGGTCATTTAGTTTAACCTCATCCATCCATACACTATTATCTATCAGTATATCAAATATAGATAGATAGTTCACACCTAACATCTGACAAACTGTAGAGTAGGCTTCATCATAAGCTTTTATACGAGCATTTTGATACTCATCATCTATGGGTGGGGGTCCTACCATCAGCACATTATATTTTACTTTGGCTATACCTAGTATCTCTCTAGCATTTTTCATACTATCAACTAGAGATACTCTAGTTATACCATTTTCTACAATAGTATCATTGACACCAAAAGAGAATACTACACAATTAATAGAAAAATTGGGCAATCTAACATGAGCCTCTCTCTCCCATCTAGCCAAAATATCAGCCGATGTATCACCTCTAACTCCTAAATTATAGTGAGTTATCTCTCTTTGGGAGTTTTGGCTCATTAGACTAAGTCTCCCTACCCAGCCTAACTTTTTACTATCTCCTGTACCCTTTACAAATGAGTCTCCAATATAACAAATTCTTATATCCTCCATTGTATAGTACCTCCTTATGCTATATATTATAGCACTTTTAATATATAAATCTTTTAAACAGCTCCTTGTTCTATCATAGAATCAGCTACTTTTCTAAATCCAGCTATATTCGCTCCTGTGATTAAATCACCTGCATGGTCAAACTCTTTTGCTGTATCGTATGCAATATTGAAGATATTACGCATAATCTGTCTGAGTTTTATATCAACCTCTTCAAAACTCCACTGCTCCATACTTGCATTTTGACTCATCTCTAGTTGAGAGGTGGCAACTCCTCCAGCGTTTGCAGCTTTTCCTGGGCTAAATAGTATATCATTTTGTTGGATAAACTCTAATGCCTCTGGAGTTGTTGGCATATTGGCACCCTCATTTATAAGCTTACATCCATTTTTTACTAAAGCCTTAGCATCAACTAGGGTTAGCTCATTTTGTGTAGCACTTGGAAAAGCTACATCACAAGGAATATGCCATACTGCATGTCCATCTTTTGGATATGCACTAGTAGGTATATATTTGCTATCAGGATGTAAAACTGCATATGCTTCTAGGGACTGTTTGTTTATCTCTTTTACTGCTTTGAGAGTTGCTAAATCTATACCTGCTTTGTGATATATTGTACCTTTACTATCAGAACATGTCACTGGTTTTGCACCCATATCGTAGAGTTTTTCTATAGTATAAGTGGCTACATTTCCTGAACCTGAGACTGCACATATCTTATCTTTGATACTATCTTCATTTGCATTTAACCAATTTTCTGCAAAGTAAACAGAGCCATATCCTGTTGCCTCTTTTCTACCTTTAGAGCCACCCCAATTAACACCTTTTCCTGTTAATATTCCATCAAACTCATTATTGATTTTTTTGTACTCTCCAAATAGATAACCAATCTCTTTGCTACCTACTCCTATATCACCTGCTGGAATATCTGTATGTTTTCCTATATGTCTATAGAGTTCACTCATAAATGCTTGACAAAATTTCATTATTTCATTTTCACTTTTGCCTTTTGGGTCAAAGTTACTTCCACCTTTTCCCCCACCAATACCTAAACCTGTCAAAGAGTTTTTGAAAATCTGTTCAAATCCCAAAAACTTGATAATCCCCAAGTTTACAGATGGATGAAAACGAAGCCCACCTTTAAATGGTCCAAGAGTTGAACTAAACTGTACTCTATAGCCTAGATTGGTTTGGATTTTACCATTATCATCTAACCAAGTTACTCTAAATATAATAGTTCTCTCTGGCATAACAATTCTATGTAAAATATTATAATCAAAATATCGAGAGTCCTCTTTTAGTAGAGGAAGAAGAGAGTATAGTACCTCATGTACTGCCTGATAGAACTCATCTTGCCCTGGGCTACATGATTTTATATGGTTTAATACCTTTTCTACTTTTTCTAATGATGTCAATTTTTATTCCTTAAGTTTTAGGAATTATACCTTAAGGGGATATAGAACTACTTGATACCCAAATATTCTGGTTTCTCTTCAAATTTATCTGTAATAGGGATTTTGAGAACTTCACCCTCTTTGATTTTTAAATCTTTGTTGAGAATATTTTTATTTGCATTATATATACGATAATACTCTTTTTTATCTCCATAATATGTTTGAGCTAATTGATATATATCAACTCCTTTTGGAACTCTAGTCTCAACCCAAGGAAGATTCTCTTGTAATGGAATAAATCCACTGTTATTATTCTCTTGTTTATCTTCATCACCTACATATATAGCTTTGTCTAATTTATTTACTACACTGTTGTTACTTTTTTCTATCTTTTTAGGTTGAACGAAATTGGGTATAGTTGTTTTATTACTCTCTTCTACTACTATTGGTTCTATGTTTATTATCTCTACTTTTTTTATCTTTTTTGTTTTATTAAACTCTTTGTATTTATAGGAACTACTTGTTGGTACAATCAATCTATCCCCAATATATATTTGTAAGTTTTTGGAGATTTTGTCTCTATTGGCTCTATAGATATTTTGATATTTACGCCCATCTCCATAGTATTTTTGAGCATATTTGGATAGGCTCTCTCCACTTTGAACCTCTACTACGACATAATTAGCTTTTTTCTCTACTACTTTAATCTCTTTTGGTTTTGTATATGATTTTGTAATATTATTATCTGCTTTTATAGTTAGCTGTTTGATACTTTTTTTAATAGTACTCAACTTACTATCTTTTGTTTGGACATCTTTCTCTTTTTTTAGTTCAGCTAACTGTTTCAAAATCTCACTAAGCTGAGATTTAATCTCATCTATATCTTTGTCTCTATCTTCAGGGGTTCTCTCTTTTGAACATTTTAATTCATTTATTTTTAATGAGTCATCACAACCTACAATTTTATCTTGTTTCATGAGAGAATTTTTTGTTTCATCTGTTAAAACAATATTATCTATTTGATTTTGTAAATTTTCAGCTATACTATTAGAACTTAATATAGTTAAAAGAATAATTGAAGAGATAGAATTTGAATGAGAAGCCAATCTGTTAAATAATGTTTTTTCCACTATTTCCCCCTAAAAAGAATAAAAAACCACACATTTTCTTAAAAAAAACAAAATGTATTAATTTAAATAAAAATATACCATAAAATTATAAATATTTTTATAAAATTTATTTATTAATATATTAATTTAAAATTATATTAACTTCTCTTGCCCCAATCTATATATTGCAAAGTCATATTTAATAGGGTCATTCTCATCAAACTCTCTAAGTGTTTGAGTTAATTCTAATGCTGCTTTCATATCATATGTTTTTCGTTTGAGTAGTCCTAATTTTAGAGATATTTGAAAAGTGTGTGTATCTAGTGGCATTATCAAATCTCTCTTATCAATTTTTGACCACAATCCCATATCCAAACTATCCTCTCTAACCATCCATCGTAAAAACATTAGATATCTTTTGTATGTACCTGCTGAGTTCACTTTTTTAGGAATAGAACCTATCAAAAAATTATATCCTCTACTCTCATATGGATATACCTCTTTGATTACTTTTATAAAATTCCATAAACCATCTAAAATATTATGCTCTTTTTTGTATCCAGCATAAAATATATTCTCTATACTATCTAGCTCTTTGAGTCTTTTTAGAGCTATAAATAGTGCTATAACATCATTTGATTTTTGAAAACGATAGTAGTGTGAGGATAGAGACTCTCTTATCTCTTTGTCACCCTTTTGCAACAGAGAAAAATCCAAACTATCTAAAAATTTGACTATCTGTTTAGCATTACCATAAGCAAACAATGCACAAATAAGAGCAATATATTCATCTCTATACCTTTTTGCAATTAGTAATGGGTCAGGTCTATCATAGGATAGTTCACCTATTTTATCTCTTTGTTGAACCTCTTTGTCTAATAACTCTTTGATTTTATTCAATATCTTAACCTTTTGTTAGATGCCAACCTGAACTATATGGACATGGGTATGCTATAAGTAAAATCCCCTGTTCATCATATAAAAATTTGGCTCTTTTTTCTGCTTCATACTCTGTAGGATAAAGCTTTTTGAATTGATGATTACTATCTGTACATAAACAGTAGTCAATAGTATCAAATTCGATATTTATCTCTTTTATGACTGTTTTTTTTGATGATTTTTCTCTAGCTATTATCTCTTTTTTGATACGCTTTAATACTTTTTTGTACTCCATAATTACGATTATATGTATTTATACTTAATCTTAAAATATATGAACTATATAATTTATGAGTATTAATATTTAAAATATTTATTTGAGTTATTTTTTATTAAATTTATAGTACTATTTCTCTATTATAATAGCATTTATATTAATCTAAAAGGGAGTTATTTTGGAAACATCATATAAAAATAAATTGAGGTTAGTTAGAGATGAGCAGTTCAATAATCCTTTAAATGATAAAGAAAAATTGAAAATGATATCTCAAAAAGGATTATTGATAATCATAGCAATATCTATGATTATTTATTTATCCAATATCTTATAAATAAATTTAGATGGATTTTGCATCTATAAGTTCATCTAAAAGTTCTTTTGCTTCATCTTCGGACATATCATCTTCTTCTATCTCTTTTACTATATCTTTACATTCACGATACATCTCTTGAAGCTCTCCCAACTCTTCTTTATCAGCAATAGATGCCATTTTAGCTTTTTCTATCATAGAGAACATCTCATCAATAGCATCTTGCAAATCGGGGATTATTTCTAGTGTCAATAGATTTTTTAGTTTTTCTGTATTTTTCAATAGTTTTCCTATTTATTAAAATTTGTATAGATACCATATATATTTTAGATGGTATCTACTTTTAATTTACATACTACAAGCACTAACGCCTGGAGGTGTTGTAGGTTGGATTGATTGATTATCAGCTCCACCCTCTTCTAAAGTTGTATTTATAAACTCTAATAGTTTATTTGATGCCTCTTGGTATCTTTTTGCTGTTTGAGAATCTGGTTTATGATAAACTATAGGCATACCAGTATCTCCACCTACTCTAATAGCAGGTTCTATAGGTATTCTAGCCAATACAGTGGTATCATACTCTTTTGCTACAGGTTCTGTTGTACCCATACCAAAAATATCTGATTCTGTATTACACTCTGGACATATAAATCCACTCATATTTTCAATAATTCCAGCTGTTGGAATATGAAGTTTTTGGAACATATCTAAACTTCTTCTACTATCATCCAAACTTACTTCTTGAGGAGTTGTAACAGTAATTCCTGCTGTAACTGGTACTGATTGAGCCAAAGTTAATTGAGCATCACCTGTTCCTGGAGGCATATCTATTACTAAAACATCTAGCTCACTCCATAGAATATCTCGTAAAAATTGCTCAATAGCTTTCATAATCATAGCACCTCTCCAGATTAGAGATTGTCCCTCTTCCATTAGTGAACCCATAGACATAATCTCTACACCATAAGCTTTTAGAGGTAGTACTTTGTTACCTTGAATTTCTGGTTTTTGGTCTGCTACACCCATCATTCTAGGAATATTTGGACCATAGATATCAGCATCAAGTAGTCCTACTTTTTTGCCTTGCATAGCCATAGCAACTGCTAGGTTAACTGAAGTTGTTGATTTTCCAACTCCACCTTTTCCTGAACTTACCATTACAAAGCTTTTTACATGTGGTGCTATGTTTTTACCACTTACAGAGTTACTCATCTGTTTTGGTGCTTGAGGTGCCATGATATGTACTTCTACATTTTCAAATCCAAGTTTTTTAAGCTCTTTTGTTGCATCATCTGTAATTTGAGCTTTTACTTCATCAGCAGATGAGGTAATATCAACAACTACAGCTACTTTGTTATCTGTAATTTCTATATTTTTTACAAATCCAAAGGATACAATATCTTTTGTAAACCCTGGATATGTTACATTTTTCAATGCTTCTAAAACATTTTCGTTTGTCATTTAGACTCCTATATTCGGTTTTAATTTCTATACTTTTATACTTTATTATCTAAGAGTAAGCTTATCTGATTAAACTTTTTTTCTATTTTTTTCAAATTTATAGTTTATTATCCATAAAATATCAAAAATAAAAGTTTACTAAGGAATAGTAGGAGCCTCTATCTCTTTACCTAAAAACGCATAACTTTTCCCAATTCTAGCTACAGGTTTAAATGATATTGTTAGTCGCTCTTTGTTTGTGATAATTCTATCATCTATAAATATCTCTTTGACATTTAAAACAATAGGAATGGTAGTTCCTCCTCCTAAATCTATCTCTTGGTTTAGTGTGCAAAAATATGCACTAGGGACATTTTCTATAATAGGAGGATAGTTATCTAATAGTTTTTTGGTTGTTATATCAAAAATTTCAGCTTCACTTACTCCATTATCCAGACTTTTTGAACTAAAGTGCATCTTTTCTAAATCTTTCTCTTCTACCATACATATAGTACATTTTTGAGTTTTACGGATATTGGCTAATGTATCTTTTGGTGTACCATCAGCTTTATGTCCTACACTAATTAATACAGATGCAGGTTCAGAACTTAGACCAATAAAATAGCTAAATGGAGCTATATTTACTATACCATTATCATCTTCTGTTACTACCCATGCTATAGGTCTAGGTAGAATAGTTTGAGCCATAAGTTTATAGTTTTCATTTATTTTTGTATCTTTTTCGAGATTAAATATCATCTTTGTTATCCTTTGTTTTTTAATTTTATATTATTGAATAATTATACATAAAATATTAATGTATAAAATAAAATAGTAATTTAAATGCTAATAGATATAGTAATAGAGCCATAAGTTTTTTGATATGTTTTTGTTCTAGTTTAAATTGCATCATATAGTTACCTATATATCCACCAACTATAGCTGAAAAAGCTACTATAAAAAGTAATACCCAATCCAAATTTACATAACTAGCATAGGTAAAAAATGAACCAAGAGCTGAAAAAGGTACAACAAAACTAACAGCTATAGCCACTTTTTTAGGTGCAAATCCCAATAGTGTTAATACTGGGATAAGAATATTACCTCCACCAACACCTAAAAGTCCTGCCAAAAAACCAACAATTGCACCAACTATAAAAAGAGCAGTAGTTCCTTGCACATGAAAAAGTGCCTTTTTTTTGCCAAACATCATCATAGAAGCACTATAAAAAAGCATTAACATAAATAGAAATTTAACTATATCTTCATTGATAAAACGGCTACTATATGCACCTATAGGGGCGAAAATCAACATCATTAAAGCGATAGGAAAAACAAATTTATACTCAACAACTTTTCGTTTGATATTCATAATACTAGATGTAATAGTAGTTGTAGCACCAGCAAAAAGTCCAATAGCTTTAGCTAGAGTAAAATCAACACCTAAAAAGTTTAAAATAGGAATAAGTGCTACTCCACTTCCTGCACCACCCATAGAAAATAGTGTAGATAGTAATAGAGTCAAAATTCCATAAGTTATATACTCTTGCATATTATTTTCTCTCTTTTAATAAAAATAGTACAGATATAAGTGTACCAAGACCTAAAATATTACATATAATAAATGTCTCATTTAGTCCAACTGTATCACCTAAAAAACCAATAAGTAAAACACTAATAGAACTAAGTCCAAAATTTATTCCCATATATATACTGTGCATAAATGTAGGCATAGGGGAGTTAGTATCTTGAACTAAAGCCATTAATACAGGAGCAGGAGCAAATATAAAAACTCCTAATATAGCTAGTATTATAATATGGTGAGTATATAAAAATAGAGCCATAAAGATAATGCTACCTAGTGAACTATATAGTAAAATTTTATCTCTTCCTCTTTTATCTGAAAATTTGCCAGAAAAAAATACTCCAACTACTCCACTAAATTGTAAAATAGATAGAGCAATACCTGCATACCATAGTGAGTTGCCATTATTGACTAAATATACTGGTAGATATAGTGATAGTGAACTCTTTAATGCTGAATTAAACAGCATAAAAGAGCCTAAAAAATAAAATAGGTTTTTGTGTTTTTTTAAAATAGTTTTGACATCACCTTTTTCAATTTTTTTGGCTTTGATATGTGTGCTAAAATTTCTAAATTTAATATATAATAATATAGAAGATATAATTCCAATAGGCATAAGTTTATAACTTCCCTCCAATCCCCACCAAGATACAGCTGATGTAATTAAAATTGGACCCAAGGTTCTAGCCAACTCACCACCTACCATAAAATAGCTCATGCCTCTTCCTGTTTCATCACCTGATGATTGTTTAATCATTGTAGGAGAAGGAATATGAAAAAGTGCAGAGCTAACTCCTGCTATACCCAAAAGTAATATTAGAACAAAATATGATGGTGCAACTCCCAATAGACTCATACTAATAGCTGTAATAGCTGGAGTTAATATTACAAAATATTTGACATTGGTTCTCTCTGCCATTAATCCAAGTAGAGGATTAAATAGAGCAGGGAGTCGTCTAATAATATCCAAAAAAGCTACCAAAGATAGACTCAATCCTAACTTCTCTATAATAAGTGGTAGTAGAGGAGCCAAAAAAGAGGAAAATATATCATGAGCAAAATGTGCTGAAGATATTGTTAAGACTTCTGTTTTATTAAATTTTTTATTCATAAACTGCCATTTTTATTTGTTTTTTAAATTTTATTATATTAAAATAATTTATAATTATTATTTGAGTAGATTATATAATAGCTTTACTTATATGTTCTTGTTTATTATATGTTAATTATATAGGGTTATAATTCAAAAAAGGAACTAGATGAAAATTAATACTTCACTTTCTGTTATAGTTAGAATTTTTTTATGGGTTGTTATGCTTTTTGGAGGTGCATGGTATAGTATTGTTCAAGATATTGATAATCCATATTTTCAGAATATATATTTTCATATAGTAACAGCTATATTAGGGATTATAATAATACTTTTATCTTTTAGAGCATCAGCAACAGGAGGTAAAGAGTTAACAAAAGGAAGAGTAGGAGATATTCCTAGATTAGAGACAAATAGATTAGTCACTACAGGAATTTATAAATGTATGCGTCATCCTATGCTTTTTGGTTTGACTCTTTTGCCTTTGGGATGGGCTTTGTTGTTAGGTAGTCCAACATTTATTACTAAACTTGCTCCTTTGGAGATGATTTTTATTATCATTATGGTAATAATTTTTGAGGAGATGGAAGTAAATAAAAAATTTGGTAAAAAATATCAAGCCTATAGAGAAGAGACACCTATGGTCTCTTTTGAGTGGAAATGTCTCAAAAAATTATTTTATCGATAATAGTTTATAATGATTAAAAAAATATGGAAATAAAATGAAAGCAATGATATTATCAGCAGGTCTTGGTACTAGGATGAGACCATTAACAAATCATACTCCAAAGCCTCTATTAGAAGTGGGAGGAAAACCTCTAATTGTGTGGCATATAGAGAGATTGAGAGAGGCAGGATTTAGAGATATAGTTATCAATGTTGCCTATTTAGGCTATAAGATTATGGATTATTTAAAAGATGGTGTGGCTTATGGTGTTAATATTGAGTATTCTGATGAGCAAGATGAAGGTGCACTTGAAACAGCTGGTGGCATAATAAAAGCTTTGCCACTTTTAAGTGATACATTTTTAGTTCTCAATGGAGATATATGGACAGACTATTTATATGATAATAGTTTCAAATTTTCAAAAGATATTTTGGCTCATTTGGTGCTTATAGATAATCCAGAACATAATCCAACTGGTGATTTTATATTAGATGGTTCAGATAAAAAATATACATTTTCTGGTATTGGTTACTATTCAAAAGAGTTGTTTAGAGATTTAGATTATGGCAAGAGGGCTTTAGCTCCATTACTTTTTCAGGCTCAAAAGGATAATAGATTAACTACAGAGTATTTTAGTGGAGAGTGGTATGATATTGGAACTCCAGAGAGATTAAAAATTTTGGACAAAAAACTTTTAGATAGATAGGATAAATGAAGTCTCAAAGAGACATCATTTATCTTTTAATTGTTTATCAAACTGGTTTAAATTTATTAATACAAATCTATATGCTACCCAAACCATAATAGGTAAACTAAGATACCATATAATTTCATCTAAATATTCCATACTCTACTCCTTAATAGTGATGTGAGTCTGATTTGACTTCATCTATAGTTAATTTTGTTTTATCCATACTATACCATATCATTATAATATAACCCAATACAATAGGAACTAAAAGAGAGACTACACTCATAACACTAAGAGTATAATAACTCCCCGAGCTATTTTCAATAGTTAATGAACTTTGCAAATCACTCAATGATGGATAAAATACAGTATGATTAATACCCAAAAGCATTAATAATATAGTAATAATTATAACAGTACCAACACCTGTAAACCATATAGCTTTAGATGAATTTTTAAATATTGCTATATAAATACCTATTAAAAACCCTACTATACCAATAACCAAAAGAGCTAATAACAGAGGATAATCTAAAAGATTTTGCAATATTTTCATAGGAATAACCAAAATATGACCACTGTTATCATAACCATATCCATTGTTAATAGATATCATAGTAACAAGAGCTAAAAATAGAGGTAAAAATATTAAAAATTCTCGTTTTAAAAATACCAATATACGATTTGAGATATTTTGATTGTCTAAATTATTATAAAAATATAATAGTCCTTGAATTCGAGAAAGTAATACTAAAACTACACCAAAGAGTATATTAAAAGGATTTAATAGTGCTTCTAATCCATAAGTAGATGTTGTCCAATGAGATAAATTCATCTCATCTACTTTAAAATTTCCTCCACTATATAGTGTTCCTATGGCTACACCTAAGAGAAAAATACCTAAAGAACCATTGAGAAAAAGTAACCACTCATAAAATCTCTCTCCAAATAAATTATTGGGTTTTTTTCTATACTCATAAGATACAGCTTGAATAATAAAACAGAACAAAATTGCCATCCAAACAAAATATGCACCTCCAAAGCTCACAGCATAAAAAAGAGGAAATGCAGCAAAAATTGCTCCACCAAACATAACTAAAGTAGTAAAACCAAGTTCCCATTTTCTACCCAAAGAGTTTATAATAAGGTCTCTCTCATCTTCTGTTTTACCAAGTCCATAAAGCAGAGTTTGCCCACCTTGAACAAACATCATAAAAACCAATAATCCACCAAGTAAACTAACTAAAAACCACCAATAATTCTGTAACATATAGAGTGTAAACATACTAATTACCTCCCTCTACACCCAATTTTATTTGGGTTAGCATAATTTTAATCTCTGCGATTAATAAACCTGTAAATAAAATAGCAAAAAGCCAAAAAGTTATCATAACTGAACTAGATGCTATATTTGAAGTAGCCATACCTACAGGTAATAAATCTTGAATAGCCCAAGGCTGTCTTCCTACTTCTGCTACTATCCATCCTGTCTCTTGAGCTATATATCCTAAAGGAATACTCCAAACCATCGCCCATAAAAGCCATCTTTTTGAACTGATTTTGTCTCTGAGTACAGCACATAAAGCTATAATAAATAAAATCAAAAACCATGTTCCAAGTGCTACCATTGTATGAAAACTATAAAAACTTAATGCTATATTAGGAACAGCATCTTCTGGTTTTTGTAAATACCCATAACCCATATATGCTTGATGTGCTTCAAATCGCTCTTTTGCTATTTCTGCTCTATCTTTATCTCCAATTTTTTTTGCATTTTTATACTCTTTTAATGCCTCTATAGCGATTTTACCCTCCTTGATTTTTTGAGATATACCCATAACACCTTTTTGAGAATTACCATAGAGCATATCCTCAATACCTGGAACAAAAGCATCAATCTTATGATAGCCTAAAAAAGATAATGCTGATGGAATTTCTATTTTAAAATCAAATGCTTTTTGATTGTCTCCAAACTTTTTTTCACTATTTAATACTCCCACAGCAACAATTCCAGCTCTATTTTCACCTTTATAAAGCCCCTCCATAACAGCTAATTTCATAGGTTGAGTTTGTGCTACATTATAAGCAGAATTATCTCCTGTTGTTATTACAAATAAAGAGGTAATCAAACCAAAAGATGCACTAACAATAATACTTCTTTTTGCAAAAAGAGTATCTCTCTTTTTTAGTAGATACCATGCACTAATTCCCATTACAAAAAGTGAAGCCATGACATAACCACTACTTACTGTATGTAAAAATTTACTAACGGCATTTGGGTTAAAAATCACATCTCCAAAATTTTGCATCTCATTTCTTGCTGTATCTGGATTAAAATACATACCAACTGGATGTTGCATCCACCCATTTGCAACCAATATCCATAAAGCTGATAAGTTAGAACCAATAGCCACTAACCAAGTAGAGAGTAAATGTGTCTTTTTGCTTACTTTGTTCCATCCAAAAAACATTACAGCAAAAAAGGTAGATTCCATAAAAAATGCCATCAATCCTTCAATAGCAAGTGGTGCACCAAAAATATCCCCAACTATCCATGAGTAGTTTGACCAGTTAGTACCAAATTCAAACTCCATAATAATCCCTGTAGCCAAACCAATAGCAAAATTAATTGCTAAAAGAGTCATCCAAAACTGTGTTGTTTTTTTCCACCACTCATCTCCTGTACGAACATAGATACTCTCCATAATCGCAACAATAAAAGTAAGCCCCAATGTCAAAGGGACAAAAAGCCAATGGTATAATGCAGTTAATGCAAACTGTGCACGAGACCAATCGACTAAAACATCTGTAATTTCCATAATTATTCTATTCCTTTGTAAGTTGTTCTAAAATATAATAACTTCTCTGAGTATCATTATCAAATTTTTTTTCTAAATAGTTCGGAAAAAAAAGCCATTTGATAATACCAAAGAAAATAATGAATTTAATAACTATAATAAGCCATAACCTCTTGCCTAAACGCATTTTTGAAAATCCTTCTCTATAAAAAGAGAAGATTTTTTTAATTAAATCTATGACCCATTCCTTTTCTTGAATCTCGTCTTTCTCCATGTTTAATAATATTTCCGATATTGGTATCATCCAAAATCTCTAATTCTCCAGCTTCAAATTTAGAGATTACATCTTCAAGTAAAATACGCTCAAATCCTGTATGATATAGTTGTAATCCATAGTTTTTAGCTTTTTTATAAGGACCAACTCCTATCTCTTGAATTAAAAGTGCTTCTATACCCATCTCTTTGAGCCACTCAATA
>Ga0256843_1001952_pt1 | contig 15549 bp, 12 predicted proteins | sample AlvinellametaG_FD_191572 | JGI IMG/M metagenome (GOLD analysis project Ga0256843, IMG submission 191572) | Pompeii worm associated microbial communities from hydrothermal vent at the East Pacific Rise, Pacific Ocean - Alvinella | ecosystem: Host-associated > Annelida > Integument > Unclassified ... | reverse complement strand
GGGGGTTATACCCAGCTCCATCCCGAACCTGGAAGTCAAGCCCCTCAGCGCTGATAATACTGCACCCTCCGGGTGTGGGAAGGTAGGTCGACGCCGGGCTGGAGGTTTCCTCCTCTATCACTCCTGCCAACACTGAAACACGACTTTTATCAGATTAAAACTCTAGCCACAAAATCGCATCTAACTGTGTACCGCTCTCAATGCAAATTTTTCTAAAAATATAATGTTTTGTTATTTTACCATGGTATAATGTGGCACTTAAAGTCAGTCTCATCGCAACCGATGTAAGATATGACAAACGGTGAAAGGGATGGCATGAAGCAAATTTTAGCGGTACTTCTCGGAGTCGGTCTTACAGTCACTTTTACACAGGCGTCTGTTTTCAAAGGGCAGCGTGCCTATATGAAACTGTGCAAAAAATGTCACAAGTCCGGTGGAAAACTGGCCATGTCCCATACCCAGAACGAGTGGGAGGACTACTTTGACGAGAATGCCAGGCTCTTGAAAGAGGTGCACAAAAACAACAAGACGGCCATGCAGAAGCTCAACTCCAAAAGATTCGAGAAAAACATCCGGCACATGCGGCAGTTTTTTTTGAAGTATGCCAGCGACAGCGGGAACGTCCCGGCCTGCAACTAGGATGAAACGGTAGGGTTTTTACCGCCGAATTTGTTACAATAGCGAACTTATTTACGGGAGTTTGCTATGGGTAAAATGTGGTCCGGACGTTTCAGTAAGAATGCCTCTTCTCTGCTCGATCAGTTCAACGCTTCGTTGAATTTTGACAAGAAACTTTACCGATATGACATTATGGGTTCTTTGGCACACGCCTCGATGCTCAAGGCCCAGGGGATATTGAGCGAAGAGGAGTATCGTCAGATCGAAAAGGGCCTGCAGGAAGTTCTCAGGGAGATCGAATCGGGTGATTTCTCTTTCGACATCTCCGACGAAGATATCCATATGGCCATTGAGAAGCGTCTGACACAGATCATCGGAGAGGCGGGAAAAAAACTTCATACCGCCCGAAGCCGCAACGACCAGGTGGCGCTCGATTTTCGTCTCTATGTGCAGGCCCACAACGAAATCATCCGGGAACTTTTACTGAAAGTGATCGCCACCCTGAGCGAAACGGCCGAAAACCATACGGAAACGATGCTTCCGGGGATGACCCATCTGCAGCACGCCCAGCCGATCAATTTCGGTTATCACCTGATGGCGTATGCCTCGATGCTCAAACGTGATTACGAACGATTCGACAGCAGTTTTGAACGCAACAACCTCTCTCCCATCGGGTGCGCGGCGCTGGCCGGCACGCCTCACCCCGTGGATCGGAGGATGACTGCGGAAGAGCTGGGGTTTGACGCGCCGACACTCAACTGCCTGGATACGGTGAGCGACAGGGATTTCGCCCTCGAGATGCTTTTTAATATCGCGACGATGATGATGCATATTTCACGACTGGCGGAAGAGTTGATTCTCTGGTCGAGTTCCGAGTTCGGATTCGTGACGCTCAGCGATGCCTACTCGACCGGAAGTTCGATCATGCCCCAGAAAAAAAATCCGGACGTTCCGGAGCTTCTACGAGGCAAAACCGGTCGGACCTACGGCAATCTGATAGCGCTGCTGACGGTGATGAAGGGGCTGCCGCTCGCGTACAACAAGGATATGCAGGAGGACAAGGAAGGGACCTTCGACAGCGTGGAGACGGCGGAAATCTCTCTGACCATACTCAATGAAGTGATCGCGACAATGACGGTCAACAAAGAACGGATGGAACAGGCCTGCAAAGTCGGTCATCTGAGCGCCACGGATCTCGCTGATTACCTGGTGGAAAAGTGCGGCATTCCTTTTCGCGAGGCCCACTTCATCACGGGCCGTGCAGTGGCCCTGGCGGAGCAAAAAGGGGTGGATCTGAGCGAATTGGGCGCCCACGATCTCCAGAACATCGACGGGAGAATCGGTGAAGATGTCACGGGATATCTCTCGATCCGCCACTCGATGAATGCCCGAAACTCCGAGGGCGGGACGTCGACGGCCCGGACGAAGGAGCAGATCGCCTCGATCCGTCGATGGCTCGGGGAAAAAGTGAAGGATTGAACCGGTGATGCAGGAGGCGGGAAGAGAAACCTGCCTCTTGCGGAAGGTGGGGAAATCAGAGGTTTTTCAGGGGTTCGTCCCGGGTCAGGTGGGTCCACTTCAGGCGCGCCCCTCCCAGAAGATGAAAGTGAAGGTGCGGGACCTCCTGTCCGCCGTCTTTGCCGTTGTTGGTGACAAGGCGGTAGCCTGTCTTGTCCAGGCAGAGCTCTTCGGCGACCTTCTGGATAAAGGGGGTCATTTTCGCGATCAGCTCCGGTGACGCCGACTGGAAATTCTCTACATGCTCTTTGGGGATGATGAGAATGTGGACGGGTGCGATCGGGTTGATGTCGTGAAACGCCAGGAACTCGTCGTCTTCGAGGACCTTGTTGGACGGGATCTCTCCCGCTACGATTTTGCAGAATATGCACATATGTCGACTCCCTCGTCTTTTTGGTACCATTATACCAAAGCACGCTCTTTACTGCCTCTTAATGAAGTTTGTACTACAATCGCCCCATTCTATAGAGTTGGAGAGAGTCCATGGAAGACTGGATCGACAAGATCGACGCTGCCGATTCGCTCGATGCGCTGGAGCAGATACGTATCGGGTTGTTCGGCAAAAAGGGTGAACTGGCCAAAGCTTTCGCCGCGATGAAAAACGTGGCGCCCGACGAGAAGCCGAAAGTGGCCAAGGAGCTCAATCAGCTCAAACAGCGGCTCACAAAAGCGTTTGAAGAGAAAAAGGCGGCTCTGGAGGCCGAAGCGCTCGAAGCGAAACTTCGGGCCGAGGCGATCGACGTTTCGCTCTACACCCCCCGGCCGCAAAGCGGCGCGCTGCATCCGGTGATGCAGACGATGGACCGGATTATCGACTATTTCGCTTCGCTCAACTTCTCCGTCGAAGGCGGCCCGCTGGTCGAAGACGAGTTTCACAATTTCGAGGCGCTGAACCTTCCTGACTATCACCCGGCGCGGGATATGCAGGATACTTTCTATTTCAAAGACGGCAAGCTGCTGCGCACCCACACGTCGCCGGTGCAGATCCGTACGATGATGCGTGAAAAACCCCCGATCCGGATGATCAGCCCGGGTGCGGTTTTTCGGCGCGATTTCGACCTGACCCATACACCCCAGTTCCACCAGGTGGAAGGACTCGTCGTCGACGAGGAGGGCAAGGTCTCTTTCGCCAATCTCAAATGGATTCTCGAGGACTTTCTCCATGAGATGTTCGGGGAGGTGGACGTTCGGTTTCGTCCCAGCTTTTTCCCTTTTACCGAGCCGTCGGCGGAGGTTGACATCAGCTGTATCTTCTGCGGCGGTGAAGGGTGTCGGGTCTGCTCCCATACCGGATGGCTGGAGGTGCTCGGTTGCGGCATGGTCGATCCCAACGTCTTCAAGGCGGTCGGGTACGAAGGTGTCAGCGGGTACGCTTTCGGGCTCGGTGTCGAGCGTTTCGCGATGTTGATCCACAGGATTCCCGACTTGCGCTCTTTGTTTGAGGGCGATCTTCGTTTGCTGGAGCAGTTTCAATGATTGTCACGAGAACATGGCTGGAAGAGTGGGTCGAGCTCGAGGGAATTTCGACCGCGGAGATATGCACCAAACTCAACGCCATCGGCCTGGAGGTTGACGCGCTCAAAGAGTACCGAATGCCCGAAAAGATCGTCGTGGGGCGTGTCGTTACCTGTGAGAAACACCCCGATGCCGACAAACTGAGCGTCTGCCAGATCGATCTGGGGACCGCGGTTCGGCAGATCGTCTGCGGGGCCGGAAACATCGCGGCGGGGCAGTACGTCCCTGTCGCCACGGTGGGGGCCGTGATGCCGGGCGGCATGACAATCAGGCATGCCAAGCTGCGCGGCGTGGAGAGTGACGGGATGGTCTGCTCGGCCGAGGAGCTCGGGCTTCCCCGGCTGGGAGAGGGTATCCTGGTACTCGACGAAAGTGTCGGGAAACTGGAGCCGGGGCGCGAGCTCGGCGATTACGCTCTCCTCAACGACGATGTCATCGAGATCGAGTTGACGGCCAACCGGGGGGATTGTCTGAGTATCCACGGGGTGGCCCGGGAACTCTCCGCAGGGTTCGACCGGCCGATGAAGCCTTTCGATTACCGCATCGAAGAGGAGACGGCCCAGGGAATCGGCCGGATATTCCAGTTTACCCACCAGGGCAATCCCGAAGTGAGTCTTCTCTATCGGGCCGTTGAAGTCAACGAGGCGGCGCTTCCGCTTCTTTTACGCCTGCGTCTGGCGCTCGTGGAAGCGGATGCGAAAGAGGGAATCGACGGGTTTCTGGCCTACGCGATCCATACGGGAGGCGTCGTGCTGCGGGAGTACGGCTTCTCCAAACTGGCACAAAGCGAAGGGAAAGCGGAGCTCAGGCTCAAAGAGGGGGCAGGGGGCCTCGGACTGCTGGAGAGCGGCGGAAAACCTGTCGGCATCGTGGGGATACGCCAGGAGGCGGCGGTGCGTGCCGACACTTCGGAGACGCGTCTGCTTCTGGAAGCGAGTTACGTGGCTCCCGAATTGATCGCCCCGGCCGTCAAAGAGCAGAAGCTCGAAACGGATCCCCTCTACTACCGTACTTCCCGCGGAAGCGAACCGGATCTGGATTTCGGCATGCGTCTGCTCGGATGGCTGCTCAAACGCTACACCGATGCGAAGATCTACACCGGATGCAGTGAATACACGACGTTGAAAGAGCCGCTGCGGCTCGATATCTCGATCGAGATGATCGAATCGATCGTGGGCCAGCCGATCGCCGTGAACCGGGTGGTCACGATTCTCTCGAAGCTCGGCTTTCGTCTCGTTAAAAGCGAAGCGGGCAAGGTGATCGTCGACGTCCCTCTTTTCAGGCACGACATTATCAACCGCCAGGATGTGGTGGAAGAGATTGTCCGCATGGTGGGCATCGACAACATCGCATCACGGCCGATGCGCTTCATGGAAGCGAATAGAGTGACGTACGACCTCCGCCGCTACCGTTTTCTGAGAGACATCCGCCTCAAGGCGGTGGCCAACGGCTTTTTCGAGACCGTCCATTATATCTTTTGCGACAATGCCCGGCTCAGGGAGCTCGGACTCAAGCCTGTGAAGGACGGAAAAGCGCTGCTCAACCCCATCACCAACGAGATGGACGGATTGCGCCCGAACCTGATGGTGACGATGCTCGATTCGCTGCGTCGCAACGTGGCCATGTCGAAGCGGCGTATTCCTCTGTTTGAAACGGGGAGGGTGTTTGATGAGGAGCGCAACGAGACGTTCCATCTGCTTCTGGCCTACAGCGGGGAGAAGGAGATGGAGGCGGTGCCCAACGCCGGCAAACCCGCGCCCATCGACTTCGCTGCCTTCGCGGACAAAGTCGCCGCGGTGATCGGGGTTTTCGAACTGCGGGCCTGTGAACCGAAGAACGCGCTGATGCACCCCTATCAATGCGCGGAGATCGTGATCGACGGCGAGCCTGCCGGCGTGCTTTCCAAGCTTCATCCGCTCGTCGCCCGGGCCTATGACCTTCCCGACACCTATTTCGCGGAGCTGGAGGTGCCGAAGCTGCAGATGCGCCACGTCAATGCCGGAGCCATCAGCGCCTTCACGCCGGTTCAGAGGGATCTGAGTGTCGTGGTCCCGGCGGACACCTCCTACACGCAGGTCAGATGGGCGCTCGAGGGATACCTGCCCGAGACGGTGCAGCGATTCTTCCCGATCGACCGATACAGCGATGAGAGTCTGGGAGACGCGATGAGTCTGACGCTGCGATTTATCATCTCCTCGATGGAGAAGACGCTCGAGGAGGCGGAGATCAACGCGATCATGGAGAAGGTTCTCGAACGCCTTCGGGAATCGTGCGACGCGAGGCTGCGATGAGCCGGCTGCATGTAAAGAGGGCGAATGCCTTCGACCTGGTCTGCAATGAAATCGCGAGCGACAAGTCGATCTCACACCGGTGCGCGATGTTCGCGCTGCTCAGTGACAAACCGAGTACCGTGCGAAACTATCTGCGGGCCGAAGATACGCTCAATACGCTGGAGATCGTCAAAAAACTGGGGGCGAAAGTCGAAGATGACGGCGTGACGATGCGCATCACTCCGCCGGAGGCCCTCACCGAACCCGACGACGTGCTCGACTGCGGCAATTCGGGAACGGCGATGCGTCTTTTTTGCGGCTTTCTGAGTTCGCTGCCGGGTCATTTCGTCCTCACGGGCGACAAATACCTCCGGCGGCGGCCGATGAAGCGGGTCACCGCGCCGCTGACGCAGATCGGCGCCGGGATCGACGGACGGGAAGAGGGCAATCTCGCCCCTTTGTGCATCCGGGGCCGGACGCTGCGCTCTTTTAACTACGAAAGCCCCATCGCGTCGGCGCAGGTCAAGAGCGCCATGATCCTGGCGGCGCTGCGTGCCGACGGGGTCTCGACCTACAGGGAACCGGAGCTCAGCCGTGACCACACCGAACGGATGCTTCGGGGCATGGGGGCCAACATCGAGAGCTGGGAGACGATCACCGTCGAGCCGATGCGCGGGCCGTTGCAGCCGCTGGATATCACGGTGCCCGCCGATCCCTCCAGCGGTTTCTTTTTCGCCGTGGCGGCCGCGATCGTACCGGGCAGCCGCGTCATCATCGAAAACGTCACTCTCAATCCGACACGCATCGAAGCCTACGAGGTGTTGAAACGGATGGGGGCGCGCGTGGAGCAGGTGGAGAAAGAGAATCGCTACGAACCGATCGGCGACATCGTCGTCACGTACAACGGCCGCCTCAAGGGAGTGGAGGTGAGCGAAAGGATCGCGTGGCTTATCGACGAGCTTCCGGCCCTGGCCGTCGCCATGGCCACGGCGGAAGGCACGAGCGTGGTGCGCAACGCCGAAGAGCTGCGGGTCAAGGAGTCCGACCGCATCGCCTCCGTGCTCGAGGGTCTCGCACGCTGCGGCATCGTCTGCCGGGAGCATGAGGACGGTTACGAGATCGAGGGGGGGACTTTGCAGAGTGCGACCGTCGACAGTCACGGCGACCATCGCATCGCCATGAGTTTCGCCATCGCCGGCCTCGTAGCGGAGATGACCGTCGAAGACACCGACTGCATCGAGACCTCGTTCCCCAATTTTGTGGAGATACTCTCCCGGATTACCGAGGTGCAAAAATGGAGATAGAACTGGCCAAGAGCTACGGTTTTTGTTTCGGCGTGAAGCGGGCCATCAAGATCGCCGAGGAACATCCCGGGGCTTCGACCCTGGGCCCGCTGATTCACAACAACATGGAGATCGCGCGGCTGAAAAAAGACTTCAACGTCTCCCTGGCGAACTCTTTGGAAGAGGTCCAGGAGGGGCAGGCGACGGTCATACGCACCCACGGGATCCCCAAAAACGACCTCAAAAGACTCAAGGCCAAAGGCGGGGAGGTGATCGACGCCACCTGCCCGTTCGTCACCAAGCCCCAGCAGATCGTCGAGGAGATGAGCGCGGAAGGGTACGATATTGTCATCTTCGGCGACGTGAACCACCCCGAAATCAAGGGGGTTATGAGTTATGCCACCGGGCCGGTGCATGCGGTTCTGTCGGTCGACGAAGTGGCCTCTTTGCATCTGCGTGAACGGGTGGCGCTGGTGGCCCAGACGACCCGCAAAATCGAAGAGTACAACAAGATCGTCACCTACCTGGTGCCCCGGCACAAGGAGGTACGCGTCTTCAACACGATCTGCAACGCCACCTTCGAGAACCAGGATGCCGCCAGGGAGCTGGCCCAGCGGGCCGACGTGATGGTCGTCATCGGGGGCAAACAGTCCTCCAATACCAAACAGCTCTACACGATCTGCAAACAGTACTGCCCCGATACCTACCACATCGAAAGCAAAGAGGAGCTGGAGAAAGGGTGGTTTGAGGGCAAAAAGCTGTGCGGCATCACGGCGGGCGCGTCGACGCCTGAGTGGATCATCGAAGAGATTATTGGAAAAATAAGAGAATTTAAAGTATAATAACGGACTTTAAAATCATGGGTGTACCAAACACCCAAATCACGGAAGGAATCAGGTATGGACAAGGCCTCAATGGAAGAGTTTGAGAACATGGAGGAAGACTTCGCGTCGATGCTCGACGCGTTCGAGAAAAAGGAGCAGGGCGGAAGCATTACGGACGGTGTGATCGTGGAGATTCGCGAAAGCGACAATCAGGCGCTGGTCGACGTGGGCCGCAAGCAGGAGGCGGCCGTCAATCTCGACGAGCTCAAAGACGAAGAGGGCAACCTCACCTTCAACGTGGGCGACACGATTCCCGTCGTCATTACCGGCTATCGCAACGAACGCCCGCAGGCGTCGTATCAGAAGGCGATCCGCAAGGCCAATGTGCGCAAGTTCATCGAAGAGCACGCCGAGGATGCCGAAGGCATGGTGGTCGAAGGAAAAGTGGTGCGCAAAAACCGCGGCGGCTATTTTGTCGTCACCGACGACAACGTCGAGTTTTTCATGCCGATGAGCCAGGCGGCTTTCGCCATGGGCAAAAACCCGATCGGCAAAGAGATCAAAGCGGTGATCCTGAAACTGGACAAGGATCGCGACTCGATCGTCGTCTCCCGCCGCAAATTCCTCGATCAGCAGCGCAAGGCCCGCAAAGAGATCGTCGACAAGCTGATGGAAGAGGACACCATCGTCGAAGGCGAGATCAAGAAGATCACAAGCTACGGCATGTTCGTCGATGTCGGCGGCGTCGAAGGGCTGGTGCACTACAGCGAAATCAGCTACAAAGGGCCGGTCAATCCCGCCTCCTTGTACAACGAAGGGGACAAGGTCGAGGTCAAGGCGATCGGATACGATCCGAAAAAACGCCACCTCTCCCTCTCCATCAAGCAGACGATGCCCGATCCGTGGGACGAGATCATCGAGCAGCTCGAAGAGGGTGACGCCATCAAGGTGACCGTCAGCAACATCGAGCCCTACGGCGCGTTCGTCGATCTGGGCAACGACATCGAAGGGTTCTTGCATGTCTCCGAAGTCTCCTGGGACAAAGACATCAAAAACCCCAAAGACTATCTCAACGTCGGCGACGAGATCGACGTGGAAGTGATCGAAATCAATCCCGAAACCCGCCGGCTGCGCGTCTCCTACAAAAACCTGCAGCCCAAACCTTTCGACGAGTTTCTCCAGAAACATCGCGAAGGCGAAGTGGTCAAGGGCGTGGTCACGACGCTGACCGATTTCGGCGCGTTTGTGCGCATCGACAAAGTCGAAGGGCTGCTGCACAACCAGGATGTCTCCTGGGAAAAAGGCTCCAAAGCGAAAGATCTGCTCAAGAAAGGGGACGAGGTCGAAGTGAAGATCATCAAGATCGATCCCCAGCAGGAGCGTATCAGCCTGAGCAAAAAGGCCCTCGAAGAGAGCCCCATCGACCGCTTTGCCAACGAGCACAAGGTGGGCGATATCGTCAAAGGCAAAATCCGCGATGTGAAAGATTTCGGTGTCTTCGTCGAACTCGAAGACGGCGTCGACGCGCTGATCCGCAAAGAGGACGTGAGCCCTCTGAACATCGAAGAGCTCGAAAAGGGTCAGGAGATCGAGGGCGTGATCGTCATGCTCGATCCCGCTTCCAACAAGATCCGTCTCTCCGTACGCCGACTTGAGCGACAAAAAGAGCGTGACGCGCTCAACGCTTTCAACGACAGTGAAGATCGCCTGACGATCGGAGACATTATCAAAGACCAGCTGTAGGTCTTTGCATGAACCGCCTGTTGATACTCCTTTTCGGGATCGTATCGACGGGGGCGGTTCTTCTACTGCTTCTCATGCTCTACCGGTATGCCAATCAGCAGACCGTAACCGTAGCGACACCATCTACCGAACACGGATCGTTTCTCCAGAAAAAGCAGAGTGAGCAGGCGGGCGCGCGCTGGCTCAGGGACCTGGCGGCCCGAAAAAAACCCGATTTTTCCTACGCGGTCAGCGAGATGGAGATCGACCTGCCGCTGAAGAAGAAACCGGAACCGAAAAGCTCCTACCGTCTGGTTCTCAAAGATCTCGACGGATACAAGATCTTCTGTGTCCGGCAGGTTCTCGAGCAAAATGGCATCGAGTATGCCATGTTTCGCGAGAATCGCAGCGGTGTGCTCGTCGTCCGTGACCTGAACCGCAAAGAGCTCGACCGTATCGTCGGTCTGGTTCGCGAATACGACGTCAAAATCGACATCGAAAAAACTACAAAGGATTAGGATGCAAAAGCATGTCATTATGGTGTGTGACCATATTCATGAAAGCGGCCTGAAAATGCTGGAATCCCAGCCGGATATCGAATACATCAACGCGGCGGACCTGCCCAAGGACGAGCTTCTCAATGTGATCGGCAAAGCCGATGTGGCCATCACCCGAAGCTCCACCGAGGTCAACGAAGCCTTCCTGGAAGCCGCGACCAACCTCAAGGCGCTGGTGCGTGCAGGCGTCGGCGTGGACAATGTCGACATCGAAGGGTGCAGCAAACGCGGCATCATCGTCATGAACGTTCCCACCGCCAACACCATCGCCGCCGTGGAGCTGACGATGGCGCATATGCTCGCGTGCATGCGCGCTTTTCCCTACGCGCACAACCATCTCAAACTCGACCGCGTCTGGAAACGGGAGAAGTGGTACGGCTACGAGCTCAAAGACAAAAAACTGGGCATCATCGGATTCGGAAATATCGGCAGCCGTGTCGGCATCCGCGCCAAAGCGTTCGAGATGGACGTCATCGCCTACGACCCCTACATCGAGCCGTCGAAAGCGACCGACCTGGGTGTGGAATACACAACCGACTTCGACGACATTCTCGCCTGTGACGTCATCACGATCCACACGCCCAAAAACCAGGAAACGATCGGCATGATCGGCAAGAAAGAGATCGCGAAGATGAAAGACGGCGTGGTGCTGATCAACTGCGCCCGCGGCGGTCTTTACGACGAAGAGGCGCTGCTGGAGGGTCTTAAAAGCGGAAAGATCCGGTTCGCCGGTATCGACGTTTTCACCAAAGAGCCCGCTGTCGACAACCCGCTGCTGGATCTTGACAACATCACCGTCACGCCGCATCTTGGCGCCAACACCCACGAGTCCCAGTACAAGATCGCGACGCAGGCGGCCCAGCAGGCGCTCGACGCCGCGCGGGGGATCAGTTATCCCAACGCTTTGAACCTGCCTATCCGCGAAAACGAGATTCCCGAGTCGGCACGGGCCTACCTGGAGCTGATCCAGAAGATCGGTTTTCTCGCGGCGCAGGCCAACAAGGGGGCCATCAAGTCTCTGCGCATCGTCGGCGAAGGCGAGATCGGAGAATACATCGATTCGCTCGCGACGTTCGCGGCGGTCGGCGCGCTTAAGGAGGCCCTGGGCGAAAACATCAACTACGTCAACGCCGAGTTCGTCGCCAAGGAGCGGGGGATCGACATCCAAAAGAGCGCCGAACCGTCAAAAGGGGCTTTCAAAAACCGTGTTTCGGTCCGCCTGACCACCGAAAACGGCGTCGTGGAGATCGGAGGCACCATCTTCAACGACAATGTCCAGCGGATCGTCGATATCAACGGTTTCGCTCTCGATGTCGAACCCAAGGGACGGATGATTCTTTTCAAAAACACCGACGTGCCCGGCGTGATCGGAGACGTGGGTCAGATACTGGCCAAACACCATGTCAACATCGCCGATTTCCGTCTGGGACGCGACAAAAGCGGCATGGCCCTGGCCGTCATCATCGTCGACAACGACGTCGATCAAAAGGTTCTGGAAGAACTCGACGCCCTCGAAGCCTCCGTCTACGTCAAATACGTTATACTCTAACCGCAACTTCCGCTTGTCAGGGCTCTGCTCTGATAAGCCTTTCTTATAAATAATATAATTTTAAATTTTATTCCGATAGAATTGTTTCCCAAGTTGTAGTAAAATTACTGACTTTCTTCGTCAAAGGAGCAGGCATGAAGAGAATGTTGTTGGCGGTTTGCTGTACGCTGCCGCTGTTTGCTGCCCAACAGAACCTGACGCTCGAACAGGCGCTCGATCTGGTGCGGCACAAGAACCTCGAGGTGAAGGTGGCGGAACAGGATATCCGGATCAAAGAGCAAGAACACAAAGAGGCCGTGGGGTACAACTACGGCAAGCTCGATCTCGTCGTCAACGCCCTGCGTTCCAACGACGCGGGCAACGTCTTCGGTTTCAAGCTTCAAAGCCGTGAAGCGACGTTTCGGGATTTCGGCTTTTCCGACTTTCTGGGCGGCGTGGGACAGGCCCTGCAGGCTTCGCCGGATTTTGATACTTTCAAGGGCTTTATGACGAATCCGCAGATGGCGGATCAGCTTCTTAATACCGCACCCAACGATCTGAACTACCCCGATGCCCGATCCCATTTTCAGGAGAAACTGCAGTATCAGATTCCGATCTACGTGGGGGGCAAGCTGGAAAAATACGGGGAAATCACCGACAAGATGACCACCATCAGCAAACTCGAACGACAAAAAGTCCTCAACGAGAAGCTCTTCGAGACCCGTAAAACCTACTACAACATCTCTCTGGTCGAGAACTACATCAAAAACCTCAATCATATCCTCAAGAACGTCGAGGAGCTCGAAAACACCGTCAAAAACATGGTGGAGGAGGGGTACGCTCTGGATATCGACCTGCTCCAGGTCCAGACGAAGAAAGCCGACGTGCTGCGGATGATCAACCAGGCCAAGCTCAACCGCGATCTGGCCTATCAGTACCTCTCGTTTCTCGTGGACGAGAAGGTCGACTCCATCGTGGTGCTGGACAACGACGTGCCGATGCCTCGGATGAGCCGCGAAGAGATGCTCAAGCGCAACATCGACATCCAAAAAGCCCACATGGGTCTCGAGGTCACCAGCCTCGCCATCGATGTGGAGAAATCAAACTACCTGCCCCAGGTGGGCGCTTTTGCCGAATACGGCAGTGCCGACAACACCTTTCTCAACGATTTCACCGACAAAGACGCCTACACCTTCGGCGTCCAGCTGAAGTGGAACCTTTTCAACGGCTTTGTCGACAACGCCAAGTACGAGAAGGCGAAGATCCAGAACCTCAAAATGCAGCATCAGGCCGCTCTGGCGAAAAAGGGCATCGGGCTGAAGATCGACAAGATCATCACGTCGATCAGGAGCAAGGATTACGACATCCAGTCGCTGCGTGAGAAGGTGAAGTTTACCAAGCGTGTCTACGAAAACTACTACAGCCGCTACAAAGAGGGGCTGATGTCGATCAACGACGTGCTTATCAAAAACAGCGAAGAGATCCAGGCGATCCTGAGTCTGGTCAAAACCCGCTTCGAACGCAACAACAAAGTCTTCCAACTCGAAAACATCATCAACAAAGGAATCCTATGAAAAAGATCGTGCTTCTGCTGACCATGGTCGCGGCGATACTCAGCGCCGATGATCTCATTCTTACCGGCAGCGTCGTGTCGGACAACCAGAAGATGATGACGAGCCGCTACATGGGCTTCGTCAAAAAAGTCTATGTCGTGGAAGGGCAGCGCGTCAAGAAAGGGCAGCTGCTCTACACGATCGATTCCAAAGAGATCGACAGCGCCAAATCGCAGGTCGAGCTGGCGATTTCGCAGGCGGAGCTGGCCCTGCAGATGAACCAGAACCAGCTCAACAACATCCTGATCAACCTGGCCCGCCATGAGCGCCTCTTCAAGAAGGGAATGGTGAGCAAGTACGAGCTTGAGAACCTGCAGCTGGCGGCGGAGAACACCAAGGCGATGGTGGAGATCTCCAGGAAGCAGGTGGCCCAGGCCCGCGCCAAGCTCAAAGAGGTGATCAACCAGTACAAATACCTCGATGTCCGCGCGCCCAACGACGCGGTGGTCGTGGCCAAAAAGGTCAACGCCGGCGAGATGGCGATCCCCGGCATTCCGGCCATCATCCTGACCGACCTGAGCGACCTGAAGATCCAGACCGAGATCTCCGAAAGCGATCTGATCAACGTCAAAAACGGGCAGAAGGTCAAAGTGGAGATCCCCTCCATCGGCCTGGAGCGCGAAGGCAAAGTCTTCGCCATTATCCCGAGCTCGAACCCGATGACCCACCAGTTCCGCATCAAGGTCACTTTCGACTACAAAGGGCAGCCGGTCTATCCGGGCATGTACGCCCAGGTCACGGTCAAACTGAAGTGAAGGGCTGAGCCATGCATATCAAATACCAGGTGAAGGATATCGCGGGGAAGCTGGCGAAATACTTCCTCCACAATCCTTTGACCCCGATTCTCGGCGCCTTTTTGCTGATCATCGGCTACATCTCTTTGGAGGTGATGCCCCGGGAGGAGGACCCGCAGATCTCCGTCGCCGGCGGTACGATCATCATTCCCATGCCCGGCGCCACGCCCCGTGAGGTGGAGAACATCATCGTCAACCCCCTGGAGCGCAAACTGCGCGAAATCAAGGGGATCGAACATATCTACGGCATCGCCATGGACAACGTGGGCGTCGTCAACGTCATGTACTACATCGGCGAAGACCGCCAGGCGGCCAACCAGAACCTCTACGACAAGGTCTATCAGCATATGGACGAGATGCCCAAAGGGGCGATGCACCCGCTCATCAAGCCCTTTGACGTGGACATCGACATCCCGATCATGGCGCTGACGTTCTACAAGAAAGACCCCTCCAAAATCGACGACATCAAACTCTTCAAAGTGGTACGCGAGATCCAGCAGGATCTCAACCGGATCAAGGATGTCTCCAAGACCCAGATCAAAGGGGGCAAAAAGGAGCAGTACAACATCCTGGTCGACCTGAACAAACTGGCGGGCTACCATCTGTCGCTGGGCCAGATCGTCCAGGCGCTCAAAGCGCTGGCGGTCGATGTGCCCGACGTGAAGGACAAGACCAAGGGCGATCCGGCGAAGCTGGTCATCTTCGGGGTCAAAAACGCCATCGAAAGTGTCGAAGACGTGGAGAACCTGATCGTCGCGCAATACATGGGATCGCCGATCTATCTCAAAAACATCGCCAGGGTCGAAGACGGTACCGACATCCAGAATTTCAAGAGTGTGGAGATGACCCAGCACAAATCCAAAGGGTTCACGCCGCTTGAAAACGCCGTGACCCTCACCCTGGGCAAACTGGCCGGCTCCAACGCGGTCGTCATCGCCGACAAGGTCAAAGAGAGAATGGAAGAGTACCGGCCCAGGCTGGCGAAGATGGGCATCGGCTATATCATTACCCGCGACTACGGCAAGCGCGCCAATGACGCGGTCAACGAGCTGGTCGATCACATTCTGATTACGATCGTCATCATTTCGGTGATGCTGGTCTTCTTCCTGGGATGGAAAGAGTCGCTGATCGTCACCTTTACCGTACCTGCCATCCTGGCGATCACGCTCTTTATCGCCTACATCACGGGCCAGACGATCAACCGGATCACCCTCTTCGCGTTCCTTCTCTCGCTGGGCCTGCTGGTGGATGCGGCGATTATCGTCATCGAAAACATCCACCGTCACCTGCATGCCCACGATGCGGTC
>Ga0256843_1001951_pt1 | contig 15550 bp, 10 predicted proteins | sample AlvinellametaG_FD_191572 | JGI IMG/M metagenome (GOLD analysis project Ga0256843, IMG submission 191572) | Pompeii worm associated microbial communities from hydrothermal vent at the East Pacific Rise, Pacific Ocean - Alvinella | ecosystem: Host-associated > Annelida > Integument > Unclassified ... | reverse complement strand
ATTTATTTACAATAATTAAATTCTAATTTTTTGGGTGAACACAAGGTTCACCCCTACATATCATTTGTTAATTTTTGTAGGGGCAGACCTTGTGTCTGCCCTGATTTGTGAATTTAAATACATATCTACTACCTCAAAACCTCTTCCCAAAACTCCAAACTATTTATTTTCTCCCAACTATCTTTCACAAGTTCCTTAAAATCCTCATAATCTCAAGGTTCAATTGAAACTGGAACATACTTGTATTCTCAATTTTTTCATTCTACAAAATCTAGAGCCAACTCAACTACATTAAATTTTGAGCTAAATTCAGGGTCATTTTCTGCTAGTAATTTATAAAAAAGCAATTGTCTATAATATTTTCATTCTTCATAAGAATCTTTTTTATTTCAATATCTATCTACTCACTTGATTTTTCACTCTGTTTTTATACTTCAAGTCTTATAATCAACCACAGCAACATCTTCTACAAATAAAGCTGATTGCTCAGGGTGAACACAAGGTTCACCCCTACAATAATTCTGTAGGGGCAGACCTTGTGTCTGCCCTAAACTATGTCCAACTGCCTCCACCTTATCAACTTTCCCTGTAATTCTAACTCCATCAAAAACAACATCTCTTGGTCTAAAGTTATATTCCACAGCTAAAGGAATTCTTGGATTTTTGATAAAATGTTCATAATATCAAGTCAAACCTTCAATTCATTTTTTTGTAAGTCTTTCTCTTTCTTCAGCTGTTAAAATCTGATATTTCAAAAGCTCTAAAAACTTTTCTGTCATTTGTCACAACTCAACTTTTTCACCTCTAATTTTAACATTTGTAGCTATTTCTAAAACCTTATGATAAATATTACCAAAAATAGTAAATTCATTTCAAGTAAAAGGATATTTAAACACAACATTTCTTAAAAATTGTTTTGGATCTTCCAAAAATGTATTCAAATCAGTAGGACTAAGTTTATAATTTTCTAAAAATTCAGAAATATAACTAATTTCTTCTTTTGTAGTTTTTACTAAATCTTTTTCTGCACCTAATAATTCTTTTTTAATAGAATCTAAAATAGAATCATTATCTATTTTGTCTTCAACTACTTCTGCTTCTATTCAAGCCTCTAAAATAAAAGGACTATCAATATAAGGTTTATTTTCTTTTCAAGCTGGTCTTGTAAAAATCAGCTCCTTTTTTGCTCTTGTCATTGCTACAAAAAATAATCTCCTATCTTCTTGTAATTGAGTTTCTTTTTCTAAGTTTTTTAATTCTTTTTCATCAAGTCCTGCAAATTGTAATCAATTTCAAGCTATTCAAAGAGGTAATTTTAGTTTATCAATAACTCTTTTAGATTCCCAGTTTCCACCATAAACTCCAGGAATATAAACATAATCATATTCCAGTCATTTACTTGAATGAGCAGTTAGAATTTCTATATTTGAATTAGTTTTTTTAAGAATTTGTCTTGAAATTCAGATATTGTATTTATTGTGCAGTTCAAATTTATTTAATAATTCTTTTAGACTTAAATCAGGATTTAGTTCATTTAAAGTTTTTATTTTATTAAATAGAGTGAAAATATCTTCCAAATCAGAAAAAGTTCAATTTGTTTCAATATATTCTACTAATCCAATTTTATCTAATAATTTTTGAAATAATCTTGAGATTCAATATAAACCAAGCTCAGAATTAAGCTCTAAAATTAATTCCCTAAATTCTATTATTTTAGCAAAACTTCTATATTTTTCTTCTAAATTTACTTCAAATAATGCTTGTTTTTCATCACTAGAAACATTTTTATTTTCAGAATAATCAACATCAATATTTTTAATTAATTCCCAAAGACTAAGCATAAATCAGCTTCTAGAATAATTCTTTTTATATAACTCTTTAGACATAGAAATCACATCAATATTTTCAATATCAACTATATCTGTTCTCAAAATATCAAGTAATTTATCATCAGAAAATTCTGGATTTTCAATCAATCTTAAAAAGTCTAAAGTAAAACTAACAAACTTATTTTTTAAAATATTTGTTTTTAGTTTACTTTCAACTTCAATATTTTGCAATTGCATAAACTTAGTCCAGCTTTCAACTTCTTTATTACTTCTACAAATTATTGCAAATGTTTCATCACTATTATTTTTTGATTTAATATCTTCTAAAACAAATAATTTCTCTAATATTTCATCTTGCAGAATAAAATATTTATTATTATCTAAATCTTTATAATCTCTTTGAGCTATTAGTTCCTTCTTTAAATCAGGCAACTTATTTACTAATCTTTGAGTATTATTTTCTATTAAATCAGTTGATAAATCAAGAATACTTTGAGCAGATCTATAATTGTTTTTCAAAACTATGAATTTTGTATCTGGATAAGTCCCCACAAAATCAAGCATATTTTCTATATTTGCTCATTGAAATCTATAAATAGATTGATCATCATCTCAAACCACCATTATATTTTTAGACTCTCAGACAGACAAAATCAAATCAATTAATTTATTTTGTGAATTATTAGTATCTTGATACTCATCAAGCATTATGTATTGAAATTTTTCAGCTAAATCATATCTCAAATCTTCATCTTTTTCAAGAGCTTCAACTGCAAAATTTATCATATCAGAAAAGTCATAAAGACTATTTTGCTTTAAATAATCTTGATATTCTCTATAAATTAAATTAAGTTCAGTTAATTTTCAAATATGTTTTTTATAAGTTTCTGAGTCTTTAGCAGTTCTTTTTTCCAAATCTCTAATTCTTTTATTTGATTTTAAAGCTTCTAATTTTTCATCATAATCATTTCTCAAATCTGAAATAAGTTTTTCAAATCAAGAAAAACTAACTCATTCTCATTTTAGTTTTCCAATTCTATCTTTGATATCTCTCAGATACATATATCTATCAAAAGCAGTGAATAGATATTCTATATTATTATTTTTAATATTTTTATCTATTATATCAGTCAAAACCTGCAGACTTTCAATATCATCAATAGTTGAGCTAGCTTTAAATTGAGCAAATTTTTCTGGATAACTAGTGATTATATCCTGAGAAAAAGAGTGAATTGTAGCAACTTTCACTTTATATGCTTCAGTTCAAATAAACTTTGCTAATCTCTTTTTAATAGCAATTACTCAAGCCTCAGTAAAAGTAGTAATCAAGATATTTTCTGGATTTATTCATGCATTTTGGATTATATTTGCTGTTCTCATTCAGATAATTTGAGTCTTCCCTGTACCAGGTCCAGCCACAACCATAACTGGTCAGTTTATTTGTTCAACCACTTCTTTCTGAGCAGTATTTAATTTTTCAAATTCTTGATTATAGAAATTTTCTTGCATATATAAAAAATAGAAACTAAATTTAGTTTCTATTTTATGGTTTTTATAGTTTTAGTCAAAGTTATTATATCTTTTTTATATAAAAATTATTGTAAATTGCCTTTTTTAATCATTGAATTAAACATTTCCCTATTTTTTCATAACTCTGATAATACATCATCAATATTTAATTTAATATTTGGAAAAATGTCTTTAAATATATCCAAGTAAACTTTAGTTATATAACCAAGAATTCAAGCTAATTCTTTTTTTGTAACCTTATTTCAATCAAGTTCTTCCTTAATTAACTTTAAAATTCAATTAAATTTTTCTGAATATTTTTCTTTAAATAAAGTAATCATTTCATCATTTATTGGTAAGCCTTCAATTTTATTTTTTAAAAAATAATTATCAATAAATTCATCAGCAGATTTTATATTTAAAATTTCATTAATGTTTTTTTCTGTCAAATTTAGCATCTTTTTAAGATATTCATCTGATAATTCTAGTTTTTCAATTATTTTATTACCAAGCACTAAATCATCTTGAGAAAAATGGTCAATATCTTTTTTATCACTTTCTTTTGAAGTAATAACATTATCTTCTCAAATCACATCATAATAATATTTACCTGATTCTTCATCATAACCTAAATTATAAAATTCTGAAACTCAATTTAATGTTTTAATACTTCAATCTCTATTAATTAAAGAAAAATTATCATTATCCTTTAATATAATAAATTCATTATTTTTAGCAGAAAAAATATTTTTATAAGTAACATTAGTTCAAAGTATATTATTTCATTTATTGTCTAATAAAACTTCTTTATTTTCTTCTAATGCTAATATAATTGTATTTCTATCAATTATATCTTCTGATTTAAATATTTTATTTCAATTATAACTAATAAATTCTTTTCAATTGAATACCATAATTCATTTGTCCATTAAATCAAAAACTTCAAATCAATTATTTTTTTCACTTTCTGCAAATTCAATTCAATCATTATTTAAATTGCTTAATAATATTGGATTACTTCAATCATTAAAATAAATTATTCTATATTCAGTAGAAAAAGTTACCATTTTTTCTATATAATCTTTTTCTATTAATTTATCAGTTCAATCTATAGTTATTATAAAATCCTTTGATATATTAATTTCTTTTCATTTAATAAATATATTTTCTTCATTAGTATTCTTAGAAGTATCTTCTCAATCTATTGTTATGTAATCATTAATATTTTCTATATCATTCCATATATATTTTCCATCTCAATCTGCTATTCATCATTCAACCTTTTTATATGAAGGTGTAAATAAATCAACTTTATCTTTTTTTCTTTCTATTCACAAATATTCATCAGATTTTTCTTCCCATGTTTTTTTATTTTCTGTTTCTTTTATATTTATTTTTTCACTATCTTTCCAAATATATTTTCCATCTCAATCTGCTATTCATCATTCAACCTTTTTATATGAAGGTGTAAATGGTTCTATTATTTTACCATTATCTTCTTCTATTTTTTCTTCCTTAGTTATAATTTCAGAATTATCTTTTTGAGTAACTTTTTTTGATACAACTTTTTTAACTGCTTTAACATTAGAAATATCTGCTTTCATATAGTCTGCAGAAACCCATCAAGTAGTTTTTCATGTTTGAATTTTTAAAAAAACTTTATTTCAATTTTTAGTAGAAATTTCTTTTTTATCTAAGAATGTAATTTCTTCTTTTTCTCATTCTTTTAATCTTCATATAATTTTTCAATTATCATCTCTTATTCTTAGGTAAGAATTTTTTGCATCATCAATATCAGCTTTTAAATGTTGTAATTTTACTCATGTTAAAGAAGCAAGAGTCAATGTTCAAGTATCAATTAAATCTTGAATTGTTCAATCAACTTTTTCTGTTGTTGAATAATTAAAACCTACACTAGGGTTTTCAAAATTAGACATAGTTTTATTTATTAAAATATAATTAATAAAACTATAACATATAAAAAAATATATTGCAAATAATATAATAAAAAAGTCTAGATATAAATATCTAAACTCTATTTTATTATTACATTAAAACCTAATCTATAGTCTACAATTCAATTTTTATCCCATTTAAATAAATATAATCATTCTAAATCATAATTTAATTGTGCTAAAACTTGTCATAAATTAGTATTATTTACAACATAATATTGTAATTTACTAATATTTTTTTTCACTCAGTTATCATAAAATAATATTTCTCAAGTTGTTCTTTCAGTAACTTCATAAAAAGGAATAATTTTTTTTGCTTCTTCTATTGTAATATTTTCTCAAATTTCAATATTATTTTCTTTATTAAATTTAACTCATTCTAAAATCTTATAATTATTATCCTTATATTTATCAGATAATTTAGATAAATTTTCATTTACTAAATTAATTCTAAAATATAAAGATTTTGATTTTAAGTATTCAGGAGTATTTCAATAATCAAATCTATTAGCATATAATAAATCTTTTGGCAATCAAAAATATTTATAATCTAAAAAACTTTTAGTCTTTGATGCTCAAATTGGATCATCAAAAGTTGGGTCATAATATAAGTCTCAAATCTTTAACCATGCATGTCATATTTGAGGAAAATCTGGTGCGTCAATTACATCTCACCTTAAGACTCTAGCATCTTTTACTCAAGCAAATTTTAAAGCATAAGACATTAATTTTACATATGCTTCACAAACTCCATCAGAATTTTTATATGCCAATATTCATGAAAAAATCTTTTTATCTTCTAAATTTAAATTTTTAGTATATTCTATATTATCTAAAATAAAATTATAAATAATTTTAATTTTTTCATCTTTTTTCTTATTTTTTGTTAAGTTAATAATTTCATTTTTTAATTTTACAAACAATTCATCAGTATCTTCAGCTAAATATAGTTTATCATTAACTAAGTCTTGTAAAAAATTATATTTATCAACTATTCAATAAATAATATCTCAATTAATTAATTTTATTTTATTATAATCTACAATAAAATTATATCTTTTATTTTCTCATAAATATAAAACTGACTTATTAAAATCTATATTATTTTGTTTTAAAGTTTCTTTATAAAATCAATATTTATCTTCAAAAAATTTATATCATTTAAAATTATATGAATAAAAAGTATTATTTTCTTCAAAAAACTTTGTATTTTTTGTTATATATCATTTAAATAATTTAGAGGCTTCTGAATATCTTATCTTTTCTTCTACATTATAATTTTCAACAAAAAAAACTTTTCATAATTCATTAATTAAAAAAATTCAATTTTTATTATTAAATTGTGTAATATTTCATGAATTTACACTATAATATTTTGAAAATGCTATTTTTACTATATCAGTATTTCTTATATATTCTTGTTTTTCTGATATTTTAATAACTTGTTTATTAGTTGTTTTTAAATAGTTTGGAATAACAATATTTTCTAAATTTCATTTTAGTTCATTTAAAATATTAGATTCAATAAAAAGTTGAGATTTATTTTCTAAGCTTTTTATATATTCTTGTTTAAAAATTTCTTCATTAAATAATATTAAAATATCATTTAATAATTTCTCTTTTTTTGAAGTTAAGCTATTTTTTTCTAATATTTTATAAATTTTTGAATTAATATTTTCTAAATAATTAATTTCTCATTCAATAGAATATTTTCTTTCTACTTTTTTTATAAATTTTAATACTGCATTTTCAACCTTTGGATCAATATCAGCTTTTGCAAAACTAATATTTATAGTTAAAAATAAAACTATAAATACTAATATTATTTTAAATAAATTCTTTTTAAACATAAATTATATTAATAATAAAAAAACTAAAAATATTTTAACTATTTTTAGTTTTTTTGCAATATAAATTAATCTTCTCTTAAAATATTTTTTCTATCTTGATTTTGATATATTAAATCAAGAACTGCTTTTTTTAATTTTCATAATCTATGAATATAATTAAATCTAATTTCTCATTCATGCTCAGTATCTCATTCAGATAAAACTTTTAATGAACCTATATTGAATAAACTTTTAAAAAAACCATCTTTTTCAGTTGTAATTGATCTAATTTTTCTAATATCTAATGATACAACCTTTCTTTTAAATATTCAAGCTTGATCAAAAGATTCAATTTCATCTTTTGTAACAATAATAAAATCCATTTCAAAATCTATAAATCTCTTTAAAATTCTAATTGTTATTATTAAAAATATAACATTTAATATAAATATTCAAATTGACCAACCTAAGCTTATCATCTTATCTTCACCTGCTGTAAATAAAATAATTAAATTAGAAATACTAATTACAAATTGATATATAAATAATACAATAGAATATTTAAGAAAAGATCAAAATTGTGAAATATCAATTTTTGCTAAATCTTCTTTACATGTGATAAACTCCTTATAATTAAAAAGCTTAGAAATAATATTTTTAAGTAAAAGAATTATCCATAAACCTAATCAAATTAAATGTAATATTAAAAAAATATAGAAAAAAATAATTGCTTCATGATATTGAATGTATAAAAGATAAAGTAATCCTCAAAATAACATTAAAGCAATTATTCAGTCAATAAATGCTTTATATAAAAATAAAGGATGTCTTTTTATAAGTAATACATTATGATTTCAATATTTTTCAACTTTTTTTAAGAATGTTTTTCAATCTAATCTAGTATCAAAATTTGATAAAATTTTCATGATATTTTTATTAAAAAATAATTCTAATTCAAATATATTATATACAGTTTTATCTTTTTTGCAAAAACAAAAAAAACTAGAAATGCAAACTACCTTTTACTTTAATTTGTAAATAATATTATTCTACATAATAGTCAAATTAACAAATTCCTTAGTTAAAGTTCCTTACTAAAAATTTGATTATTATCAATAAAAATATATACTAGAATTTGTAGAATATATTTTATTATTTTAATTTAAGAAAATTATGAAAAAAAAATTTATTATTATTTTTTTTATTATCTTTTGAAATTTTAGCTATACTATAGCATCAAATAATGAGGTTTGACCTTATAATACATTAAAAGAATGTACAGATATAAGAAATGAAAATGATAGTAAACAATGAAATTATCAAGATTATGATAGGTCTGAATGTTATAAAAATAATACTTGATATGTGTATCAGATTTGTAAAAAATGAGAATGATGTTTAAATTATGAGAATTGAATTATTTCTGATAAATCCAACTTAAATGATTCATTAAAAAATCCTTTTTGAGATAAAATGATAAAATTCAAATGAAAAAAAATAAAATTAAATTCTCTTTATTGAAAAGTACAAAAAATTATATCTAATTTAGAATTAAATAAAAATAAAAAAGAAATATTAGTTTCTTTAAAAGAATTCTCTTCAAAATTATCTTCTATTGCAAATAAAACTAAATATAAAGAAAATAATTTAGTTCAAAATATTGTTTGATATATTGCTTTTGAAGTAAATAAGGAAATATCAATAATAAAAAAAGAAATTCAAGAAGAAACTGAAGATAACTGATTAGATGATTTTTTTCATGAACTTGAAGGTGAATATAAACAGTGTCCTAAATGATTCTCTAGAAATACTAATAATACAAATAATGAAGCTAGTAAAATGTGCTTTAAAGTATGAAAAATTAGAAATGAGAGATGTATATTGCCAAAATGAGTAAAATCTCCTACAATAACACAATGAAGATTAGGAAATTGAAAATGTTTTTATTTTACACCTGATTTTAAAAAACCAATAAGTAAAATTGTAAGTTTAGATTGTGGGGGATGAAAACTAGGTAATGACAAATATTGCTACAAACAATATTTTTGGACTTCTACAAATTGAAAATCAGATACATTAAATGATTTAAATAAATCAAAAGTTGATTTAGAAACAAAAAATAATAATAAAAGTAATAGAGATTGATGATGATGGAAAACAATATGTAGAAAAAGTACTACTAGTTATCCAATATATTATAATCCTTTCACATGAAAAAGATATTCAAAAATGAATGAAAATATGCCTACTTCTATAATTAAATGAGATAAATGTTATATTAAATATCTTCCAAGAGCTAAAATAAAATTAGAATGTCCAAGTTGACAAATTGTTCCAAAAATTAATAATCCAACATGTAGTAAAACATTTAATGTCACTATAAGTTATACTGATAAAACAATATATTCTAATTATTTCTCTGAGAAAAAAAACCAAATAGTTCAATGAATATATCAAGCAACTACAAATGAGTATCAATGAAATTTTAAAAGCACTTATTGAGATGTTTGTGAGGTAGAATTTTGAGATAAATGGATGATTTCAGAAAAAAATACTAATGCTCATCTTATGCTTTTAAATAATACAAAAGAACTTACTTTATGGAATCCTTTTAAAAAAGGAGTAAATTGTAGTAATTTTACAAACACTAGTTATTATGGTAATTATTGAATGATTTATAAAAATGATTTTAAAAAATCTTATAGAAGTTATTGTAGTAAATTAGCCAAGGTTGCTTGTGTATTAAAAGATCAAAACAAATAATTTTCTAGAAAAAATATTAATAATATAAATTAAAAAAAATAGAATAAAATTATTTTATTCTATTTTTTTAATTCACTTTATTTAAGTAAAATATCAATAATATAAATTACAATTATAGTAAATTATCTTAAGCTTTTAGCTTTTTCTAATTGATTATCTTTTTTATATTTTTTAAATCTATCAAAATCAAATTCTAAATATAAATCTGGAGTTATTCAAACTCAATTAATACCTGTTTGTGTTTTTCATGTAAACCATCTTGCAACAGTATATTTAAAACTTGAGCCATCTTTATAAGATTTTATTGTTTGAACAGAACCTTTTCAGTAAGACTGTTCTCATATAATAGTTGTATCTGGGAAATAATCTTTAACTGTTCATATAAAAATTTCAGAAGCAGAAGCTGTTCATCCATTTTGTAAAATTACTATTTGATATTTAGAAAAATCAATCAAATCATAACCTTTTGAATAATAATTTTGTTCTCAATTTAAATATTTAACAACAGCTGTAGGTTGTCATTTTGGAACAAAATGTCATAACATATCAGATACCTGATCTAAATATCCTCCTCAATTATTTCTTAAATCAAAAATAATTTTTTTAATTCATTTTTCTTTTTTAAGAGCTTCCAAAGATTCTTTAAATTCTCAACTGATATTTGCTCAAAATATTGTCATTTTTATATAAAAATTTTTTGAATCTAGTTTTTTATATTCAACTTCTTTTATTACAATTTTATCTCTTATAACTTTAATTTCTAAAACTTTTCAATTTCTATATATAGTTAAATTTACAGTAGTTCACTTTGGTCATTTAATCCAAGAAATTGCTTCTCTTAGTGAAGTAGTCTTTAAAATTTCCTTTCAATCAGCTTTTAAAATAATATCTCATCATTTTAATCCTGCTTTCTCTGAAGGAGAGCCTGAAATTGGAGATACTATTTTTAAAACTCATGGTTTTTCCATTTCTACATAAGAACCAATTCATTCAAAATTTCAATCTAGTGATTCTTGAAAATCTTTATTTTCAACTGGTGGAAAATATGTAGTAAATTTATCTCATGTTCAATCTGCAAGTCATCTAGTTGCTCATTCAATTAAGTCAATATCAGAAATAGTTTTTCTATCATAATGTGAAGATTTTATTGTTTTATAAACATCATTAAATATTTCTTGTTTTTGTTTATATAATTGAGAATTATTATTTGATTTTATTTCTGGAATTTCATTTTTTTCTAAATCTTTTTTTTCTTCAGATTTTTTATTTTTATTTAAAACTCTTTTTAAATAAATTAAATCATTTTTATTAGCCTTTCTAGATTTTAAATATTTTATATTATCAGCAGAGACTAAATTTACCTTAAATAACTTTTCAGCTAATTTATATAAAGAATAAGCTGATAGTTTTGAATTTGCTTTTAATCTAAAACTTTTATTTGGTAATATATCAACATAAACTAATTTTTGCAAATCTCTATATAGTTTAGAATCTTTATTAACTCAAGTAATTTTTAAATCAATATATTTATAACTTTTAGGTATTTTTCATTCATAATAACTAGCAAAACTAGAAAATATATCTCAAATATTAATAGGAGAAGTATCAAGATTATTTAACTTAATTGTTATTTCACTAACATTTTTTTCACTTATAATAATATTTTTATTTCAAGCAGAACTTGAATTAAAATAAGTAGCATTAGAATTATTTAAACTAAAAATAAACAATAATATTACAAAAAAATATTTTACAAATTTACTCATTTTTTATCATTTTAAAATATAATAGAGCTATTATATTTATTATTTATAAAAAGCTAATTTTATTAGAATATTTTTCTATTGACTTTTATTTTTATTTCATTATATTTAATAAAATATCTCTTTATTTTTTTTATGAATAAAGTTATAACTTATTTTTTGAAATGAGAATGAAATAATTAATCTCAGATATTTTAAATAATAATAAATATAATATAAATGACTAATCAATTATTTTATCCACAAAAAGGATTAAAAGATGAAAAAGTTCAAATACCTTTTCATAATAGCTTAAAATCCTGAAAATCTTTATTAACTATTAATGAAGAAATTTCAAAAAAGTTAATAGATTTATTATCAAAAAACTTATCAAAACAAAATAAATCAAATCAAACTATTCATATAATATACACAAAACATAAATATATAATAAAGGATCAAATTTATACTTTTTTATTAGATAATTCAAATATTCTTACAGATTTTTTAACTGAGTTAGATAATTTATTTCATAACAACATTATATCTGAGTATCTAAAAATATTAAAAAAAGCTAATAATATATATGATTTTACTGATATAGAAATAGAAGAACACATTACTTTAATAAAGCAACAATATTGAATAAATAAAGAAATGTTAAAAAAAATAAATAATTTAGATAAGTTTGATTTCACTAAATTAAGTAATATTGAACAAGAAGATTTAATTAAAAAAGATAAGAAAGAATGAGAGAAAGATATAGTGTCTGAATTAGAAAAAATTAAAAAAAATAAAAAATATATTATTTCTGAAGATCTTTTTAATAAAATTATGAATAATATTTTAATTAATTTTATAAATGACTATAAAACAATTTTTTGAAAATTAAAAAATTGAGATAAATGTTATTCAGAATGAGTTAATGCTTTTTATTGATTAGAAACAACTTATAATAAGTACGATGAAAATATTTTTATTTATATTTATTTTATAAATACTATTTTAGAAAAAAATTTAAAAGAAGTTAATATGTTTATAAAATCAATAGTAGAAATTAGTTGAATTGATTTAACTAATGAAGAAATAAATTTAATAAGCTATAATTCAATGAAAAGATATTTTAATATTTAAAATAATAACTATAAAATCTATATATAATAAAAATAAAACTAAATAAATAAAATATGAAAATATCAGCTGTACATATTGAAGCTAGTAATGCTTTATCTACAAAATTAGGTTTATCAGAAGAACAAAAAGCACTTTTTATACTGTGAAATTTTATTAAATATCTTGAAAAGAAAATATCATACAAACCTGAAGTAAGTTATAGTTTTAATCCAAAGGATAAAAAAGAAAGACCTTTATTAAAAGGAATTGATTTAATTGAAGAACAAATATTCTTAGAAGATAGGACTATAAATTATTTAATATTGTGATATATATTTTCACTATTACTTGATAAGCATTTTATACAAAACAATATATCTGAGGGCTTTGATATTTATTATAATGAAATATTAATTCTAGAAAAAGATGAAGAAATTATCAATATACTAAATAATATTTACAAGAAAGTAGAACTTATAACTGATATAACTAAGCCTAAATATTTTTCAAGTATTAAAATAAATAAAATTCATGATACTTTGAGAAAAGGAATTTATACAACATCTGATATATTAAAAGAAAGAAAAAAAAATCACAATGAAAACGAATTAAGTTCTGAAGAAATATCAGAATGATTAAATTTCAAAAGTTATAATAAGGCAATAGAAGATACTCAAGAAGAATTTATAAAATTACTTAAAAGTAAATTAATACATATAAATAAAAACTAATTTCTAATAAATGAACCTAAATAAAGAACTATCTATTTGATGAACATTATTTTGAACTTGTTGTGATAGAGAAACAGAAGAAGAATTTAATTATTCAAATAAAACACAGGAAACAATTAACTATTTTGATAATTACATTGAAAGATTAGTTGATGATTTAAAAATATTTGAACCAAAAGCTGTTGCAAAATATATGCATAGATTTTTAGATGAAAATGAAGCAAAAAAAATATATAATAGTTTTTTTGATAAAACTGATGAGGTATATTCAAGAAAATATTGAAAAAAATTAGCTGAACCACTTAAAGAATATCTTGATAAAACTATTATAGTAGATAAAAATACTGAATTAGCACTTGATTTTTTAGAAACAAAAAATCAAATAAAATTATGAGAAAAAGAATTAAGTCATTCCTGCTTATATTTACTAGTTCCAAAGGAAAGTATAAAAGAAAAAATGTTATTTAATGATTACCAACCACCACATATTTTAAAAGTAGAGTGAGAAAGATTGATAATTGAGACTTGAACTAGACAAAACTTTTGAATACATTTTTTATGAGAATATATAGCAACATCTTATTCTTTTGATGAAGAATGAAAATTAATTGAAATATATAAATCAAGCAATTTAAAACAAGGATATTATGAAACTAATGATTTGTATTATTAAAGACTAAAAAATAGTAAAAATTAATTTTTACTATTTTTTTATTATCACTTCTTGTGTTGGGAAAGCCATTGAAATATTTGATTTTGCAAAAGCATCTTTTATTTCAAGATTAATATTTTCTTTTTGCTTAACATAAGCATAATAATCATCATTTATAAGAGAAAAATAAGTAGCTCTTATATTTAGGGAAAAGTCTCAGAATGTATCAAAATTTACTCTATAACTTGAAATATCTTCTGAAACAACATGTTTTTCTAAAATTTTTTCAATAACTTCAACTGCTTTCTTTGTTTTTAAAAGAGTTGTTCAATACTCAATTCAAATGCTAAATTCTGTTCTTCTTGTTTCCCTTTTAGTAAGATTTTCTATATTATTTGAGATTAACTTTTCATTTGGAATTAATACATAATATCACTCTCTATCAATCATTGTTAAATGAGAAATTCACATTTCTTTAACTGTTCAAACTTGTCCATCTATTCTAACATAATCACCAATTTTAAAAGGTTTTGTTAATAGAACTGTTATTGCACCAAACACATTACTTAAAGTCTTTTGTGCAGCAAGAGCAACTGCTAAACCTCAGATTCAAGCTCATGTAATTAAAGCTGTAACATTATAACCTAAATTTGATAAAATTGTAATTACTCAAATAATCCAAGTAGCTACAATTATAACTTTTTTAATAAAACTAAGTAGATTTTTATTAAGTGATTTAAATCTTGTTCTTTTAATTAAAACTGATTCAAAAGCAACATTCATAAAACTTGTTATAAAATATATAAATATTATTAAAAATATTATATAAAAAGTTTTATTTATATATAAAAGATAATTATCAGGAACTGTTATGAATCTGAAAAAGACATATAAAGCTATAAAATATTTGTTTGTTTTAATAAATCTGTTTAAATAATCTACAAAAACATTATCAATATCATTATTAGTTTTTTCAGCAATTTTATTAAATACAATATTTGAAAGCCTATTTAAAATTCAAATTATTCATAAAACAAGAAAAAATGCCATTATTCAATTAGAATATTGTAAAAGAATTTCTCAATAAATAATATTTTCCTTTATATAATCAACTAAATCAACATATTTAGGAGAAAAATAATATTTAAAGTAAACAATTCATAAAACCAAAAAAATATAATTTTTTATTATTAAAGTATATTTTAAAAATTTATTTTCTTTTTTTTCTTCTTGAGTCATATTAATATAAATAATTAAATAATATTTTTATTATATAAAGACTTATTAATAAATCAAACAAGTAAATTAAAATAATTAGGTTCTTTTTATTCTATTAGGAAAAAAAAATGTAATAAAGCTGATAATAAAAAGAAAAACAAGTTATTTTCATATTAGTAACTTGTTTTTTTGTGCATAAAAAAAGAGAA
>Ga0256843_1001950_pt1 | contig 15551 bp, 22 predicted proteins | sample AlvinellametaG_FD_191572 | JGI IMG/M metagenome (GOLD analysis project Ga0256843, IMG submission 191572) | Pompeii worm associated microbial communities from hydrothermal vent at the East Pacific Rise, Pacific Ocean - Alvinella | ecosystem: Host-associated > Annelida > Integument > Unclassified ... | reverse complement strand
TGGATATTCTCTTTAAGAGTATTCAGGCGAAATTGGCAGAGCGTGATATTACATTGACACTAACACCAAGTGCTAAAGCCTACATTGCTCAAGCAGGGTTTGACCCAGTCTATGGTGCAAGACCACTTAAACGTGCCTTGTATGAAGTAGTAGAGGATAGACTCGCAGAGCTTATCTTAGAGGATAAAGTAGTTGAAGGCTCAAGTGTGACCTTTGATGTGGTTGATGGTGAGATTACTGTTAGTATTGATTAAGGTAAAAGAGGGAGATATCTTTGTTAAAAGAGATATTTCCATCTTAGGTATCAAGGAAAGTTAGGGGGAAAAAGAAACTTTTTTAAAAGGAGGAAGAATGAAAAAGTTTTGTTCGATACCTAAGATGTGACGGAAGTATAACTAAATAGGATAAAATTTGTCTTAATTAGAAAAAAGTTTTATAATTTTTTGAATTTCTTTTGATATAATACTTAAAAGAGATTCAAAAAATGATTGAAAATGGAGGTCTGTTATGCAGATAAATGTTGTATGTCCACACTGTTTAAAGGTGAATCGTATACCTAAAAAATCTTCTTATGCTAAAGCCAATTGTGGTGCGTGTAAACACTCTTTGCTTGAGAGTAAACCAAAAGAGGTAGATGCTTCAACGCTAGGTACTTTTCTTGCCAACTCTGACATTCCTGTGGTGGTAGATTTTTGGGCACCATGGTGTGGTCCTTGTTTACAAATGGCACCCTCTTTTGAGGAGGCTGCGTTGTCCATGCCACTTCAAGCACAGTTTTTAAAGGTCAATACCGATAGCAATCAGACACTAGGGGCACAGTACAAGATAGAGAGTATTCCTACATTAATTCTCTTTAAAAATGGGAAAGAGCACGATAGAGTAAGTGGCGCATTAAGTACAACACGTTTACAAAACTGGGTAAGGCAAGCACTCTAATGGCAAAAATACTACTCATGGAAGATGATGCCAATCTTAATGAAACGATTGTTGAATTTCTTGAAGATGAGGGGCATGAAATTGTAAGTGTCTATGATGGTTACGAGGCACAAGAGAAGCTCTATGAGAGTAAATATGATCTTCTCTTACTCGATATCAATGTCCCTGGAATGGATGGATTGCGTCTTCTTCAGGAGAGTAGAGAAGAGGGGGTGGTCGCACCAGCTATCTTCATCACTTCTATGGGAAGTGTAGATGATTTGGAGAGAGGGTTTGCGAGTGGCTGTGATGACTACATCCGTAAACCTTTTGCACTCAAAGAGCTTAAGATTCGGGTAGAGACACTCTTAAAACGGAGTTTTTTTCACAACACGAAAGAGTTGATTGTATTGAGTGATAGAGTGTCGTATGATGTGAAAGACACAATGCTTTTGATTGATGGGGAGAGTCTTCCTTTAGGGAGTAAAGAGTCTCGTCTTTTAAAACTTTTTATGAAACACATGAATGAAGTGATCTCTCATGAACGTATCTATAAACACCTTTGGGACTATGATGAAGAGCCTAGCGATACAGCATTGCGTACCTACATTAAAAACTTACGAAAACTTATAGGAAAAGAGAACATTGTCAGTATTAAAAAACAGGGTTACAAACTCATTACTTCGGAGTGAAAAACAATCACTCATTCGCTTTTTAGTTCTCTATATCTCCATGGTAATAGGGGGAATTGTACTCCTTTCACTCTTCTACTACCAGTCTCAAGAGAAGTTGATGTTAGCAGAGAAGAGAGCTACACTCTCTAACTACGCCTATATACAGACAAAGCGTTTGAAGGTACTTCACCACTATTTTGATGAGAGAAGAGAGTACCCTCGTAATAAAGACTTTAAGAGTGCTATCTACGATATTGAATATATGAAAATCTTCTCTTTGCTTCAGCATGAACCAGAACAGTTAAACCAAGAAATCTACATTACAAAAGATCAAAAATATATCCATTTTATTAAGAGTTTAGATGAGTATTATCTTGGTACAAAATATCTGATTATTGAAGTAGAAGATAATGGGGTGTGGCGTACACAAACATGGAGACATATTTTAGGGTATGGAAGTTTTGCATTTATTTTGTTTCTTCTCTTTGGACTCTACTTGACCAAACTTTTTTTAAAGCCTATGCGTGACTCTATCTTATTGCTAGATCGTTTTATTAAAGATACTACCCATGAACTCAATACACCACTCTCTGCTATCTTAGCCAATATTGAGATGATGGATACCTCTATGATGATAGAGAAGAATAAAAAGAGACTAAATCGTATCAATATTGCCGCAAAAACGGTTTCTACACTCTATAAGGATTTGACCTATATTACACTAGAGCAAGATAAAGAGGGTACCCCTGAAGAGATTGCACTTAAGCCAATGTTGCTCGATAGGGTAGAGTATTTTGATATTTTAGCAAAATCAAAACAGATTCAATTTGTATTGGAGCTTGAAGACTCTTTTTTAACAATGGATAGAGAGAAATTTATTCGTGTGGTTGATAACCTTATCTCCAATGCGATTAAGTACAACAAAAGAGGGGGGAAGATTATGATTTGCTTAACATCACATACCTTAAGCATAGAAGATACGGGGGTGGGGATTGCCCAAAGTGAGATACCATTTATCTTTGATCGCTATATGCGATTTAACAAGAGTGAAGGGGGCTTTGGTGTAGGGTTGAGTATTGTTAAAAATATTCTCTCTGAGTCTCCTTTGGAGATAGCTGTATTTTCTGAGCTTCACAAAGGTACGAAGATGGTGTTGACATGGTAAAAGTTCTACTCTTTTTTGTAGCATTGAGTTTAGAGGTAGGTGCTACCTCTGTTTATGAGAAACAGTGTGTTCCCTGCCATCAGAATCTCCCTACCTCTTTACAAAAGATGTTTAAGAAGTATCTCTTAACCTATAGTGGTGAGAAGAATGTGAAAGCAGGATTGAAGCACTATTTACGTTACCCCTCTGAGAGTATTTCAGTGATGTCTGAGCTCTTTTTAAAGAGTTATCCTATTAAAGAACCTACTACATTAAAGGATAAAGCTTTAGAAGAAGCGATTGATATCTATTGGGAAAAATTTAAGGTTTTTAATAAGTTGAAGTAGATACAATCAGCGATATCTATTTTACTCTTTTTAAGGAAGGTTTTCTATGAAAAAAACAGCAAAAACTCTGCTTTTATCGTTTTGTTTTTTGACATCAACAGCTACAACCCTTTGGGCAAGTGCCCCTATTGGTCAAAAGATTTTTAAAAAAAAGTTACGTAAATCTTGTGGATTTACAGGAGCACACTTTACCAAGCAGCATACAAAAGCTGAGTGGAAAGAGATTTATGGTGCGAAACAGTTTCCTTCTGAGACAAAAAATATCTGTCCCCAATTGAAACTTGAAACCATTAAACCTGTGTGGTGGAAACATCTTTATGATTTCTCTTTAGAGTATGCGAAAGATGGTGCTATACCAAAATGTTAACTATTGCTTTTTAGGAAGTGTAACTTCCTGAAGCAATTTCTCTCTTTTTCCCCTTATTTTCCACACTTCTTTCACAATCTCTTCACAATTGTATGTTATCATTCACCATCTTAAAACTTAAAGGATACAAAATGACAAAATTTACTAAATTAGCACTAGCTGCTTTACTTGGAATGGCTGTACTTTCAACAACTGCTTCTGCAGATGCAAAAAAAGGTCAAAAACTTTACATGAAAAAAATGAAATCAGCTTGTGGTTTCTCTGGAGCTAAATTTGCTGCAAAACATACACAAGATGAGTGGGAAAAAATTAACGATGCTGGTCAATTTGCTGCTGAAGCTGCAAAAATCTGTCCAGGTGTAAAAGTAAAATCTAAATATGTTCCACATATCTATGACTTCGCATACGAGTATGCGTCTGATTCAGGTAACGTACCTTCTTGTTAAGAAGTTAGTGTTACTAAGATATGCTTAAACTCAGAATGTTATAATTCTGAGTTTTAAAATTCAATATTTACAAAGGAATACTTATGAAAAAATTTGCAATTGCAATGTTACTTACTGGTTCTACACTACTTATGGCTGATGGTGCGGCACTCTTTACTAAATGTGCTGGTTGTCACGGACAACATGGTGAAAAATCTGCTCTTGGAAAATCTGCGATTATCAAAGGTCAAGATGCTGCGAAAACTGCTGAACAACTTAAAGGTTACAAAGCAGGAACACTTAACCAACATGGTATGGGTTCACTTATGAAGGGTCAAACTGCAACACTTACTGATGCTGATATCCAAGCATTAGCTGATTATATTGCTGCTCAAAAGTAATTTCTTATTTACTTTGTTTGTTACAAAAGTCTTTTAGACTTTTGTAACCCTCTTTATAGTCTCGCTTTTAATCCACCTATATATCCCTCTAATTTTATAATACTTTTTGTTGTAAGTTTCTCAATAAATGTATCTATCTGACTCTTCTCTTTCCAGTGAGGATGTGGTGTATGGCTCTTCTTGATGAGGAGTGCTTTGGCTTGGCTCTTGATGCCAATGGTATCGATAAGACCTACCTCTTTTGCTCGTTTAGCTGAAAAAATGTGAGCATTGGCAAAGCTATTTGAAAGATTTTCATCCAGTCCTCTTGCTTGTGCAACATCATGGACAAAGAGTTGATAGGTATCGAGAGTAAGTTGTTCAAGTTCAGCACGCTCTTGGGGTGTCCATGTTCGTGTAAAGGTACCAGCTTCTTTATAGAGCCCTTGTTTGACAACTTGAGATTGAATGCCTACTTTTTTCATAAGCTCCTCAATATTTGCACTTTGCATAATAACACCAATAGAACCAATAATCGCACCAGGATTCGCAATAATTGTATCAGCATAGATACTGCTATAGTAACTTCCACTTGCCATAACACCACTTGCGTATGCGATAACAGGTTTCTCTTTTTGTAGGGCTTTAATCGCATAAGAGATTTCAATAGATGGGGGTACAGCACCTCCTGGTGAGTTTACATTGAGGAGTACACCTTGAATGAGAGGATTGTTTTTTGCTTCTTCTATCTCTTCTACAATTTTACTCGCATCCATAATGGTACCAAAGAGTTGAATCTCTTGAAGGTTGGCTTGTTCTTGTGGTACTGTAGACTTAGGGAAAAATAGAACGGCTACAAGGAGTAAAAAAAGCATGCCAAGAAAGTGTTTCCCTATCCATTGAATGGTTTGGCTCAAGCGTTTAAACATATTGTTCTCCTTCAATAAAGAGTTGAGAGACAGCTTTAGTATGTAGTAGTGTCCAGAGGGCTATCTCCTCCTCTCTTTTTGGTAATTCTCTTAGTGTGACTACAGCAAAGTCAGCTACTTTTCCCTCTTCAATGCGTCCAGCATTAAGTTGTAAAATATCGGCAGCTTGTGAGGTAATGGCTTCAATAGATTTTTGTGCTAAGAGATGCAGAGGAATCTCATGGTGAAGCATCAGTGTAGCACGTAGCTCATCTAAAATACTTAAAGAGTCATTAGAGCTTAGTCCATCTGTAGCAATAGTATAGGGTAGATCTAAGGCATGAAGTTTTTCAAGAGGAACTCTTCCTACTCCCAAATAACGGTTAGAACGAGGACAGTGCGCAATGGTATGTCCCTTTTGTTTTAGGTATTCTAGCTCTTTTGAAGTGGCTTGTACACAGTGGGTAAAGTGGGTAGGGTAGTTGTCAAAGGCGTGTAAGAAGTTCTCTATGTTGGTAACTGGGGTTTGGGTATTGAAAAACTTTTTAAAAAAGGCTTTAAAGTCACCCTCTGCTTCTTCAAGCCATTGGCGTTCAGCTTGAGACTCTAAAAAGTGTGCACTTAGAGGAAGTTGATGCTCCTTAGCTAAGGCTACAGCTTTCTCTACGATAATAGGATGTACAGAGTAGGGAGAGTGAATGGCTATAGCAGGGGTAATACGAGAGGCTTTACTACATGATTGAGAGGCAGAGACTCGCTCCTTAAAATCTCCATAGAGCATATCGGCATAGGCAGCATTTGAGCCAATAAGCTCATTGAAAAAGACAACCCTTTGAGGTGTCTTTTCACAGACTTCAAGTTCATTACCAAAACTAGAAATGGCACCAAAAGTAGTAATGCCAGAGTGTAGCATCTCTTGACACGCGTGCATCATAGTTTGGTTATCACAGCATCCCATCAGATCTTCCCTATGTTCTATGACAGAGTCTAACCATGGCATAAATGCCCCATACTTTAGAGAGGTATGATTGGCTGAGAACTCAAGATGGACATGGGTATTGATAAACCCAGGATAGATAACAGAGTAGGGAGGGGTACGTAAGATGGTTGCTTTTGGATAGCTTTGTAGTAGGTTTTCTAGTGTGTCAATGGCTTGAATATGGCTATCAAATGCGACAGCTTTGGCAGAGATAAACCCTTGAGGGGTAAAGATATAGTCGGCTACGAGTATTTTCATATAGGTTCCTTATAGGATATTTTTATGAAGTATTATAGGATATAGTTGAGAAATATGAGGTAAAAAAGTATCTGAAAAGAGAGGAGAAAGCAGAAAGGGTAGCTTACCCTAAGTCTGCTCCAAGGCTACATGCTTCTATTTTGGCAACACGTCCGGCATGTCTTCCCCCTTCAAATTCGGTAGAGGCAAAAGTTTCAACCATATCGGCAATGACACCTTTTCCTACCACGCGCTCTCCAAAACATAAGATATTGGCATCATTATGAAGACGGGTAAGTTTGGCTGTATAGGTATCGTGACAGAGTGCGGCTCTAATACCTGCTACTTTATTGGCAGAGATGCTAATGCCTATCCCTGTTCCACAGATAAGAATACCAAAACTTCCACTATCTTCTAAAACAGCGTGGGCACATTTTTTGGCAAAGTCAGGGTAGTCAACTCTATCGGCAGAGTCTGGTCCTAGGTCAATCACTTGGTGTCCTAAGTCAGTAATAATCTCTTTTACATAGGCTTTAATAGCATACCCTGCATGATCGGTTGCGATATAAAATTTTTTTGGTGTTGACATTTTTTTCCTTTTATTGAATAGGGTTTTCTTCTTGAAGTGAGGCAACACGTCTTCCAACACGTCCCCAACGAACTGTAAAACGCTGTTTGTCCCAAAGGGCTTCACACGCTTTTGAATCGATAGCAATATTGCCACAGACACGCTTTAGTCCAGCATGGTCTCTACCACTACCATACTTGTCTCCATTGAGGAGGTGGGCATAGGAGCGATGTTCTAAACTCATATAGATAAGCCATGGTTGTCCTACAATAAGTGAATAGGGTACAGAACCCCAAAAACGACTATCGTTAGAGTTGTCTCTATTGTCTCCTATCATGTAGAAGTGGTCTTTTTCTACTTTGGCGTAGAGCGCATTGATATTGTTTGTATCCATACTATAGACAGGGGCATCAAGTCCCTCTACAAAAGTAGGGGTAACATCTATCTTCTTATTGTAGGCGTAGTATTGAAGTAAAATATCAAAAATAGTATGTCCCTCTGGAACATATTGGATACCTGGATATTTATCCATATATGGGTTTTCTACCCAAAGTTTACCACGAAGTGATTTGATTTTCTCTTGTGGGTAGTGTTTTTGAATGTAGGCATCTCCTTCATGAAAATGAATGAGGAGTTTTTTGTCAGCATAGAGAAGCTCATCTCCTCCAACAGCAACACAACGTTTTACATAGTGTATTTTTGGGTTTTTAGGGTAACGAAAAATAACAATATCTTCTCTTTTGGGACGAGGACCCTCTATGAGGTGTCCATTATTGTTAAAGTCAGGAACAAGAGGTATCTCTAACCAAGGAAGGTGAGGGATAGGGATACCATAGGAGAACTTTTTAGCAAAGAGAAAGTCTCCAATGAGTTGTGTTCGTTTCATAGAACCACTTGGGATGACAAAAGATTGTGCTACAAAGAAAATAAGAAAGAGCACAATAGTAATTGTACCCGTCCATGAACTTGAAAAGCGATACAGGGCTGAAAGAAATTTTTTCATTAAATACGAGCCTTTGCTGACTTAAGGGTATTGCTTAAAAGCATGGCAATCGTCATAGGACCAACCCCTCCTGGTACAGGGGTAATGTAGGAACATTTTGGACTTACAGCAGGGAAGTCTACATCACCTACAAGTGAACCATCTTCAAGACGGTTAATACCAATATCGATAACAATTGCCCCCTCTTTAACCATATCAGCTTTAATAAGTCCTGGTACACCTACGCCTACGACAACAATATCAGCATTGAGTGTATGGGCTTTTAAATCTTTGGTGTAGATATGTGTGACTGTGACTGTGGCATTGGCATTGAGAAGAAGTGATGCCATTGGTTTGCCTACAATGTTACTTGCCCCTACAACACAGACATCTTTTCCCTCTAGGTCAATGTTGTATGCTTCAAACATCTTCATTACACCAAGAGGGGTACATGCTACAAAACTATCGAGATTGGTTACAAGTCTTCCTACATTATAGGCATGAAATCCATCTACATCTTTTTTAGGGTCAATCACCTCTAAAATTTTATCGGTATCAATATGTTTTGGAAGAGGAAGTTGTACCAAGATACCATCTATACGAGGGTTGTTGTTCATCATCTCAATAGTAGCGATGATTTCATCTTGTGAGATAGTATCTGGCATATTGTGAGAGATGGAGTAGAACCCTACATTTTCACACGCTTTTGCTTTCATTTTAACATAGGCATGACTCGCAGGATCATCTCCTACGAGGATGACTGCAAGACCAGGGACAATGTTGTGTTCTTGTTTGAGTGCTTCTACTTCTGTTGCGACAGAAGCGTGTATTTTTTTCGCCAAAGATTTACCATCAATAAGTTGCATAAGAGTTACCCTTATAGTTTTTAGGGTATTATATCAAAAATAGATTTAGGAGCTTTAACGTTTATGTTATTATGAAACAATTATTACTAATCCTACCACTCTTACTGAGCTCAAATGAGGACTTTATGTCTCACGATGAGTATGGTGAGTTGTTGTATCATAACCCAAGAGGTATTAGCTGTGCGAAATGTCATGGTGACTTAGGAGAAGGGATGACGATTGTAAACTACAAAGAGGGAAATCGTACCTTATCATTGGTGGGTCCAGATATTCGTCAAAAAAGTTTTTCTACGATGGTAGAGAGTTTAAAAAAGTATCATAAAGTTATGCCTCGTTACTACTTAACTAAAAAAGAGGTAAAAGCGATTTATGATTATATTGAGAAGAGAAAAGGGAAGAATTAGAGAACAATAAGAGAGGAGTCTCTTATTGTCTTTTTTTTGCTTAGAGTGCTGTTACGTTTTCAGCTTGTGGACCTTTTTGTCCCTCTCCAATTTCGAATGTTACTGCTTGACCTTCTGCGAGAGTTACACGACCACCATTTTCATTATTTACTTGACGGAAATGTACAAATACATCGCTTCCTCCATCATTTTGTTGAATAAATCCGTAACCTTTTTCATCGTTGAACCATTTTACTGTTCCGTTTACTAATGTTGCCATTGTTGTACCTTTGGTATTTTTTTAATTTGTGAAATCAAATATAAGAGAGTCTTTCGGGGTCTTGCAAGGTTTTTACACACACATAACACACGAGAGATGAACTCGAACTTCATCTTTCATCGGGGCTATTGTACTCTCTTTTTCCATACTCTAGCTTAGTTCCTCTCTAATTTGTAAAAATATTCTCTTTTTCCATACCCAAGAGAGCATCTTTGGTTAAATCAGGGTAGGTACCACCTAAACCTTTCGCATCTTCACCATGACAGCCTGCACAGTTACTAGAGTAGTACATCTGTGCCTCTTTTGGGTAACCGTTTGGACAGGGTTTGGATGCGAGATATAACAAATAGCATGCGATTTTAGGAGCATCTTCATCGGAAGCAAACCCTCCTTCCATCTTCTCCTCTTTTTTAAAATGGAGTTTACTAGAGCCATGTTGAATGACATCTACAATGTAGCTATATCGGTTGGTAGCCTCAATGGTATGTTGTGGGGGTGTAGTGTGTGAAGGTATCTCTTTTATGCTTTTAGCTTGTTTTTCTTTGCTTTGCCATAGCGTAAAGAGAAGAAGAACAATAAGAAGAGGTGCGGTATATTTCATAGAAGGTACCCTTTTTTCAGAATCATAATCTAATCTTACTTAACGCTACACCCCATCTTAAAAGAGTTGTGCTAAAATAACACTCAATATTATATTTAAAAGGTAAGAAATGAAAATTGTAGTAATCCAAGGTCCAAACTTAAATATGTTAGGTGTAAGAGAGCAAAATATTTATGGTCCAATGAAATTAGAGAATATTCATGCGCAAATGAAAGCATTTGCCGAGCAAAATAACTTGGAGATTGAATTTTTCCAATCAAACCTTGAGGGTGAAATTGTAGATCGTATTCAAGAGTGTATTGGTGATGCTGATGGTATCATTATCAATCCTGCTGCCTATACACATACATCTATTGCTATTAGAGATGCCCTTGCTGCTGTACAACTTCCTGCCCTTGAAGTACACTTAAGCAATATCCATGCGCGTGAAGAGTTTAGACAAAAATCACTTACAGCACCTGTATGTGCTGGTCAAATTGTAGGTATGGGACCATTTGGTTACCACTTGGCAATGGTTGGTATGACACAAATTTTAAATGAAGTGGCGGCAATGAAACAAGCCCAACAGAAACAAAACGCACCACAAGCTTAATTTCTCTCTTTTTTATCACCTTCTTTCAAGGGAAGGTGGTCTCATTGTATCTTTTTTGTCATCAAAATATGTTACGCTTTACTTTCTCTATGGGAGCGTACAAAAATCGTTTTAAGGAGCTATTATGAACTACATCTTATTGAATGAAAATGCTATCTATTATGAGTGTCAATATAGTTGCGATAATGCTATCTATCTTCGTTTGGGAGAGGAGGCATACTTTATTACTGATGGACGCTATTTGGTAGATGCTACCAAAGAGGTTAGGGGTGCGAAAGTGGTGATTGCTACAGATCTCTACAAAGAGGTTATAAAAATTGTTAAAAAATCTAAAGTGAAAAAGCTTATTTTCGATCCTAAAGAGTGGCGTGTAGATGCATTTGAAAAGGTGCGTAGTAGCCTTAAGACAACCTTGGTAGCAAAGAGAGACTTCTCCCATAAAAAGCGTATGATTAAAGATGAGAAGGCGTTAAAGCTCTTAAGAAAATCGGCAAAATTGGGTAAAAAAGCATTTAGTCAGTTAGCAGAAACCTTTACCAAGCAAGGGTGGGGTAAAGATGAATTTGCTTTGACCTATATGGCAAAAGGGGTTTTAGAGGACTTTGGAAACTATGAGGTGAGTTTTGATCCTATTGTGGCACTCAATGCCAATGCTGCAAAACCTCATGCGACACCGACAAAGTCTCGTTTAGAAAAGGGCGATTTGCTGCTTGTAGATGCTGGGTTGAAATATAGACGTTACTGTTCCGATAGAACACGTACGGTGTATGCGAAAGAGGGGTTTTCCTTTAAGCGTTCTCAACACTTCTCAGATAAGAAGATTCAAAAAGCTTACGATACGGTACGTAAAGCCCATGACCATGCCATTGAAAAAGCCCGTTGTGGTATGAGGGCAAAAGAGGTAGATGCCTTGACTCGTACCATTATAGAAAAGGCAGGGTTTGGGGAGTACTATGTACACTCAACAGGACATGGAGTAGGATTAGATATTCATGAGATGCCTTATATCTCCAGTCGTTCTAATACGCGTATTGAAGATGGTATGGTCTTTACCATTGAGCCAGGTATCTATCTGCCAGATACATTTGGTATCCGTATTGAAGATATGGTAGCCATGGTAGATGGAAAAGCTGAAGTATTGTAGCCACAATATTTTATGTTATTAAAAGAGAAATTATGGTAAAAAGAAAGCAATTAAATGCAAAGCATACACGTATTGAGACTAGGTATTTTCCTTTTTATGGAGAGTCTAGAGGAGGATACCGTGTTGTATTGGGTATTGGTGGGAATGTGGGAGATGTAGTAAGACGTTTTGAACATCTTTTTCTCTTTTTTAGGCGATCTTCTTTTATACACATTGTACAGAGTGCACCGATTTTGAAAAACCCTCCTTTTGGTTACACGAAGCAGGCAGATTTTTACAATACTGTTTTAGAGATTGAAACCCCTCTTATGCCGTATGTACTCTTGCGTTATCTGTTACGGGTAGAGAAGAGGTTTGGACGTAAACGTAGTTTTCAAGATGCGCCTCGTACACTTGACATAGATATACTCTTTTATGAAAATAGAACAATAAATACAGAACGATTGACACTTCCTCATCCAGGATGGACGCAAAGAGACTCTGTTTTGATACCCCTTGCATATATGAAAGGTTAAAATGATTAATGAAACATTTGTAGCATCTAGCCCAAAGATGGCTTTTGAACAAGCAATCCAGAAGTATGGTACCTCCTCGCTCTCTATTGTTTCAGCTAAACAGCTGAAGTATGATGATGGTCAATTGCGCGCAGAAGTAGTCATTGCTGTACCCAAACAGCTCTTTATGGAACGCTCTTTTGGTGAAGTAGCACCACTAGAGGAGGATGAAGCACTCTTAAGTGAGATAGGCGAACTTCGTAAACAACTTGATGTGATGAAAGAGGAGTTTACACAAGAGGAGAGCATTGCTAAAAGCGTGCGAAAACTCTTTATTGAAAAAGGGATAGCCCCTGTTTGGTTAGATACAATTTTAAACTCTTTGGTAGGGAGTGAAATTGTTGAAGAGGAGTCTCTTTTGGTCTCTTACTTACTTGAAGAGATTGATGAGGCACTCAAGATTAAAGAGGAGGATATGCAACGAGCCAAAGTGATGATGCTTGTAGGCCCTACTGGGGTAGGAAAGACTACCACTATTGCGAAATTGGCAGCACGTTATGCCTACTTGCTTGATCGCTCCTATAAGGTAGCACTAATCAATCTTGACAGCTATAAGGTAGGCGCAATTGAGCAACTAGAGCACTATGCCGATATTATGCAAATAGAGCACTTTACCCTCTCTAGTGTTTCAGCATTTCAACAACAGCTTGAGGCTTTGGAACACTATGATGTCATTTTGGTAGATACAGCAGGGATGTCCCCTTTTGATACGCAGAAGTTTATCCATACTGTAGAGTTTGTCAATACAGACTTTCATAAGACCTTAGAGGTAAACCTTGTACTCTCAGCAACAGTGAAGTATGAAGATATGGAAGATATCTACAAGAACTTCTCTTTTTTAAATTTAGATTCGGTTATTATCAGTAAGTTTGATGAGACGAAGCATTTTGGTACGTTGTTAAATTTTATGTTGCTCTATGCCTTGCCTATGAGTTACTTCTCTACAGGACAAGAGGTTCCAGATGATCTGCTTGTAGCGAGTAAAGAGTTTTTACTAGAACAGTTTATTGGAGATGTCCATGCAGGATGAGACACAAGGGCTACATCTTGCTAAAGTGGTACATAAGCACCATCGTTACCCTGAGTATGAGTTGGCATTTCCTGAAGTAGCTATAAAACAGAGTAGCTTTAAAAAACTGAAGGTTGGGGATGTTGTGTTGTTGGGGTTTTCCTACTTAGATATGAGACTTCTCTCCAATGGACTAACCAAAGCAAAGGTAGTAGTTGAGTTAGGTGCCCCTTACCATAGAGTACGGATTGTTTCACTTGAAGAGGGGAGTAAGCGTACTTTTGAAAGTAGTTCAAAATATACGCTAGTGCGTTGCTCTTTTGGTTTGGTACAAAGTAGAGTGCTTCAAGAAGAGCATAAAATAGATATCTCCTCTTTAGATATGAAGCATGTGACACTCTGGAAAGATGAGACGCAAAAAGCAAAGGGTGTTTTATGTTGTGTAGAGGATGAGATAGCTATTGAGATAATAAAGGTATATGAATGAAAAAAAGAGTATTGGTAGGTATGAGTGGAGGTGTTGACTCCACAGTTGCCGCACTTTTATTACAAAAAGAGGGGTATGAGGTAGAGGGTGTCTATATGAAACTTCACCATAAACCAGGCTACCATGAAGAGAACTATGCCAAAGCAAAACGGGTGGGAGACTACTTAGGAGTAGAGGTACATTTTCTAGATTTGAGTCGTGAGTTTGATGAGAGTGTCTATCAATACTTTGTACAGAGTTACAAAGAGGGGATTACCCCTAACCCTTGTGTGGTATGTAACCGTACCATTAAGTTTGGGAAAATGCTTGAGTTTGCTGACACTCTTGGCATAGAGAAGGTCGCAACAGGGCACTATGTGAAGAGTAATGGTCATGCTATTTTGATGTCTGAAGATAAAAATAAAGATCAAAGCTATTTTCTAGCACAGATTGACCCTTTGGTTCTCTCTCGTGTGTTATTTCCTCTAGGGAGTTGGAAGAAAGAGGATGTCAAAGCCTTAGCAGAGGAGATACCTCTCTTTCAAGATATTGCTACACAAAAAGAGAGTACAGAGATCTGTTTTGTAGAAAATAGTTATGATGAAGTCTTAGCTAAACATATGGATATTGATATGCCTGGTGAGACAGTAGATACAGAGGGTAATGTAGTAGGTACCCATAAGGGCTATATGCACTACACCATAGGAAAACGTAGGGGGTTCTTTGTAAATGGTGCCCATGATCCACACTTTGTGGTTGAGATTAAACCTAAAGAGAATCAGATTGTTGTAGGAAAGAGAGAGAAGCTGGAAGTACATACTTTTAAGGTAGAGGGGCTCTCTTGGTTGGTAGAAGATATTCCGTTGGTATGTGAGGTGAAAGTACGGTATCGTACCCATGCCATAGGGTGTGAAGTGATTCAAGCAGAAGAGGGTAGTATAGAGGTGAAGTTACATGAGCCTGTTTTTGGTTTAGCAAAAGGGCAAATTGCTGCTTTCTATGCTAAGGAGAAGCTTTTAGGTGGAGGTGTGATTGTCTAAAGAGAGGCTCCCTTCTCTTTTTCACACTTCTCTAACTTAACAGAGCGTACCCAGAGCCAATTGAGTAAGAAGTAGATAGCACTAGATACGACAATAGAGTAGAAAGCTGTTCCTACATAAAGGGGAACAAAGATATCACCCATATGTTCTGAAAACCATGTGAGGGAGAGCTCAATATTGGCAATCCCCTCTCTTCCTAGAAGAAAGTTCCCTGTCAAATACTCCATATAGTACATCGGTGGCATTGTAAAAGGGTTGCTTAACCATACCATAGCAATAGCGATAGGTACATTAAACCGTATAAATGGGGTCACTGCTACTACAGCTGCCATCTGCATAGGCATAGGGATAAACCCCCAAAAGAGCCCTATGAGTACACCACGGGTAATCATCTTGCGATTGACATTAAAATAGGCACGAGGAAGATTGTATTTTTCTAAAAATCTATCTAACTTACCTTTGTTTGAGGCTTTTTTTCTAAAGAATTTTCGTATCATTATTATCCAAAAAATGTATTCTGTTGGCATAAGTGTAATACTACCTCGCTTTAAATCCCCTTTTTATGATGTTTTGTGTAAAATACCCCTACAAAACTACTCGAAAAGGTACAATAATTATGAGCGGATATATGCTTTTTTCTGGAACTTCCAACCCACAACTTGCTGAAGAGATCGCAACTTATCTTGAGAT
>Ga0256843_1001949_pt1 | contig 15560 bp, 14 predicted proteins | sample AlvinellametaG_FD_191572 | JGI IMG/M metagenome (GOLD analysis project Ga0256843, IMG submission 191572) | Pompeii worm associated microbial communities from hydrothermal vent at the East Pacific Rise, Pacific Ocean - Alvinella | ecosystem: Host-associated > Annelida > Integument > Unclassified ... | reverse complement strand
TGACTAAAATGAGGTCGCGTAGCTCAGCTGGATAGCGCATCCCGACTTTATGTCGGGACGGTCACAGGTTCGAGAGGCAACAGTAAGATACGCGAATTGAAATTAATGAAAAGTAAAGTGACTAAAATGAGGTCGCGTAGCTCAGCTGGATAGCGCATCCCGACTTTATGTCGGGACGGTCACAGGTTCGAGAGGCAACAGTAAGATACGCGAATTGAAATTAATGAAAAGTAAAGTGACTAAAAATGAGGTCGCGTAGCTCAGCTGGATAGAGCATCTGCCTTCTAAGCAGACGGTCACAGGTTCGAATCCTGTCGCGATCACAACAAAAAAATAATGGCTCCGTGGCGCAACTGAATAGCGCATCTGATTACGGCTCAGAAGGTTGCAGGTTTGAATCCTGCCGGAGTCACTTCATTAAAAAGCAACTCGCTTAATTTCAACGAGTTGCTTTTTTATTTTAAAACTTTGTACCGTATTTTGTACCGTAAAAATTTAGCTTTTTATAGATGTTTAATGTATTCATTTAGAAAATAATCTGCAATATCATATCCTTTTTCTCTCTCTTGGCTTCCAGCTAAGCTTTCTAATTGATCATAAATTTTAATATCTATCTTGGATGATAATTTATTTGATATTTCTTGCCACTTATCAAAAGCATTCAAATCGGGAAATAAAATTATTTTGCGATTCTCTAATACTTTTGTTTTTTCATAAGAGAGATTATTTAGTCCACCGGTTGCAAGCCATATTAATTTGGGATAGAATATACTTGAAATGATAGCTGTTTTTTCACTTTCTACTAATCCAATTGTTTGGGTTGGATTTGTTTTTAATAAATGTTCTCCGAACAAACATTGTTGCAAATTAAATGTTTCTGTTGTTAATGTTTTTATTATTGCTTGTGTTTTATGTACCCAAAATATATGATTAAAAGGCTTTTTTATTCTTTTCCCTGTTTCTTTGTTATATAGCATTATTTTTCCAGTGCGGATTCTATTTTTTATATCCATTTGCCAAAATATGTTTGCACTTGGCCAATATTTACTGCTCCCTATCAAATATTTTTGTTGTAATGATTTTGTTGCAGTTTTTCCAAATAATTTTATTAAAAAAGTAATAAAATTATTATTATAATTATTTTTTATACTTTGAATTAAAAATTCTTTTTTTATATAAGTTGCTTTTGTTGCTTTTGTTTTTATATGTTTTTTTGTTAATGGTTTATAGTCAAAATTATTATCAAGAAAATAATCTTTTGGTTTATAATGATACCCGCATTTTATTTCTCTGTCACAACGCCCAACAAATTCATTTATGTATTCCTGGGTTTCAAGGTCTATATATCTTGTAAAGGTTTTTCTATGGCAATTAGGGCAATGAAATTTCATTTTCATTGATTTATAGGGTTCTAATGTGTATCGATACATATTAATATGTTTATTTGTATAAGTTCATTCTGTTCACTTCATTCATAAATAGTGCTATTAAATGAATGAAGTGAACGAAATGAATTTGAAAAATTATTCTTTTTTGATATATATGACGATGCCGTTTGATTTACGTTCTTTTACATAACCGGCATTCACTAATCGTTTTGAAAAATTCCTAATAGACAATTGTCTATATCCATTATCAAGGCAATATAGCTTGTAGTGCATATATATTTCTTTTAAATATGTGTGGGAAGTAGTAGATATTGTATACTTTTCATCTTCAAGAAACATTAATACACTATCGCTTTCTTTTTTATAAGTGTTTATTTCCTTTTCTACTATTTCACTTGTTATGAATTGTTTATTTTTTAGCAGTCTTTTTAAACCCTTCAAAATCCAATTAAATATGCCTGGTAATTCATTTTTAATGATTTTTTGTGATAAATTGATATCCTGTTCTTTTTCAGGAATAGTAACTTTAAAGGGAATAATTATAAATCGTCTAAAAAAAGCATGTGTATTTTCTACTTCACGAGGCAATTCGTTTGTGTTGAAAATAAATTTGGCATAATCTGTCAATATATAGGGTTTCCCGTAAGGTAATCTTACTTGTACCGGCTCGCCTGATATCAATAATTTAAAAAAATGTGTTTCCATTTTTCCATTTATTTCACTGGCATAATTCAGAAGTTTATTTCCGAGCATTGCTCTTTCATATCCATTGTTATTTGTAATGGATTCAAGTGTATAATTTGAAACGTTTTCTTTCCCAAATACAGCATTTATGATATTGAATAAAACGCTTTTACCATTTGCCCCCGTTCCATATAACAATAAAACCTTTTCAAATTTTAAGGTGCTATTAGGGATGAAAATATAACCGAGATATTCCGCTAAGATGTTTTGTAATTTTTTATCGGGCAATACTTTATCAATAAAAGCATTGAATAAAGGAGTTTCTGCATTTTCCTTGTATTCAAAATCAAGTTGGTAAGTTAAAAAATCTTCTTTTCTAAATTCTCTAAGAATTTGTTTTTCGGAAGAAATTTCAAAGGTTCCGTTTTTTAAATTGATTAAAGTACTTTTTTCTGTGGTTTTTATTTTATGACTCAAAGAAGTTTCCGTTAAAAATTGTTTATATAATTCATCTTTAAAAGTATGCAACTTCGCATCATATTTATTTACATTCATTTTTAAAGCAACCATTCCTAAAAATGATTTGATTTGACCTTCTTCAATTTGTTCCCAATATCTACCATTATATAAATAAATAATATTATTTTTTACGCCAATATCATAATTGAGTTTTTTTATTTTTTGGGTTAAGATCTCTATTATGGAAACTAAATAATGTTTCTTTTGTAGTTGCCTTTTTTCATTATCGAACTTTACATATTTTCTAAAATTTACCGGTTGAACATCTTTTAGCACATCATCCAGTATGTTATTCGATAAATAGTTCCTTTCTTTTTCATCAAATTGTTTTTCAATTTTATCTATTGATTGAATAATTTGAGCTGAATTTATATTTGTTTCAAATGTTATTTTCATTATGCTTTATTATTTAATTTGATAAATGCTCTATCAATTTCTTCTTTTTTATAATAGACACGTCCCCCTATACCATAACTGGTTAATATATTTCGTTTGGTCCAGTTGTGAATGGTTGATAGATCTACTCTGAGTAATTCTGCGGCTTCCTGTCTTGTTAAGTATTCTTTATTATGGATGTTGTTGCTTCTTATTAATCTTTCAAGTTCTTTTTGAATGAGCACTTTTATACTTTGAAAATCATTATTATTAGTTTTCATTTTTTTTAAATTTTTTTAAATGTTATTAAATATTTGAATTTGGAAAAACATAATGCGCATTTGTTTTTATAACACAAATATTGAGTGTAATTTTGAAATTTATTTATATGAAAATATTAAAAACTGTCAATAATTATTTCTTATATTGAAATTAAATAAAATGCTGATAAACAGTTTTATAAATGATGTTTTTTTGAATTTAAAAAAATGTAATACTAAAATTTTGAAAAAAATACCAAAAAAGTGGCAAAAAATACCAATATGGTTTTTTCATAAATTCTTATTTAAATAAAAATTATTTTATTTATTGAAAAAATGGAATAAAAAAACTTGTTATTAAATATTTTTATTCCATAAAAATCAATAAATTTGCTATATATGTAATATTCTTTAATGCTTGTAAAGATTGTTAAACCTTTTTAATTGATTTTTTTTATGATAAGTCCTAACCAAAACCCCGAACAAAAAGCCCGAGACAGAATAGATGAAATGTTAAGAAAGGCAGGTTGGGTAGTTCAATCAAAAAAAGAGATAGATTTGAGTGCCAACCGTGGTGTAGCAGTAAGAGAATATCACACAGATGTCGGGCCGGCTGATTATATTCTTTTTGTTGATAGAAAACCGGTTGGTGTAATTGAAGCAAAACGTGAAGAAGAGGGGCATAGACTCACTGTGGTGGAAGAGCAATCAAAAAAATATGCAACGGCAAATTTAAAATATCAAATAAATAAGGAGCCGCTTCCTTTTGTTTTTGAAAGCACAGGTATCATTACCAGATTTAGAGATTTAAGAGATCCTAAACCAAGGGGCAGACGAATTTTTTGGTTTTTTAAACCGGAAACCTTGGCCGAATGGTTACAAGATAAAAAAAGTTTAAGGGGGCGTTTATTAGACTTGCCCGGGTTAAATGAAACAGGTTTAAGACCTGCGCAAATCAATGCCATAAAAAACTTGGAAGAATCGTTTAAAAACAATCGTCCCAGAGCCTTGATACAAATGGCAACCGGATCCGGAAAAACTTTTACAGCAGCTACTTTTATTTATAGACTGTTGAAACATGCCGGAGCCAAAAGGATTTTATTCTTGGTGGATACCAAAAACTTAGGGGAGCAAGCAGAACAAGAATTTATGGCTTACCAACCCAATGATACCAACAGAAAATTTACCGAATTATATAATGTGCAACGTTTGACATCCAATTATGTGCCCTCAGACAGTCAAGTGTGTATTTCTACCATACAAAGGATGTATTCTATATTAAAAGGGGAAGAAATGGCAGAAGAGGCAGAATTGGAGAATCCGAATGAAAGTTCATGGCTGGCGCAACAGCTTGAACAAAGACAAGCTATACCGGTCGATTATAATCCGGAAGTGCCCATAGAAATGTTTGATTTTATTGTGATTGATGAATGTCACCGTTCTATTTACAATTTGTGGCGACAAGTTTTGGAATATTTTGATGCCTTTTTGATTGGATTGACTGCCACACCTGATAAACGTACCTTTGGTTTTTTTGAGAAAAATGTGGTCAGTGAATATTCTTACGAACAATCTGTCATTGACGGTGTAAATGTGCCTTATGATGTATATAGAATACAAACCCGGATTACAGAAGAAGGAGACAGAATGGAAGCCGGTTGGTTTGTAGACAAAAGAGAAAAATTGACTCGTAAAACGCGTTGGGAACAATTGGATGAAGATACTGAATACGTAAAAAAAGACTTGGATAAAAAAGTAGTAAATCCCGATCAAATAAGAACTATTATACGAGAGTTTAAAAGAGCTTTGCAGACACAAATTTATCCCAATAGAAAAGATAAGAAGGGAGAATATGAAGTGCCTAAAACATTGGTTTTTGCAAAAACGGATAGCCATGCCGATGATATCATTAAAATAATAAGAGAAGAATTTAATGAAGGCGATGATTTTTGTAAAAAAGTCACATACAGAGCCAATGAAGACCCCAAATCTGTGCTAAACCGTTTTAGAAATTCATATTATCCGCGTATTGCTGTTACTGTCGATATGATAGCCACGGGAACAGATGTAAAACCGCTGGAAGTATTGCTTTTTATGCGAGATGTAAAGAGCACCAATTATTTTGAACAAATGAAAGGGCGAGGCACACGCACCATTAACAAAGATAGTTTACAATTGGTTTCAAAAACGGCAGACTCAAAAACACATTTTGTAATAGTAGATGCCGTAGGCGTTACACAAACCAAAAAAACCGATAGTCGTCCCTTAGAACGCCAACCCGGTGTGCCGTTAAAAGATTTATTAGGTGCTGTTACCATGGGCGTTGCCGAAGAAGATTTATTTTTATCATTGGCAAACAGATTGTTACGATTAGACAAGCAATTAACAGATGCCGAAAAAGCCACTTTGCAAGAGCTTGCCAAAGGTAAGTCTATTCCGCAAATAGCCGGTGAATTATTAGCTGCTTTTGATCCGGATGCTATTGAGGACAAGGCACAAAAAATTATGAATAGAATACCGGTTGAGGATAGAACCCCCGAACTGGAAGAACAGGCAAAAAAACAAGCCCAAGAAGAACTAATTAAAGAAGCGGCATCTACATTTAACGGAAAATTAAACGATTATATTGAAAATGTAAGAAAAATACACGAACAAATCATTGATGTAGTAAATATAGATGAAGTGATTGCATCTGAGTGGGATGCCGATTCAGTAGAAAATGCCCAAAATACCATTAAAGATTTTAATGATTTTCTTGAAGCCAATAAAGATGAGATAGACGCACTTACCATTTTTTATAAACAACCTTATAACCGAAGAAATATTACTTTTAATATGATTAAGGAAGTCTATGAAAAACTAAAAATGGATAAACCAACACTTGCACCCGCTTTTGTTTGGGACGCGTATGCCATGTTTGATGAAATAGATGCCAAACGTCCCAAAGATGAACTTACCGCCTTGGTCTCATTAATTCGTAGAGCTTGTGGTATAGATAAAAAATTAAAACCTTATGACAAAACCATTGACGAGAATTTTAGAAAATGGATTTTTAGGCAAAATGCAGGTAACCACAAACGTTTTACAGAAGAACAAATGGAATGGCTACGCATGTTAAAAGAGCATGTGGTAAGTTCCTACCATATAGAAATGGAAGACTTGGACTATACCCCTTTTGACAGCAAAGGCGGTAGAGGCAAAATGTATGAACTCTTTGGCGATGAAATGAAAGAAATTATCAATGAATTAAACGAAATATTGGTAGCTTAGATAATGAGTAATAACAATTCAAACTACGATTTTTTATCAGATATTTTAATGGCTTTGGCTATTGGTGGTTTTATATGGGCCATTACTGAAAGAAACCAAAAGCAACAACTGCAACAACAATTATATTATTCTGAAAAAAATTATTATAAATTGATGGAAGAATATCTTAAAGATAAAAAAGAAATTCCAAAAGAAATAAAAAAACAATTATTGCAATTGCGAATGCAATATATGGGAATTGACCAGGAAATAGCTGATAAATTGCAAGTGGTAATAGAATTGATACAAGAAAATAAAGAAAGTATTGCTATTGAAAAATTGACTACCATTATTGAAAATCTATTGAAAAATAAATTTAAAGAAGAACAAGGTTTGAGTAAAAATACAAGTTTATACAACTTACTAAAAAAAGCCAAAGAATCAAATTGGATAACAGATTACCAATATAACTTTGCCTTATTTCTAAAAAAAATGAGGAATACGGAGGCGCATGAATTAAAAGCAAATTATAATAATAATGAACAATATATCGGCTTTTTAACCGGAATTGAAATTATATATCAATTGGCAGGATTTAGAATTACAAAATTATGAGAGAAGATTGGATAGAAATTGAATTAGGGGAAGTTTGTAAGTATTCCAAAGGAAAAAAACCTAAAAACTTAATTAAAGAAAAAACTGAGAAATTTAATATACCATATATAAATATAAAGGCGTTTGAAAAAGGAATTATTGAACAATATACGAATGGAGAAAAATGTAAACTATGTAATGATGGAGATTTATTGATGGTGTGGGATGGTGCAAGACAAGGTTATACAGGAAAAGCAATTAAAGGTGCTGTTGGTTCGACCCTAATGAAAATTGACCCTGTGAATGGTATTGAAAAAGATTATTTGTTTTATTATTTAAAATCTCTGTTTACAAAATTGAATACAAATCCAAGGGGTGTTGGTATTCCACATGTAGAACCAAGGCTTTTGTGGAGTTCTAAATTCTTAATTTGTGATTCTATTTTACAAAAAGCCATAGTCAAAAAAATAGAAGCCCTGTTTTCTGATTTAGACAACGGCATAGCCAACCTAAAAAAAGCCCAAGAACAACTCAAAATATACCGCCAAGCCGTACTTAAAAAAGCTTTTGAAGGAGAGTTAACCAAAGAGTGGAGAGAAAAACAGACTAATTTACCCACTGCCGAACAACTGCTACAACAAATAAAAGAAGAACGACAAAAACACTACGAAAAACAACTCAAAGACTGGAAAAAAGCCGTTAAAGAGTGGGAGGAAAAAGGTAAAGAGGGTAAGAAACCAAGTAGAATATCAAAACCAAAAGAAATACCTGTTGTACAAAAAAGTGATGTTGAAGAATATGAGAAAATTCCTACTGATTGGTTATGGACAAGATTTGGAAATGTAACATATAAAATTGGAGACATTGACCATAAAATGCCCAAAACTGTTGAAAACGGGTTACCTTATCTTTCAACAGGTAATTTAAAAAAGGATGGCTCAATTGATTTTATGAATGCCAAAACAATATCTAAAAACGATTTTGACAGGTTAGCCTTGAAAATTAAACCTGAAAAAGGAGATATTATTTTTCCGAGATATGGAACAATTGGCAGAAATATATTAATAAGTTTTGATAAAGAATTTTTAGTTTCTTATTCGTGTGCAATAGTTAAAAATATTACAAAATTAATGAGTGAAAAGTTTGTATTATACTACTCTCTTTCACCTGTTATTAAAAAAGAAATTAAAAAGTATACTGTTGAGACAACACAGGCAAATATCGGGATTGCCTCTATTGAGAGTTTTGTCTTTCCATTATGTTCTCTCGAAGAACAAAACCAAATCGTCCAAGAAATAGAAACTCGTCTATCAGTTTGCGACAAAGTAGAGCAAAGCATAACCGAAAGCTTAAAAAAAGCCGAAGCTCTACGCCAAAGCATCTTAAAAAAAGCTTTTGAAGGCAAACTTTTAACCGCGCAAGAAATAAAACAATGCCAACAAGACCCCAACTATGAGCCGGCAAGTGTATTACTTGAAAAAATAAAAGCCGAAAAATTGGCAAAAGAGCAGGAAAAGAAAAAGAGCAAAAGAAAAACAAAAAAATGAATTTTCCTTATAGTACTTTACAGATACAAATAAGTAAGTCCGGTATAAAGCCGTTAGAAAATAAAAACTTTACCGGAGGAGTATTCAATAATGATAACTATAAAATTTATGTGCTAAAAGATAAGGATGCCTTTGTATATGTGGGTAAAACAAAACAAGCTATCGGCACTAAATTAAGACAGGGTTTTTATTCTTTTCAACAGAATGAAAACAATAACCGTCAAGGACATTACGGTGGTTATAAGTGGATCAAAAAATATATGGATAAAACACTTCGGCTTTTTGTTTTTGATTTAGGAAATGAGTTTGATAATACCAAAACCGAAGCCGTAGAGGCAGAGTTGGTTTACTTGATTAGAAAAACAACAGGCAAATGGCCTTTGGGTCAAAATGAAATCCATTTTTATAATCATTTTGAAAAAGCAAAGGAGAAGGCACGACATATATTTAATAGCATTATGGGATGATAAAAAGAGGTCGGCTTATTGCTATTGGTGATATTCATGCTTGTTATGATGAATTAATGGCTTTGATGAAAAAAATTCAATTAAAACCCAATGATACACTTATTTTATTGGGGGATATGATTGATAAAGGAAAAAATACCAAAGCCGTTATAGATTTTATCATAAATTTAAAACAGCAAGCTTACCCTATTATTCCCCTTATGGGCAATCATGAAAGAATGCTGCTTGATGCTTTGTTTGATAAGGGCCAATTAGCTAAATGGTTATCACAAGGCGGCAAAGAAACATTGGCAAGTTTTAAAATCAATACTTTGGATGAACTAAATGAAAAATATATCCAATTTTTCAGCCAATTGCCCTACTTTTATACCTCAGGTAAATATATATTTGTTCATGCCGGTTTAAATGATACAATACCCAATCCGTTAACGGATACCCAAACCATGATTTGGCATTGCAAAGAGTATTATCAAAATAAGTCTTTGCAAGATAAAATTATTATACACGGGCATTGTCCTGTTTCTATAAACAAATCTTTGGCGTTAATACATAAAGAGGCAAAAGTGATCAATATAGATACAGGTTGTGTATATAGAAAACACGATACAGGATTGTCGGCTTATTTGATATATGAAAAACAACTGATTACAATTAAATAAATTTTATATATTTGCATATCGCGATTCGCGATATGCGATATATTAAAAATACACCTATGAAAAAACACAAAGGCATGCGTCCGCAAGATATAGTAGTATTGTTAAAGATACTATCTTGGCCCAATGATAATTGGCGTTTAATGGATATAGCACAGGCAGTTAAAATAAGTCAATCGGAAGTATCCGAAGCACTAAACAGAAATGCTTTTGCCGGTTTACTGGATCGGAGCAAACGCCATATTAATAAAAAATCTTTTTATGAATTTTTGGTTTCCGGACTGAAATATGTTTTTCCGGTGCAACCCGGGCAGGTTGTAAGAGGTGTCAAAACAGCCCATTCGGCACCACCTGTATCCAAATATATGGCGGATAGCAAAGATATCTATGTATGGCCTTCTATATATGGCAATAGTAGAGGGCAATCCATTGAGCCCTTATATAAAACGATACCGGATGCGATTCAAAATGATCATAATTTCTATGAATATTTGGCCTTGGTAGATACACTTAGAGTGGGCAAAACCAGAGAAGTGAACATTGCAAGAGAAGAACTAAAAAAGAAATTAAATGTATAGTTCCAATATACAAATGTTAGAAACTGTTGCAGAAGGTCTAAGAGATTTGCTTCCGGATGTTATTTTTGTGGGGGGAGCTGTGGCAGAATTATATGCAGATAATCCGGAATTATCCGATATAAGACCTACTATTGATGTAGATGTAGTAATCAAGTTAAAATCACAAGTTGACCATTATAAACTTGAAGAAAAACTTAGAGACTTAGGTTTTAAAAATGATATCCGGACAGGAGCCCCTATTATTCGTTGGGTTTATAATGGTGTAACGGTGGATATTATGCCGGATGATATAAATGTTTTAGGTTTTGCAAATCAATGGCATAAAAAGGGTATGGAAGAAAAAATCATGAAAACATTACCCAATGGCAAGGAAATATTTTTATTGTCACCGGTTTATTATTTAGCTTCAAAAATGGAAGCATTAAAAGATAGAGGTAGATCAGATCTGCGTCAAAGCCATGACTTTGAAGATATTATATATTTATTAGATAATCATTCAGAAATAATAGAACAAATGAAAAATGCCTCTGATGATTTAAAAGAATATCTTGCCGGTTCTTTTTACGGATTGATGTCAGACAGGAATATTAAAGAAGCAGTAGAAAGTGCTTTGCCTTATGGAACAGGTGAAGAGCATACAAATAAAATAATGAATATAATGCAACAAATAGTTGCTGTAAAATAGTAAAATATGACAGAATCAAGTATCATATCAAAAGTGTGGAATTTTGCCAATGTATTAAGAGACGATGGGGTAAGTTATGGTGATTATTTAGAGCAAATAACTTATTTACTGTTTCTAAAAATGGCAGAAGAACTCAACAAACCGCCCTATAATAAAGGGCTTAAATTTCCCCGTTTAAAAAATGCCAAAGGCGAGGAAATTCCGGATGCAGAAATATGCAACTGGACGAATTTGAAGAGAAAGAGAGGGGAAGAGTTAGAAGTTTTTTATAATCGTTTGTTGCGTTCATTGGCAAGTGAAAAAGGGATTTTGGGGCAAATTTTTACAAAAAGCCAGAATAAAATACAAGATCCGGCCAAGCTTTTAAAAATCATTGATATGATTGATAAAGAGAAATGGATGTCAATGGGAGCAGATGTAAAAGGAAAAATATATGAAGGGCTTTTAGAAAAAAATGCCGAGGATACAAAAAGTGGCGCCGGTCAATATTTTACCCCGCGATCATTGATAAAAACAATGGTTGCTTGTGTGCGTCCCAAACCTATGAAAACAATTATAGATCCGGCTTGTGGCACGGGCGGTTTCTTTTTAGCTGCCTATGATTTTATAAAAGATAACTACCAACTGGACAAAGAAGAGAAAGCTTTTTTAAAAAACAAAACTTTTCATGGTAACGAAATTGTTGCCAATACACGCCGGATGGCTTTAATGAATATGTTTTTGCATAATATTGGAGAAATTGACGGTGAATCCTTTATTTCCTCAAAAGATGCTTTAATTTCTTCCCCTAAAAAACATTATGATTATGTTTTGGCTAATCCGCCTTTTGGTAAAAAAAGCAGTATGACAATTACCAATGAAAAAGGGAAGGTGGTAAAGCAGGATTTAAGTTATAACCGGCAAGATTTTTGGGCCACTACTTCAAATAAGCAATTAAATTTTTTACAGCATATAAAAACTCTATTAAAAATAAACGGAGAAGCCGCAGTGGTAGTGCCGGATAATGTTTTATTTGAAGGAGGAGCAGGAGAAACGGTAAGAAAAGAATTACTTAAAACAACAGAGCTTCATACCATTCTACGCTTACCAACAGGAATTTTTTATGCACAAGGAGTAAAAGCCAATGTGCTGTTTTTTGATAATAAACCGGCTTCAAAAGACCCATGGACAAAAGAAGTCTGGTTTTATGATTATAGAACGAATGTGCATCATACTTTGAAAAAAAATCCTATGAAAATGGAGCATCTCAAAGAATTTATTGAGTTGTATAATCCAAAAAACAGACATAAACGTAAAGAAACTTGGAGTGAAGAGAATCCCGAAGGAAGGTGGCGAAAGTTCTCTTATAAAGAAATTTTAGAGCGAGACAAAACCAACCTGGATATTTTCTGGATTAAAGATAAAAGTTTAACCGATTTAGAAAACTTACCGGATCCGGATGAGTTAGCTAATGAAATTATTGAGAATTTAGAGGCGGGATTAAATAGCTTTAAAGAAATAATGGATATATTAAATAACGATTAATGTATTTATTGATAATATTTTTCATACAGTAAATTAAATCTTTCAATTCGTTCAATATCCTTGGGTTTGACATTAGTATCATTTAGACTTGTAATAGTAGGAGTAGATACAAAATCTTTTATACTGGGGAATAAATTTGGAGTATCTAATACCCAGTGTTTATAAAGAGCAAAGGTAATTTCAGGGACAATTAGTTTTAAATCTTTCATTTTCTGATAGATGAAATTAAGATTTATGGGTGATATTAGTTGATTGTGTTTAAAAAAATCAAGAAAAATTTTAAAAGCTTTGTAATCAATAAAAATATTTGGATAAGGATTTTTTCTCATTTCAATAATTTGTAGATTACTAGGTCCCAAGTGCTTTTTTATATAAGTAAACATTTTAAGCTTGACATATAAACTCTTTAATTCACTTAAAAAACCAATTCTTGTCATCATAGTTTTTTTATCATAATAACTGGTTAGATATTCTTGAATATGATCAAACAGATAATTTTGATATTGATTAAATTCCTTTTTTATGTATATGTTTAGTAGATTTATATCTATTTCATTATTTTTATAAAAATATGAATAAATAAAAGTTTTTGTATCTGGAATATATTGTTGCAAAAATTTATTTAAGGTTTCTAACGGAGTAGTAGTAATAGCAAATTCTTGATTAAAATATAACTCTTCTTTTTCAATCTCTTTATTAGTTATTTCTTTTATATGTTTTGTGAAATTATTAGCTAATTCTGTAATTAATGTAGGGTGCAAGCCAAGTTTATAAATAATATTTTCAATTCCATATAATTCCAAGTTAACAGGGTTGTGAGGTTTTTTGACAATTTTCTCGTCAATTAAAAAATCGATAAACTTTTCCTTTGTTATTTGATCATCATATTTTTTTTTATATAAGTCGAAAGTTTTTTTATCATACTTTCCAAAATATTGTTTTGGCATATATTTAAGTTTTAAGTTTTTTCATTTTTTCGGCTAATAATAAAGCATTTTGATTGCCTTTTTTACCTACATATCTTAGAAATTGGGCTTCACTACTGTGTCCGGTCTGACCAATGAGTAAACTGGTAGGAATAATACCATAATAATTTGTTGCAAATGATCTTCGGCCAATATGAGAAGAAACGGCTTGATATTTTGGAACTTCTGTAATTTCGTATCTTTTTGTTTTAGGATTTTTTTTAAAGACACTTACTTTTTTAGTGATACCCGCTCTTTTACACACTTCTTTAATCTTTCTATTATAAATAACTTCATTAACGGCTTTGTTCTTGGAAAATGAAGGGGGAAAATTCATTTTTCTTTTTCTTAATATTTTTATTACTTCTTCATCCAAATAAATATCTACCGGTTTACTTGTTTTTTGTTGTTTGATTTGCAAAAAATAGGAATCATTAATTTTTTTTAGATTCTCTTTTTTTAAGCTTAAACTGTCAGATACACGTAATGCAGTATAACAACTAATTACCAACCAGTCTCTTGCACTTTCTAAGTCTGGATTGTCTAATTTTACATCAATAATTCTTTTGATTTCATCAAAATCTAAGTGAATATGGTCTTTGCTTTGCCATTTTAAACCTTTGGTTATAAATTGAAGTTCAGGATGTACAGGAATACCATTTTCAGCAGCGTGAGAGCAAATGGTTTTTATAGTTTTCAAAGTCTGAATTTTTGTGTTCTGAGCATATTGATTTTCATCACACCAAAGCTGGAAATCGGTACTCAATTTTTTATTGATTTCAGGGATATATAGTTCAGTTTTTCTATCCTTTTGATACTGATTTATTCTATTTTTAAATACTGTTAATTTTTTATAAGTAGAATGTTTTATGGCACTTTTTCTTATTTTAAGATAATAGTCAAAATATTCTATAAAAGAGAAAGGAAGTTTATTATCATTTTCTTTTTTGAATGCATTTTTTAACCACTGTGAGTTTATTTTTTCATAGCTTTTTCGGTTATTATATTTTGCTGTGATTTTGTAAGCAATTTCATCTAAGAGTTCTTGTGTTTTTATAAGAGTGCTATTGTATTCAATTTCTTTCTTTTTCTTTTCAGCATCTTTTGAAACAATTTTGTTAATTCTTACAGCACCATTTTTAAAATTTTTTTGATTCACTTTAAGTCCGGTGCTTACTTTTGCATCAACATGAGAGTCTCTGATTCTCACATATATAGTTTTAATATCTTTTCTTCCGGATGTATAGAAATTAAGTGTCATTTTTTGTACCAAAATTAGTACCGTAAATGTACAATTTAATTCAACCTTATTCAACTAAAATAAATGTTAAATTTTATAAATAATTGAAATGCAATGTATTGTGTATGAAATAAGATAGAATGGAATTGAATAAAAAATAATTCGAAAATTCTGCCGGAGTCACGAATAAATAAAAAGCAGGCTGAAAAATAAAACAGCTTGCTTTTTTATTTTTCAGCCTGCTTTTTATTTTGAAAACGGACGTTTTCAGGATGCGCGAAGCGAATCCTGTTATTCGTGCTATAATTGATAAAATCTATATACAGCTTTCTTTTTTTATTTTTCAGTTTGTGTATTAGAAATTTTTAAATAATGCTTATCCCAATAATGTTATGTGGGCCTTTACTATAGGTGCAAATAGTGTATTCTCATACTCAAAATCATTATAAACATTATGATGCCTTCCGCTGATATAAGGCAGGCTGAGCAATGTAAAGAAAAATAAAATAATCACGCCGGTTTGCAAATACATTTTTGTTTTCGGATCTACCGGAAGCATTTCCACGCCAATATAAATCAGGGCAATGGGCCAAAGACGGAAAATGTCACCGATGTCAAAATAAATTATATGAAAGTTTCTTAACAGGAATAGAAATCCTAAAACGACCAGAAAAATGCCGGTAATAATGTTGCTATTGGTTTTCATAATTTTTTGATTTTTGATGTTCGATAGGTTTATGAGTTTTTTTATTTTTTTGTAGTTCGTCATAAATAATGATTATGCCTGTTATAATTAGTAATAAAGGCCAGAAATCTTTAAAATCTATTT
>Ga0256843_1001948_pt1 | contig 15569 bp, 15 predicted proteins | sample AlvinellametaG_FD_191572 | JGI IMG/M metagenome (GOLD analysis project Ga0256843, IMG submission 191572) | Pompeii worm associated microbial communities from hydrothermal vent at the East Pacific Rise, Pacific Ocean - Alvinella | ecosystem: Host-associated > Annelida > Integument > Unclassified ... | reverse complement strand
TGAATAACAGGTTTTTCCTGTTATAAGCTGAAACTTAAAATTCATAATTGCAGTAAACAACGTAACTACAGATATAAAGTGCCAGACACTTGTTCTCAATTCTCAGTTCTCAGTTCAAAAGTATCTGGCACAATATAGCCTATATGAAAATTCGTTATATTAATTAAGATTTGTTATTGATTAAGTACAACCGAATCCCTTTCACATCTTACCTACTTATCTACTTCACAACTTACCCACTTCACGACTTCACAACTTATCTGCTTACCTACCCATATTGGTGTCTGTCACTAATTTATTTAATAAATTTACGTCCTATACCTTTACTTAAAATCCTATTCCTTATCTCCTCATCCTCTTTTCCCTTCACCTTCACAACTTCACAACCTATCTACTTCACAACTTATCTACTTATCCACTTTCTTAATATAAGGATTATAAGCCTTGGTCCCAACAACAACCCTCTCCCCAACTTTAAAATTTGCCGCTTCATTTGAGGATATAACCACCTCAACAATCTGATCGCCTATCTCAACTACAGCGATATAAATAACGTCTTCTTTAACGATATCAAGAATTCTTCCCTCAAAAGAAAATTTAGCACTGCCGCTTGTTTTCAGTAAAACTTCATTAGGAGTACCGATTTTTTCTATTTTACCGTTTTTTATAAGCATCGCCTTATTAGAAAGTTTATATATTTCACTCGGAGAATGGGAAACCATAACAGTGGTAAGGTTAAATTGTTTATGAAAGTTCAAAAGATCTTTTTGAAGTTTCTCCCTCATAAGCATATCAAGGGCTGAAAACGGCTCATCAAGAAGCAAAATATCCGGTTTTCGCATAAGAGCCCTGCATAAAGCGACCCTTTGTTTCTGTCCGCCGCTGAGCATGGAAGGGTATCTGTTTTTCATTTCAGTCATTCCGGTCATTTCCAAAAGTTCATTTGCCAGCTTCACGTCTTTATTCGCATACAAAAGATTTTCTTCAACACTCATATTAGGAAAAAGTGCAAAGTCCTGAAAAACAAACCCGACTTCCCTTTTTTGAGGAGGCAGGGAAATTTTTTCATTTTTCCATACTTTATTTTTAACAATTATCTCACCTTTAGCATCCTCAAGCCCGGCAATAATTCTTAAAAGCGTGGTTTTTCCGCTCCCGCTCGGACCCGTAACAGCCAAAAAATCGCCTTCGTTAATCTCAAACCTGCAAACAAGGTCCATCTCTCCGATACTTCCGTGAAGAGTTTTTTGCACATTTACTTTTAACATATCAGATCTTTATTTTGTTTTTTTCGTTGAATATATACACAAACAGTAAAACCAAGAAGCTGATACCAAGCATTATAGCGCTGTATATATGTGCTTTTGCATAATCAAGCGTTTCGACATAATCATATATTGCCACACTCGCAACTTCCGTTTTCCCGGGAATCGAACCCCCTACCATCAAAACCACTCCAAATTCACCGACCGTATGTGCAAATGTGATTATTACAGCCGTCATTAAAGAGTTTTTCATATTAGGCAGGATCACTCTAAAAAGAGTCGTCAGTTTACCTTTACCGCTTAAATATGAGGCTTCAATAATATTTTTCGGGATATGCTCAAACCCGCTTTGAAGCGGCTGGATCATAAAAGGAAATGAATAAATACAGCTTGCCACAACAAGCCCTTCAAACGTAAAAACAAGTCTGATATTAAAATATTCATAAAAAAATCTCCCCAAAGGAGAACTCTGCGATAAAAACACCAGCAAATAAAACCCGAGCACCGACGGAGGAAGTACGATAGGCAGAGCGCTTAATGCCTCAAGCACAGGTTTGAACCTGCTTTTTGTCGTACTTAAAAACCACGCAAAAGGAATCCCTATAATCAGCAAAATCACCGTAACGTAAAACGCAAGTTTAAACGATAGCAAAAAGGGCGTAAAATCAATCATTAAAAACCTTTGAAACGGCAATATCATTTGATTTGAACACTACAAAAACATCATCTTTCAAATCCGCTTTTTCCCTGAGCGTTATCGATTCCATCTCAATTCCGCCAACATCAACAACCACGCTTGAGAGTATATCCCCGTGTGTTATTTTTTTGATTTTTCCTTTTAATACGTTTTCAAAATCGCATTTTTCATTCAATATGCTTATTGCGGTTGGTTTTATTATCAGTTCCGCTTTTTTCCCCACATTTATATCTATATTCATCTCAAGTATAAGGACATTTATTTCCTGTCCATTTAAATCAAACTTTATGAGATTAAGCCTCTTTAAAGGCACTATTTTTTTTACTTCGGCGATAAACCTGTTCAATACCGTCCTTTAATAAATATATCCGTATTTTTTAAATATCTCTTTTGCCGTATCTGAGAGAATAAAATTATAAAACCTCATCGCGTCTTTTTTCTCGCTAATCGGTATTATACCCTGATTGATCGGTTTATATAAATTTTTCGGCACATCTGCAAAATTTTTATATTTTTTCATTTTAGGTGAAAACAGGGAACTTTTAGCCACCACCCCGACATCCGCCTCGTTTACGGTATAGGGAATTACCGCCGTAACACTTTCGGCATAAATCAGTTTCGAAGCGATTTTATCATATATTCCGGCATTTTTAAACGCTTCAACCGCAGCCCTCCCGTAAGGCGCTGTTTTAGGATTGGCTATGGCTATAAGTTTAGAGTTTAACAATGCATTTTTAAAATTTTTTAAATCCATATTTTTAACGCTAAAAAGAGCAATAGCGCCTTTTGCATATATTTTAGGCTCTTTCTTTGCGAAACCTTTTTCATAAAGAAAATAAGGATATTTCATATTTGCGGACATAAATATATCATAAGGGGCACCGTGTATTATCTGAGCGGTTAGTTTTCCGCTGCTTGCAAGCACAAGTTTAACATTAACGTCCGGGGATTTGGAATTAAAAGCCTTAATAATTTCAGGCATGGCATAAGTAGTGTTGGCAGCAGCAGCCACAAGTATTGTTGAAGCACTTGATAAAACAGCAAGACATACAAGCAAAAAAAGCCTTTTCATTTCAAAGCCTTTCGTTATATATTTTTAAATATAACGCATTATATATCCTTTTTTCCCATTAGTCAATATTTTAGTTATAATTTTCATCTATTAAAATTAAAGGGGAAAGTATGAAAAAGGGGCTTTTAATCGCTATTCTTTTAGCAACAGTCTTATTTACTGGGTGCAGCAAAAAGGATTCGCCTGAAACAGCGGCAAAAGAATTTATCTCATCTTTTATGACGGGAGATGTCGACGCATTTAACAAATATGCTACGGACTCTACAAAAGGCGTATTTATACTTGCCATGTCTATGAAATGCTCTCAGGAAAAACTTCAAAACGACATGTCGGAATGTTTAAAAGAGGTAGGTAACGATTTAAAAAACGTTGAAGTAAAAAATGTTCAGAAAATAAATGACAATGAAGCAGTTGTAACACTGAAAGAAACATTTCAAAACGGAAAAATAACAAATGAAAAAATTTCGGTCGTTAAAACAAAAGACGGATGGAAAGTAAACTTAAAAAAATAATCCTTCCTTTTTTTGTTTTATTTTTATATGCCGAGCCTAAATTTCAAACAGGCGACATAATATTAAGAAAAGAGCAAAACACACTCAGTAACCTTTTCTCACAAATCGATCCGTGCGGATACTCCCATTCGGGAATTATAATTATCAAAAACAAAACCCCTTACGTAGTCCACATAGAATACGACACTCGAAAAGATCTAAAAATCACACCGTTGAAACAATTTTTACTCACTGCATCATCATACAAAGTTTTAAAACCCAAATTCACCATAAACAGACATAAACTGACAAACCTTATATACTCTTTAAAAAATTCAAATATCAAATTTGATACCGCTCTTAGTTTAAACAACAACAGCTTTTACTGTACGGAGTTTGTTGATTATGTATATTACAGATTAATAAATAAACACATCTATTCCTATTTATACACCTTCAAAAACAAAAAAATAATCACCGTACGCAGTATTCTTAAAAGCAAATATTTTAAGAATGAATAATTTTATTTTTCATTATCTTAACAATACTCGCATCGACACTCTTCATCGCATCCGTAACCTCAGCAAGATTTTTGATACTTTTTGTTAGATCTTTTTCCAATATACCGTCTTCATACACTTCTTTTCCTTCAAGAACAAACATAGCCGCTTCATATCCGCTCTTTGCACCAAGCCTGACTTTTAATGAACAGGCCATTTTTGCACCGTCACAAATTACTCCGTTAATATCCTGAATTACATAAGAGACGGCTTTTTTAGAAAGTTCTTTACCTTTTTGGAGATACGCTATTGCTCCGGCAACACCGCATCCGCTTGCAAATGCGGCTCCGCATATCGGTGAAAGTCTTCCTATAAACAGCTTTACATAAACCGTAATCAGCATACTAAGGGCTACGGCTTTAAGTATTTCATTTTCCGAAAAACCCTTTTCATTTCCGTAAACCCATACGGGTAATATCGCGCTGATACCGTGATTACCGCTTCCTACAAGACTCATAGCCGGATAACTCACACCCTCCATTCTCGCATCGGACGCACTAACCGTTACAGAAAGAATTTTTGAGAGTAAAGATTCATCTTTATAACTCTTACCGATATTTAATCCGCAATCATTATTCAAACCTATCATGGCAAGCCCATAATTCATCTCAACCGCTTGTTTTACAAAACCGTAATCAGACTCATTTTCCAATAATTCGTACAATAAATCAAAACTGTTCTGTTTTATCCATCCCTCTATGTCGGAGAGATTATTGTCCGCTTTTTTACTTTCATATGTAAATGTTTTATCAGGAGTTTTAACAGATGAAATAAAATCGTGAAACTTCTCGCTTACAACTTCACAGCCGTCAGCTTCGCTTTTTATATATATTTCCCTTCCTTCGAGTACATCAAGTTCAATCTTATCCATATAATTTTCCGCTTTTTTAACACATTCTTTATCAATATTTTCAAATATACTTAGACCTTTATTTTTATCACCACACAGATATCCCAGGGCAAATGCAAGTTTTACACCGAATTTTTTACCGGTGTTAGGAATAAGCACATACATTGCGTTTTTCATAAGGTTTGTATTAATTGTAAGTCTTATTTTGTTTGCATTTTTGACATAATCTTTCAAATATGCACCGTTTAACGCAATTGCGGCAGGTTCCGTACAGCCGAGTGCAGGTTTGATTTGTGAAAGTATTATTTCTTTTGCGGTATACATAACAACACCTTTTTTTGATTAATTATAAAGAAGCGGGGATTAATTTGATAGAAAAAAATTGCTAAGAAAAAGGATTAAAGACCTTTTTCTTTTTTATATTCGATTACTGCTGCGTAAACTTCGTCTTTAATGTGTAGTTTTTCTTTTTTAAGTTTTTCAAGTTCAAGCTCTTCCATATGTTCTCTTCCGGCTTCTACCTCATCGATTAATTTATTAAGTTCTTGATGTCTTTCTATTAATTTTGCAATATGCGGATTCTCCGCCGCAACTTTTTCCATTACAGGAATTAACTCTGGGCAACATTCTTTAAACATATCTTCTCCTTTAAATTGAATTGTATCTATATTATATCACATCTTGTAGAATCAACCTCTTCATCATCGTCAAATTCTTCATAAAAATCGTCATAATCTTCATCAAGCTCTTCAGTATGCTCACTCGGTTTACAAACATCACACTCCACTATTTCATAATCTTCAACACTCTGCAGATAATCTTTGACTTCATCGTAAAAATTAAACGGCACAAACTCCGCTTTTGTGTTAATACTTAAATCTTCCTTTTTATCAAACACCACATCACATAAATCCGAATGGATTTCAATGTTTTTGTTTTCGTTGTCGATAATTAACATATATCCCATTAAAAGCCTTTTTATTTGAATTATATCATTTATCGCGGATGTAAGAAATATGTTAAATTTTTATTATAAATTTTAATTATAACAGATATAATTTATCCTTATTTATGATACACTTCGCTTCAAAAAAGGAGATCTCATGCAACAAATGATTCTACAAGAAAAATATCCGGTATTCGTACTTGACGTTGACAAAAACGAAACTCACTATAAAACTTCTCAGGAAATTATTGAATTTTTCAAAGAAAAAATCAATGCACACCCAGTTTGTACTTATATCGGGGAATTCGATCACTATGCGCACACTGCGTCACTTGAAAACGGTGAAATAAATCCTGAAATCAAAGACTGCAAACTTGTAATCTTCTGCTTCGGTAACAAACTTCCAAACGGAAAAATTACAGCGGCAAGACCGAGAAGCATCAGCGTAACCGAATATAACGACAAATTTGAAATAGCTTTTCTTGAAGCTCCTGCGTTAATTGCAAACGAAGTAATGGAAGGATGGGTAAAAGAGCTTAAGAAGGCTCTATAATCACCTTCACATCCGCACCCTTAGCAAAATAAGGGGCGGTTGTAACTATACTGTCCACACCGGCTTTTGCATATTTTTCAACGTTATCAATGTTTACACCTCCTGCACTTATCACTTTTATGTTTTTATCGTGTGCCAAATCCACTATCTGTTTTGTTGTGTCCGCATCTATTTTATCCAATTGTAAAACATCCACACCTATTTCAATAAGCTTTTTTGCCTGATTTAGATCTTTTGCCTCCACAACCCATTTCTTTTCAACGGATTTTTGTTTAAGCTTTTCAAAGTCTTTGTAAAATTTATCCCATCCTCCGCACAGGTTTATATAGTTTTCAAAAACAAGTATCGTTTCGGTAGTCGTTACCCTGTGAGGAAGTCCTCCGCCGTCTATTACGGCTTGAAGTGCTATTTTTTTTGTAAAAGGTATTACTTTTCTGGTTGTCAAAATTTCAATATAAGGATTATATTTTCTGGCTTTAGCACTCATTTCATATACGTAAGTGGATACGCTTAAGGCATACTCGTAAATATTCTGTGCCACTTTCCACAGTATCAATACGTTTTCACCTTCTGCTTCAAAAAGTCTGCTTCCGGCTTTTAAATATATTCCGTCTTTTTCTTTGAATAAAACTTTCAATCCAAGTTTATCAGCGAGTTTTTCTATCAGAGAATTTGCGGTTACAACACAGTCTTTTCTTGTAATAAACGTAATCTTGCCTTTTTCTTTAATATCCAGCAGTTCCTGTGTCAAATCAAACATAGGCATATCTTCATTTATCAGCCTGTCTATCTCTTCGTATGTATAATACATCACACCCTCCGTTATATATAAAAACATATAACGCATTATAACATACAATTTTTTATGTTTATATTAAAAAGGTTTTTCTTTGATTCTTATTGAATAGATCTTTTTACCCATATACATTACATCAAAAGTTACGTCCTTAAAATAAAAGCTGCTCCAGTTTTTATCAACTCCTCTGGGACTGATAAAAAAGCCCTCTTTATTTAAATTTATAAACTTTACTTTTGCGTCTTTAGGCACTTCAATTATTGAAGTTTTATTAATTTTTATTATTTTATTATTCACATTTAATATCGCAACAGGTTTTTTAAATGTTGGATTTATATGATTTATCAGATAATCGATATTGCTTTTAATTCCAAATTTTTGAAAAAAGTATTTAATCATAAGCAAATGTGTTTTCATTCTCTCTTTTAAGGGTATGTTTTTTGATGATTCAAGCGAAAAAGCCATAATCCCGTGCTTCAAACTCCAGCCGGTAAGTCCGTTTTTGTTATACGATCCTGGCTTTGAGAATGTATGAGTGTTTTTCACAGCAACTTTGTATCTTAAGAATTTATTTGCATTATATCGTACATATTCTGCAATGGAAAGCAAATTAAAAGATTTATATTTATCTTCATCAATTACTATACTCTGACCCCATGCTTTTTTCTCTTTAACGGCAAATCCATATCCGTCATGTAAAGACAATAAAACATGAGGCATAAATTTTAATATCAATTCTTCTATTTTTGATACATATTTATAATCTTTGTCATGTTTTATTATGTCGTCGAATTTTTTATTCATATCACCGTTATATGCTCTTTGGTTTGCTATAATTGATACAGGGTTTGCCCTTGGAATAACTAAAATAGTGGCAGCTTTTTCAAAAACCCGGCACTCATATAACCTCCTATCTCATTTCCGTGTATGCCGCCTATAACAGTTATTTTTTTATCTCCGTTTCCAATTATAAAATATTCTATTTTTTTAGCTGGAAGTTCTATAAAAACTTTTGAATACACTGTAACACTGATAAAAAATAAAATAAAATATCTCAATTTTCAGCCTTTTAATGCAATTGTGTATTTCTCAAATTTAACAATTTAAAAATCATGCACATAAACAATCCAAATTAATTAATAAATATAAAATGAAATAAATATAAATAATTTAAAACTAAATATATTTACAAAATTTAAAACAATATAACTAAATAACTAATTTAAAACAATATAACTAAAATCGATATAATTGCAAATATTTTAATGATAGTGCCAGACACCATATTTGATATAAAAAAGAAAAAACAAGGAATTACCCTTGTCTTTCTTTAATAATTTCGTCAGCAATGTTACTTGGTACTTCTTCGTAGTGATCAAATACCATTGAGTATGTTCCCCTACCTTGAGTCATACTTCTAAGGTCTGTAGAGTAACCAAACATTTCGCTTAGTGGAACGAATGCGTTAATTTTTTTGATTCCGTGTACATCTTCCATAGAGTTAACCTGACCTCTTCTTCTGTTGATGTCACCGATAACGTCACCCATGTACTCTTCAGGAACTTCGATTTCAACTTTCATAATCGGCTCTAAGATTACAGGGTTAGCTTTTTTAACACCTTCTTTAAATGCCATAGAACCAGCAAGTTTAAACGCCATCTCACTTGAGTCAACGTCATGGTAAGAACCGTCAAATAATTCAACTTTAAAGTCAACTACCGGGAATCCTGCAAGTACACCGCCTTGAGCAGCTTCTTGGATACCTTTGTCAACTGCCGGGATGTATTCTCTTGGAATTACCCCACCTTTAATTAAATCAACAAACTCATAACCTTTTCCAGGCTCTTGTGGGATTAATCTGATGAATACGTGACCGTACTGTCCTCTACCACCTGACTGTTTTGCGTATTTGTATTCTTGCTCAACTTGGTTTTTGAATGTTTCTCTGTATGCAACCTGAGGTTTACCAGTGTTACATTCTACTTTAAATTCTCTTTTAAGTCTGTCAACGATAATTTCAAGGTGTAATTCACCCATACCAGAAATAATAGTCTGTCCAGATTCTTCATCAGTTGTTACTCTGAAACTTGGATCCTCTTCAGCAAGTTTTTGAAGAGCGATTGCCATTTTTTCCTGGTCAGCTTTAGTTTTAGGCTCAACAGCTACGCTGATAACCGGATCTGGGAATTCCATTCTCTCAAGAATAATAGGTCTTTTTTCATCACAAAGAGTATCCCCTGTAAGTGTGTTTTTAAGACCAACAATTGCTCCGATTTCCCCACTGTAGAATTCGTTAACTTCTTCTCTTTTGTTTGAGTGCATTCTAAGAAGTCTACCAACTCTTTCTTTTTTGTTTTTAGTTGCGTTTAGTACGTAACTACCTGAAGTAATTGTACCTGAATAGAATCTTGTAAATGTAAGTTTACCAACGAACGGGTCAGTCATAATTTTAAATGCAAGTCCAGCAAACGGCTCATCATCACCTGGGTTTACGCTGATTTCTTCACCAGTTTTAGGATCGATACCTTTAATCCAGTCTACTTCATCAGGAGCAGGAAGATAATCAATTACCGCGTCAAGTAACGGCTGAACACCTTTGTTTTTGAATGCAGTACCGCAAAGCATTGGTACGATTTCGATGTCGATTGTAGCTTTTTTAATTGCTGCTTTGATTTCTTCTTCAGTTAACTCTTCACCTGCGAAGTATTTTTCCATTAACGCTTCGTCAGTTTCAACAACTGATTCAATCATTTTTTCTCTGTATTCTTCAGCTTTTTCTTGAAGTTCAGCAGGAATTTCTTCTTCTCTGTATTTACTTCCGAGTGCAGCTTCGTCATCCCATACAAGAGCTTTCATTTTAACAAGGTCAACAACACCTTTGAAGTTGTCTTCCGCTCCGATTGGAATCTGAATTGGAACTGCGTTCGCTTTTAGTCTTTCTCTGATCTGTTTTTCAACGTTGTAGAAATCCGCACCGATTCTGTCCATTTTGTTAACGAATGCGATTCTTGGAACTCTGTATTTGTTTGCCTGTCTCCAAACTGTTTCAGACTGAGGCTGAACACCACCAACCGCACAGAATACTGCAACGGCACCGTCAAGTACCCTCATACTTCTTTCAACTTCGATTGTAAAGTCAACGTGCCCCGGAGTATCGATAATGTTGATTTGGTGATCTTTCCAGAAACATGTAGTAGCTGCTGAAGTAATTGTAATACCTCTTTCTTTTTCCTGTTCCATCCAGTCCATTGTAGCTGCACCCTCGTGCACCTCACCGATTTTATGAGAAACACCTGTATAGTAAAGGATTCTCTCTGTAGTTGTAGTTTTACCTGCGTCGATATGCGCGGCGATACCAATGTTTCTTACCATATGTAAAGGGGTTTTTCTTGGCATATTATCTCCTTATTTGTGATTGTGTGTGAATTTTGAAAGGGGAAAAGAAGAAAAGAAAAATCATTTTTAACTTTTCACTTTTCATTTTTAATCTGTTTTTACCATCTATAGTGAGCGAACGCTTTGTTAGCTTCAGCCATTCTATGAGTGTCTTCTCTTTTCTTAAATGCCGCTCCTCTTTCGTTTGCAGCGTCAAAAAGTTCGTTAGCAAGTCTTTCTACCATTGTTCTTTCATTTCTGTTTCTTGCAGCGTCAACAATCCATCTGATTGATAGAGTCTGCTGTCTTTCAGGTCTAACTTCCATTGGAACCTGGTATGTTGCACCACCAACTCTTCTACTTCTAACTTCAAGTAAAGGTTTAACGTTTTCAATCGCTTTGAAGAAAAGATCTATTCCTTTTTCTTCACCTTTTTCACCAAGTTTTTCAATCGCACCGTAAACGATTCTTTCCGCTAATGTTTTTTTACCGTCCCACATAACTTTGTTAATAAATTTTGTAACTACTTCACTGTTATATACCGGATCCGGCATTACCGGTCTTTTTGGGGCTCTTCTTCTTCTCATAATATCTCCTTCTCTTCAGTTTTTTACCCTGCATTTCACAGGACTTACTCTACCTTTTGGCAGTGAGGAGCAACTTCGAGTGAAAAGTGTACAATGTACAGTGAAAATTCAACTTTTCATTTTTCACTGTTAACTTTTAACTTATATTGCTCCTACTATAACCAAAACCAACTATAACTTATATATCTCTACCTATTACTTCACAATTTAAGCGCTTTTCCGCTTAAATACTATATTACTTCTTACCTGCGTCAGCTTTTTTAGTACCGTATTTACTTCTTGAGTGTACTCTTCCTTTAACACCAGCCGTGTCAAGAGCACCCCTAACGATATGATATTTAACCCCTGGTAAGTCTTTTACCCTACCACCTCTTACAAGCACGATGCTGTGCTCTTGTAGGTTGTGACCTTCACCCGGGATGTAGCTAATTACTTCATAACCTGAAGTAAGTCTAACTTTTGCAACTTTTCTCAAAGCCGAGTTTGGTTTTTTAGGAGTAGTAGTATATACTCTTGTACAAACCCCTCTTCTTTGAGGACAGCTTACAAGTGCAGGTGATTTAGATTTTTTAATTACCTGTTTTCTACCTTTTCTAACTAATTGGTTTATAGTAGGCATAGCTTTCCTTTTTCTGTGATTTTACTAACTTTTTTAGTGTGAAATAATATCAAATTTTAAGCAATTTTCAAAGAAATTTTGTAGATTATTTACTTTTAGAAAGGAAAAGAAGGGGGAAATTATTGATGGTCGAGTTTAAGATCTCTATCGTGATGATAGAACATTCCCGTACCAACCGGTACAACCCTACCAAGAACGATGTTTTCTTTAAAGTCTTCAAGATAATCGAATTTACCTTGAATACTTGCTTCAGTAAGAACCCTTGTTGTTTCCTGGAATGAAGCAGCCGAAATAAAGCTGTCACTCTGGATTGCCGCTCTTGTGATACCTACAAGCATAGGTTCTGCAATTGCTGGCTCACCACCGAATTTTTTAATTCTTTCATTTTCTTCATTAAACATTTTCTTACTTACAAGATCACCTTCGATGAATTTAGTATCACCGCTGTCAAGGATTCTTACCTGTCTTAGCATCTGGTTAACGATAAGCTCGATATGTTTATCGTTAATGTTAACCCCTTGAAGTCTGTACACTTTTTGAACTTCCGCAACAATGTATTGCTGAAGCGCTTTTTCCCCAAGGATGTTAAGAATGTCATAACTTGAAATAATACCGTCAGTTAGTCTCTCACCCGCATGTACAAAGTCGCCTTCGTGTACCAGGATTTGTCTGTCCTGAGGTACAAGGTATTCTTTTACGCTTGTTTCACCCTCAACAATCAGTCTTTGTTTACCTCTAACAGTTTTTCCGAATTTCACATAACCGTCAATTTCACTGATAATTGCCGGTGATTTCGGTCTTCTTGCTTCAAATAGTTCGTTAACTCTTGGAAGACCCCCTGTAATGTCGGCACTTCTTGCAACCGCTTTTGGTGTTTTAGCTAAGATATCCCCTTGTTTAACTTCAGCGCCTTCTTGCACGTGGATAACCGTTTTAGGCTCAAGCACATATTCGAATACTTTTTCTTTGTTTGCAAGTAAAATTCTTGGCTGATAACCTTTTGGTAAATATTCTTTTACGATAATTCTGCTCTCACCTGTTAACTCATCCACCTGAGTCGTAACTGTAAATCCGTCGATTACGTCTTCGAATTTAACAACACCGTCGGCTTCAGCAAGGATTGGGTTAGCAAACGGATCCCACTCAGCAATTACTTTGCTCTCACCTTTAATAGGCTCGGCAATTAAATCACCAGCTTTAATCTTAGCGTTGTCGTCAACAAGGATTTTAGAACCTCTAACGATATAGTATCTGTCAGCCTCTCTGTCGTTTTCATCAACGATTACGGCAAAAAGACCTTTATATTCATTATCAAACCCTATTTCAGTTCCGGCTTTGATATCGTAAATTCTCTCTAAATGATCCCCTGTAAGTTTATAGTATTTAACCATACCGCTGGCTTTTGCTTCAACTTTTAAAGGAACCGGCTCGTTATCGTCAACTTTAAGCTCGGCACCGTAAGGTATCCTCTGAGGAATATACCATGCTTCTTTAATCACTTCAACAATTGCGTCGTCTTTACTTACTCTTGCGTTTTTGTACGGAATATAAAGTTTTCCTTCAGTTTTACCTGCAATTCCGGCAAGTTCAGTACCTTTAACGATATCATTTTTTCTTAATGAATATCTTTTAACTGTTCCGTCGTCACATTCGATCTCAACAAGCACTTCTTCGTGCTGAGTTTCGATTCTTACAATACCGTCACACGGTGCTTTTAGTTTCGGCTCTACTAAAAGTACTGCCGCATTTCTTCTGTTTGCAACGATTTTTTTGCCGTCTCTTTCGTATGTTTCGATGTTATAGTATCTGATGTATCCGTATTTTTCCGCTACGATTTGTCTCTCTTCCTGAGTTGAACCTGCAATACCACCTGTGTGGAATGTTCTTAGTGTCAGCTGTGTACCAGGCTCCCCAATTGACTGAGCGGCTAAAATACCTACAGCCTCACCTACTTTTACAAGACGTCTTTCAGCCAGACTCATTCCGTAACATTTAGCACAGATACCTTTAGGCGCTTTACATGTAAGAGCACTTCTGATTTTTACTGATTTAACACCTTTTCTAACGATTTCTTTCGCTTCTTCTTCAGTAATTAACGTACCTTCAGTATAAAGCACTTCGTTAGTAATCGGATCGTAAACATCATCCGCTAATACTCTTCCGTAAATTCTCTCTTCAAGAGACTCAACAAGAGTAGAACCGTCTGCAATATCAGTAACTTCAATTCCTTCATGAGTTCCACAATCCTGCATGATTACTCTGAAGTTTTGTGAAACGTCAACAAGTTTTCTTGTTAGATACCCAGCACTTGCCGTTTTAAGGGCCGTATCAGCAAGACCTTTTCTCGCACCGTGAGTTGAGATGAAGAACTCAAGTACGTTTAGACCCTCTTTAAAGTTTGAGATAATCGGTGTCTCGATAATTTCACCGTTAGGTTTTGCCATAAGACCCCTCATACCTGCAAGCTGTTTAATCTGAGACGCACTACCCCTCGCACCTGAGTCGGCCATCATATAAATAGAGTTGAATCCGTCTTTGTCTTTTTTCATAAGTTCCATCAGTTTATCTGCGATATCGTTGTTGGCTTTTGTCCAGATATCGATAATTTTGTTGTATCTTTCCTGATCTGTAAGTAGACCTTTTTTATACTGTTCCTGAACTTCTTTTACTTTTTTAAGCGCTTCTTCTACGATTTGCTGTTTTTCTTCCGGAACAACTATATCAGCGGCAGAAATAGATACCCCGACTTTAGCCGCATATTTGAAACCTAAGTTTTTAAGGTTATCCAAAAATTCCGCAGTTACTTTAAGTCCGCCGTATTTATATACATAATCTACAAGGTTTGAGATATCTTTTTTCTTCATAATCTTATTGTACATCTCAACCGGTACGAAATCAGGCGCAATTGAATGTAAAATCATTCTACCAGGAGTTGTATCAACAACTTCACCTTTTACTTTTACTTTTACTTTTGCGTGTAAATCCACAGCACCTTCGTCAAATGCCGCAAGTACTTCTTCAGGTGAAGCGAACAGTTTATGTTCACCTTTTACTCCGTCTTTCATAAGAGAAATATAATAAATACCAAGTACCATATCCTGTGAAGGAACCGCAATAGCTTTACCCGAAGCCGGTAATAGAATATTCATAGAACTTAACATCAATACTTTAGCTTCGGCAATTGCTTCCTGGCTTAAAGGTACGTGAACAGCCATCTGGTCACCGTCGAAGTCGGCGTTGAATGCCGCACAAACAAGCGGATGCAATTGAATCGCGTTACCGTCGATAAGTACCGGATGGAACGCCTGAATAGACAATTTATGAAGTGTTGGCGCCCTGTTTAAAAGTACAGGATACTGATCAACTACTTCTTGCAGACATTCCCAAACTTCAGGTGTTTTTTCTTCAATGTGTCTTTTTGCCTGTTTAATTGTCGTCGCGTAACCTTTTTCTTCTAACTTTCCGATTAGATGCGGTTTAAAGAGTTCTAAAGCCATTTTTTTAGGAAGACCGCACTGATCCATTCTAAGGTTAGGTCCGACTACGATAACACTTCTTCCTGAGTAGTCAACCCTTTTACCAAGAAGGTTTTGTCTAAATCTTCCCGTTTTACCTTTAATAACATCACTTAATGATTTAAGAGGTCTTTTGTTTGCACCTTTAATAGTATTACCTCTTCTTCCGTTGTCAAACAGTGCGTCTACCGCTTCTTGAAGCATTCTTTTTTCGTTTCTGATAATAATCTCAGGCGCATCAAG
>Ga0256843_1001945_pt1 | contig 15589 bp, 17 predicted proteins | sample AlvinellametaG_FD_191572 | JGI IMG/M metagenome (GOLD analysis project Ga0256843, IMG submission 191572) | Pompeii worm associated microbial communities from hydrothermal vent at the East Pacific Rise, Pacific Ocean - Alvinella | ecosystem: Host-associated > Annelida > Integument > Unclassified ... | reverse complement strand
ATATCATACTAATCCATAAATATTCTAAGCAGCTGTTTCATACTGTAACATCATTTTTTCTTTAAACTCAACAGGTGATAAATTACCATTTGAACTGTTCCTGTCAACGGCGGAGTTAAATTCTGCAGTTTTTCAATCAGGAGTGGGGATGGAACCCGAAATGGCAGATGCAGAGGGATACTTAACAAACGGACAAAGGTAGCAGTAATATAATAAAATTAAATAAAAGTAGCAAATCATTTCCAAACGCTGGTCCTACTAAAACAATGGGAAAAGAAGTAGAGCAAAGCATTTTCTTTATAGCTATAAAATCATGATTATTTTTAATCTCATAAATATAGTACAATACTCTCAAAAAAAAGTGAAAACGATGAAAACATTTTATTATGTCCATACGGGACATCGAATTGGATTAGACAGGTTTCGTAGAGCAGTTGCCATATTAGAATATCTTGATAACGAAATTACTCTTTTGACATCAGATTATAGAATTGCACAGGTTGCCAAGGAGTATGGAATTGACAATTGTGTTGGTATTGATGTTGTAAGAAATATTCCACATATTGCTCAAAACGGGGATAAACTTATTTTTGATTCTGCAGAAGCAAATCCACTTATGTTGGAAGATATGCGGAACTATTTTTCAAAATTTCTTCGCATCAGTGATGCCATAAATGATCAAAAATCAGAGAATGAGTATTTACTTTCACCTTATTTAGAAGGAGAAGGTATTCTAAAAGGGGTTGCTGTTGCCAGCGAGTTTTTTAATACTTTTGAGAAAGATATTCCTTTAAGTTTCTTTTTTGGTGACGATGATTATGAAAAAGATTTGGAGAAAAATTTAGATTTTATTGAGGGATTAAATCCTTGTTTACAGCTTGGATTTTACTACTTTTTGGATTATGAAGATATGTTACAAGAGAAGTTTCAAAAAAATTTTGAATTTGAAGAGTATAGTGAGATGATCAAACGTACTGAGATCTTGCTCACTGCTTCACCTCAAGCAGTTTTAGACTCTTTGGCAACAGGAGCAAAACCTATCTATTTTCAAAGAGCCGATTATACAGAAGATTTTATTCCACTTTTTGAATCATATAATATTCCCATTGTCTATAATTATGATAAGAAGAAATTATCTGTGATATTCAAAACAATAAATGATATAAAATATGAAAAAATTGAACAAAATGGTAACAAAATAGCTAATTTCATAAGAGAGAACTTAAATTTATAAAGACTTAAAAGTTATTTGGTATATAATAAGTTTTTAGACTAAAAATTTCACAACAAGTGAGTGAACATGAAAAACAGTAGCCGTAGAGGTTTTATGGGTAAAGCATTTGGTGCCGTAGCCGGCGTTGGTGCAGTCGCTTCCTTATACGCGATGAAGAGATCTTGGGATCCTTTACCGAGTGTAAAAGCAGCTGGATTTACTACACTAGATATGTCTCAATATAAAGAGAATGAACTAGTAGTAGAAAAATGGCGTGGTAAGCCTATTTTTGTATTAAAGCAATCTAAAAAAATGCTTGAAACTGAAAATAAAAATATGAGTCAAATTACTGGAAAAACAACAGAAGCAATGGATAAGAAAAGACTTATCAAAATTGGTGAAGATTATTTTCTGGTATGTGTAGGTCTTTGTACGCACCTTGGTTGTATTCCTGGGTACCGTCCTGAGAAAAACAACTTCCTCTGTGCATGTCACGGTGGTATGTATGATGATACAGGTATGGTTATTAAATCACCACCACCACGTGGTCTTGACATCCCTCCGTTTAAAGTAGATGGTAACAAACTTGTATTGGGTGAATCTTCACCGGAATATGAAAAAATGTTAGCTGATGGCGTTACGCTTAAAGTATAGGTAAAAGGAAGATAAATGGCACATTTTACAAAAGCAACAAGTCTGCACGACTGGCTGAATCAACGTCTTGGTATTGATACAGTACGTCGTGTAATGGCGACAGAGTATTGGATTCCAAAAAATATTAACTTCTTATGGGCAATGGGGATGGTTCTTGCTATCACTTTCGCTCTTTTGTTGATCTCTGGAATCTTTTTATTAATGTATTACCAACCAAATGTAAAACTTGCATTTGACAGTGTAAACTATACAATTATGCAAGAAGTTGGATATGGATGGTTATGGAGACATATTCACGGTGTAGCTGCATCAGTAGTTTTCCTCGTGATCTATATTCACATGTTTACAGGTATTTACTACGGTTCTTATAAAAAGGGTCGTGAAATGATCTGGATCTCTGGTATGCTTCTTTTTGTTGCATTCTCTGCAGAGGCTTTCTCAGGTTATATGCTTCCATGGGGACAAATGTCTTACTGGGCTGGTATGGTTATTACAAACCTTTTCAGTATGGGTGGTTTACATATGGATGGTTTAGTTGAGTGGATTCGTGGGGATTATGTTCCTGCTCAAGCATTCCTTAATCGTTTCTTTATGCTTCACGTACTTCTTATTCCTTTGGCTATTATTGGTCTTATCGGTTTACACTTTGGAGCACTTCGTATTCCTCACGTAAACAACCAAGATGGTGAAGAGATTGATTTTGAAGCAGAAGCTGCAAAATATAAAGCTGGTGATAAAGCTAACTCTAAAGTTATTGCGTTCGTAAATGACTTTATGTCTAAAGATATGATGGTTGTAGGAATCTACTTGATTTTCTTCTTCTATCTTGTATTTTATCATTATGATTTTGCAATGGATCCGGTAAACTTTGACCCTGCAAATGGTTTGAAAACTCCTACTCACATCTATCCTGAGTGGTACTTCTTGTGGTCTTATGAGATTTTACGTCCGTTCTCTACAAATGTTGGTCTAATTGCGTTTGCTTTTGCACAGGTTATTTTCTTTGCACTTCCATTCTTAGATAGAAGTCCAAATGCAGTTCCTGCATCACGTCGTGGTCTGTTTAGATTTTGGTTCTGGGCAATGCTTATTGATATGATTATCTTGACGGCAATGGGTAAAGTTCCACCAGAAGGTGTCTTTAGTACAATCGGTTTATATGCCGCACTTACATTTATTGGTCTTTGGGTTATTCTCCCATTCATCACTAAATTTGAAAAAAAAGTTTAAGGAGTAAAAAGTGAAAGAATTATTTATATTAGCGGTTGTAACATTTTTTACTCTTGTGACATACTACTTAGTTGAGCCATTTGCTCATTCACATATGCATAAACACTTTGAAAGTGAAGGTTTTGCATATAAAGATCTACCTGCGCTTACGAAAAAAGGTGATGCTGCACGTGGTAAAGATCTTGTTATGGGTGCCGGTGCTTGTACTGGTTGTCACGGTATTAAAGTAGCTGGTCTTCCAGCACCTATGGATCCTGTAACTGCTGCACAGTCTTATGGTGTTAACCCACCAGATCTATCAAATGCAGGTGTTGTTTTTGCTCCTAAATTTTTAGCAGCACTTATTAAAAATCCTGCGCATGCATTAATGTTGTCTCATAAATATAATGCAAAAAGCGGTAAAACATTCCCAATGCCACAATTCTATGGTGCGGGTGGAGATATGGATCAAGAAGTTGCAGATATGGTTGCTTATTTACAATCAATTGCTGTTTCTAAAGATAAATTAACTCCAGATATGGCTTTTGAAACTGCTTGTGGTAGATGTCATGCTATTCATTATCCATATGAGTTAGATGGTAAAATTCATCCAGCTTGGACTCAAATTGGTGAAAAACCAACGTTCAAACATAAACAAGATGAGTTGGCATTTGAACAAAAAGTTCTTGATTATCAAGACTCTTTAACTAAATATCTTGGTACATTGCCACCAGATTTAAGTATGTATATCCGTTCACGTGGTGAGCACTATATTAAAACATTTGTTGAAAATCCTCAAAACTACCTTAAAGGTACTGCAATGCCACGTGTTGGTGTAACTGCAGAAGCTGCTGATAAAGTTATTGAGCATTTAGAAAATGTTGGTGATTCTAAACGTCATATACGTGACGAAGTTGGTACAAGAGTTATGATCTTTATGTTCATCTTTGCACTCTTTGCTATTCTTTGGAAAAAAGAGGTATGGAGAGATCTTCACTAAGATTTTTCCCCTCTTTCATCTTCATACCACTTTGATGGTATGGAGATACTCCCTCTTGTTAACCTCCTTAAAGTAAATCTTCGATATAATCTTCTCTATGAGATTTAGAGATATTAAAAAACAGAAAAAAAAGACACATAAAGAGAAAGATAAAGTTGTAGTACATTATGCTTATTATCCTGATAGGATCAAAGCTTTTATTACTGATATGTTTATGATCTATGCACCTATTTTATACCTTATTACCTATGTAATATTAGGTGGAAAAGATGAGTTTCAATCATCACAATGGGCACCGCTCTTTGGGGTAACACTTTATGGTGTTATTTATGCTGTTTTACTGGCAAAATTTGGTCAAACTCCTGGAAAAAAAGCCTATGATATTCAAGTTGTTGATGATAAAACATTTAAAAATATCGGATTTTTTCGAGCATTTTTTCGTTTTGTTGCTTTTTTGTTTTCAGCAACAATTCTTTTTGGTCTCTTTACGCCATTTTTTAGAAAAGATAGAAAAGCGCTGCATGATATAATCTGCTCTACTGTAGAGATTTATGTACCCAATAAAAACAAATTGTAACGCTATAATAATATATTCAACTATGCAGGTTATAATACCTGCACAAGATATTAAATAGGAAAAAATATGCTAATAGACAGCTATGATAGAGTTGTTGATTATCTACGTATTTCAGTGACTGAAAGATGTAACTTTAGATGTCAATATTGTATGCCGGAAAAACCTTTTTCGTGGGTTCCAAAAGAGAATCTTCTCTCTTTTGAAGAGCTTTTTGAATTTGTCAAAGTTTGTATTGATGAAGGGATGAAAAAGATCCGTATTACAGGTGGAGAACCACTGTTACGAGAAGATATTGATACTTTTATTAAGATGATTTACGATTATGAGCCTTCTATTGATCTAGCAATGACAAGTAATGCATATCTCCTTAAAGGGGTAGCACAAAAGTTAAAAGATGCGGGTCTGAAGCGTATTAATGTAAGTATTGATACTTTAAAACCGGAAGTTGCACAGCAAATTGCGCAAAAAGATGTTTTAGCAAATGTTTTAGAGGGTGTTGATGAGGCATTAAAAGTAGGACTCAAAGTCAAGGTTAATATGGTTCCTATGAAAAATATGAATGCCGATGAGATTGTTGATGTTTTAGAGTATGCAAAAGCACGTGGAATGACTATACGTTTTATTGAGTATATGGAAAACGCTTACGCCAAAGCTGGAATAGCACGCTTAACGGCAAAAGAGGTTCTAGAAGAGCTTGCAAAACATTATAATTTTGTAGATGAAGGTTTTGATAAATCTTCACCATCGAGATATTATAGAATGGATGATGGTTACCGTTTTGGAATTATTGAACCATATGGTGATGATTTCTGTAAAGAGTGCAATCGTATTCGTTTAACAGCAGAAGGACATCTTATTCCGTGTTTATATTTTGATGAGGCAATGAGTATTGCAGAGGCTGTCAAAAAAGGTGATATTAAAACAGCTGCATTGGTACTTAAAGAGGTTGTTAAAAATAAACCTGAAAAGAATCGCTGGGGTGGAGATGATGCAGAGATTTCACAGCGTGCTTTTTATGAAACGGGTGGGTGATCGCTAACGATGGTTTATCTTGTTGAGCACTTCTACTCTATTCAGGGCGAGGGTAAATATGTAGGGACACCGAGTCTTTTTTTCCGTTTTGGCGGATGCAATATGAAGTGTATAGGCTTTGGTTGCAGGGAGCTTGCTCCTGATGGTACAGAAGTATTAGGGTGTGATACAGTTTATGCTGTCAATAGAGAGCATTTTTCACACAATTGGATCGCAATTAAAGATGCCAGAGAGTTGTTGCAGGTACTTGAACTTTATGATCTTCCGGGTGCGGTAGATATTGTTTTAACTGGTGGCGAACCATTGATTTATGCTGATGATGCTGTTTTTGTTGCTTTTTTAGAAGCACTTGTTGCAAAAGGGCATAGAATTACATTTGAGACCAATGGATCACTAAATATTAATTTTGAGAAATTTCCTATTTATAAAGAGGCTGTTTTTGCTCTTTCAGTAAAGCTGTCAAATTCTCAAGAGCCTCTTGAAAAACGATTGCGAGGTGATGTGATTTTTAATATTGCTTCCAATGCAAAAGATGCTTTTTTTAAATTTTCAATTGATAGAAATTCTATTACAATAGCACTTGAAGATGAGATAGAGAGTGTGATTTTGCATGCACCACACATTGGAGTCTATTGTATGCCTGTTGGCGGTACCAAGGCAGAAGTAGAAGCAAATACAGAGCCGTTAATAGAGTTCTGTAAGGCAAAGGGCTATAATTTTAGTGATAGATTGCATATTAGAATTTGGGATGCAAATAAGGGTGTATAGCAGTACAAAAAACGGATTTGGAAGAAAATTTACAAGGAGAAATCCTCCCTGCGGCTTGAGCCTTATAAACTCTCTTCTAAATCCTTGCTGTAACTATAAAAGAAAAGCGTGAGATAAGGGGAATAGGTGATAATACGAAAACTTTTTAAATTTGAAAATGCACATATTGTTCGTGGATGTTCGACTGTGAAGTGCCGTAGCTCTCTTCATGGACACTCCTATAAAGTTGAGCTTCTTTTTGAATCAAACTTCTTAGATAATGGACAGATGGTTTATGATTTTGGTTTGATGAAACAGAATATGAAAGATCTTGTAGAGAGTTTTGATCATGCTATTGCTCTGTGGAGTGGCGATGATCAAGCCTATCTTTTTGATATGAAAAAACACTCTACTCGTTGGGTAGAACTTCCCGTTTCACCTTCAGCCGAACAGTTTAGTAGAGTGATTTTTGTTATGATCGACAAGCTTCTCTCTCTGACTTCAACTGTAAATGGTGAAAAAGAGGTAAAACTGCACTCTATCATTGTTCATGAGACGGAAACCGGATATGCACAATGTTTTGCTGAAGATGCATACTCAAAAGAGATGGGTGATATCGATCTGCGTCAGATAGTTTTTTCAAAACAGGTACAAGAAGATTTTAAAGATGAAAAACTTTGGGAGAAGATCTTAAATGAAGAGAGCTTTTTAAATCCCTCTTCTGTTTAATTAAGCCGTTACAAAATCAGTAAAAGTTTCAGAAGTAAAACTAAACTTTGTACTGATGATTTTTACTTCACTCTCTTTGGCTATAAATCCACACTCTTCACTAATAACTATAAAACTGTTGGCTGTTCCAAGTGGTGAGATCATTCCTGGTGAGAACTGCTCACAAACGCTAAAGTACTCTCCATCAAAGTATCCTGGAGTGACTGCACGTCTTCCTGCGCGAAGTTTATAATCATTTTTCATTTTTGCTTTGATAGGTTTAACAAATTTTTCAGTTGCTCCACTCATAGCGTAGATGATAGCACGACCAAAAAGCTCAAAGTTCAGTGCAGCTGCAAGAGGATTTCCTGGAAGATTGAGAACCATTTTGTTGCCAATTTTTGCACAGGTTGTCGGTTTTCCAGGTTTTATAGAGACTTTGTCAAAAAGAATCTCGTAGCCAAATTTACTAAAGGCCTCTTTTGTATAGTCTGCATCACCGACACTCACTCCTCCACTGGTTATAATAATGTCACAATCAAGTGCACTCTCTATGTGCATATGAAGATCTTCAATTGTATCAACAGCCGTACCGATAAACTCTACTTCACAACCAAGCTCTTTTGAACGGGCAAGGAGTGTTGGTGTATTTGTATTATAGAGTTGGTACTCTGTTACATTTTCAAAGTGCATTTTTAGTTCATTTCCTGAGGCGAAGAGGGCAATACGTGGCTTTTTATAGACTTTAATGTGGCTGATGCCTTGTGAAGCAAGGAGTGCTATCTGATGGGCATCGAGTTTTTGCCCTTTTGATAGTAACTTTTCTTCTTTTTTTATATCTTCACCAGCAAGACGTATATGTTTTGACATTGTCAGGTTATCTGGGAGTTTGACTCCTTCACTGCATTCTATGGTCTCCTCAATAGGAACGATACATTGTGTACCTAAAGGTATGCGAGCTCCTGTCATAATCTTGTAGGCTTGACCTTGATGCACTTCACCGTGAAAGTTGTCACCGGCAAAGATAGTACATGTAGCCACTTTGACACATTTACCACTATCTTCTATTTTTACCGCATACCCATCCATTGCAGAGTTGTCATAAGGCGGAAGGTTGTGTGTAGCAACGATATCTTGGGCTAAGATATAGCCAAGTGCCTCTTCAATAGGAATGATTTTTAATAATTTTGGTTTCGTATTTGTATAGATAAGTTCTAAGGCTTCTTCAATTGTAACGGCCATAATAGGAGTACCCCTTTTTTAAATTGCTATATTATAATATAATTTCGCTATGAATGAAATGTATAATATGGGATTATCGATCCACAGTCTTGGCGTTGTTGCACTTTTGGGTGTTGTTTTTTTAAATATTTTTATTTTAATGCAGGTAAAAGATCTGCAAAAATATAAACGAAATATGAGTATTATGCTCATGCCTTTGAGTTCTATGGTTTTAGGAACTGTAATTTTTACGGGTATTGTTTTAATGGCAGCAAAACATCTTCACTTTACGCTACCAAATATTGCAATGATTATTTTTTCTGTTTTGTTAATTATTCTTGAAGCAAAACGCTCAAAGACACTGAAATATATCAATCCAAAAAAAGAACGCGCTTTAGAAGCCTATAAAGGGTATGGACTTAAACTGCTCTATATCGAATTTGCTGTAATTGTTATTATATCTCTTTGGATGTGGATGCTTTGAAATGATCTATCTGTTTGATGAAAAAGCAGGAGCACAGCAGCTTCTTATTCGGGGTGAAAATTTTAAGTATCTCATAAAGGTACGCCGTCACAGTGTTGGTGATCAACTTGCTTTTAGGAACAAAGCAAATATAGCTATACTCTACCATTACAAGATTACCGCTGTTGAACCTCGGAGCGTTACATTGGTGCTTATAAAAGAGGAGATCCTTGAAGTAAAAGCAAAAAAATCACTTCATATCGGTTGGTGTGTCATAGATAACAAGTCTGTAGAGAAAGTTTTAGCATCACTTAATGAAATAGGAGTAGAGCAGATCTCTTTTATCTATTGTGAGCGGAGTCAAAAAAATTTTAAACCTGATCTTAAACGTTATGAGCGTATTTTGGATGCTTCAAATCAACAGTGTGGCAGAAGTGTTGTGATGCGTTTTAATATTTACAAAAGTGTGGAAGATTTTATTACTGCCTATCCGCAGACAAAAGTATTTGATTTTACAGAGAAGACTTTAGCATGTGAGAATGATTTTGAAACGGTTCTTATTGGTTGCGAGGGTGGTTTTTCCCCAACAGAGAAAGTATTTTTACAAAATCAGGAGGTTTTTCGCCTTGATACTCCAATGGTTTTACGATCAGAGAGTGCAGTCGTTGCGGTTGCTTCAAAAATTATAATATAGGTTTAAAAATTATTTGGGTATAATGCGCTCCATAAAATTCCGCACCCATACGGAATTAAAAAATATATCGCTGTGCGTACACAAGACGCGTAGTAAAAGGTAAAAGAATGAAAAAAGGTATCCACCCAGAATTAGTAGATTGTACAGTTACATGTGCATGTGGTAACAGTTTTGTTACAAAAAGCCAAAAACCAGAGATGAGAATCGACATTTGTAATGAGTGTCACCCATTCTTCACAGGTGAAGAGCGTATGGTAGATACTGCCGGTCGTATCGAGAAATTTAAAGCTCGTTACGGTAAAAAATAGTCAAGATTCTTTCTTGCTAAGTCTAGTTCCTACTCCCATTGGAAATATAGGCGATATCTCACTCAGAAGCATTGAGCTTTTGAGTGAGGCTGATATACTCCTTTGTGAAGATACCCGCTTTACAAAAAAACTCCTCCATATTTTAAAAGATCGTTATCAAACAGTTTTTAAAGAAGATCAAGAATTTATTTCTCTGCACTCTCATAATGAACAGGCTTTTGTTGAAGAATTAGAACCTGCTTTTTTTGAACAAAATATTGTTTATGTGAGTGATGCGGGCATGCCTGGGGTGAGTGATCCTGGACAGACTTTAGTACGTTATTGTATTGAAAACAGTATAAAATATGATGTACTTCCTGGTGCAAATGCTGTGCTTACTGCTTTTGTTGCGAGTGGATTTTGCGAGACGCAGATGCTCTTTTTTGGTTTTTTGGATCATAAAGGAAATTCTCGTGAACAACAACTCCAAGAAGCGATGCAAAATGGTTATACTACAGTACTTTATGAATCTCCGCATAGGCTTGAAAAACTCTTAAATGAGATTGCAAAAGTTGATCCAGAACGTGAGCTTTTTGTTGCCAAAGAGCTGACAAAACGCTATCAGAAATATCTTCACGGAACAGCAGAGTCAATCTTGGAAGAACTAAATGGTAATTTTAAGGGTGAGTGGGTTGTCGTTATTAAAGCGGGCGTAATTCACGCTGCTTCTGCTATTAGTGAAAAAGATATTCTTGCACTTGATGTACCAAAAAAAGTACAGGCAAAATTAATTGCCAAAATAACAGGGGAGAAGACAAAAGTTTGTTACCAACGACTTCTTGAAAGTTAAACTTTTTGAAAAAAAAGAAAATTGTAACGTTTTTTTTAGATAAAATACACTCATGTTAATTTATGCAAAACAACCAATCTATTATCTTATCAACCACTATCCAAACAAGATTAAAACGCTCTATTTAGCTAAAGAAGTTGAGAAAAAAGAGTACTCTCGTCTGATGAAAATGGGCTTTGAGATAAAACGTATTCCAAATGAAGCTGCTGTAAAAATGAGTAAAAATGCCAACCATCAAGGTTTTTTGGCTGAAGTTGAAGATTATCAACTTTATGATTTTAAAACATTTTTAGATAAAGAGTTTGTACTTGTGTTGGCAGGGCTTACAGATGTCGGTAATATTGGTGCAATAGTACGTAGTGCCTATGCTTTAGGTGTTGATGCTATTGTACTCTGTGGTGTTAAGAGGGTTAATATTGAACCGCTTTTACGTACAAGTACCGGTGCTCTTTTTGATATGCCTTTTGCAATTGAACAAAATATTCATAATGTTTTAAATGATCTTAAAATGTCAGGATTTCACTCTTATGGTGCTGATATGGGTGGTATTGATATTCGTCAGGCACAGATTGTAAAAAAGAGAGTTTTGGTTTTAGGAAATGAAGGAGAGGGGCTTACAAAGAGAGTGAGTTCAAAGCTTGATACGATTGTAAGTATAAAAATGGCACACGATTTTGATTCTTTGAATGTGAGTGTAGCCGGAGCAATTTTAATGGATAGGATGCGATATGAGTGAAGCGTTAGAGAAGTTGAAGAGTATTGGTCGAGAAAAAATTTATCTTGATACACATATTCCAGTTGATCAGATAGATGCTATTTTAAATGAAAATTTTGAGAAGATGAGCCGAGTTCATTTTACGGGATTTCTCTCCATTATAGAGCGTGAGTATGGTGAAGATTTAACATCGCTTAAAGAGCGGGGCATAGCATATTATAAAGAGCGGGCAGCAGAGGATAACACTATTGGAGATGAGACGCTTTTTACAGCAGACTCTACAAAAAGAAACTTTACACTTATTTATATTGTTATTGCTCTCATTCTTCTTGTAATTGCTGTATTTTATACAACACGTTCAGCAAAAGAGACTCTTGATGTAGCGGTACCGACAACAGAGACAAAAATTGTAAAAGCTGCAAAAAAGAGTATTCATCTTGAAGCAAATAGTGATGAGGAAAATACAACAGAAAGTGATCTTTCCCAAGAGAAGACTCTCCCTTCTGATGAGAGTTCTGCCGATGAGAATCAGACTATTATACCGACAGTAAAAACTGAGATGATACAAGAAGAGCAAAAAGCACCGGAGCTTGAAAAAGCTGCCGTTGTTCATCATACGTTTTCTATTGTTCCGAGAAAAAAAGTCTGGTTAGGTTATATCGACTTGAGTAGTGGTAAAAAATATCAAAAGATTTTTTCAGGAAGACTGGATCTTGATGGAAACAAAGAGTGGCTACTCTATTTTGGGCATGGTTATGTAAATTTGGAGTTAGATGATACTCTTAAAGAGTTCCATGATAGACATAAATTGCGTCTTTTATACAAAGATGGTACAGTGAAAAAAATATCTGTTTCGGAGTTTAAAAAATTAAATAAAGGGAAGGCATGGTAAAGGTTTTTTTACTTTTTGTAATGTTGTCGTCAACAGTGATGTTTGCTCAAGAAGGGGACTCTTTTGGAGCAAAAAGTTCATTACAAGATCCCCTTTCTGCAAAAATAGAGAGTTTTTTGGGAGAAAAAAGTTACAGAGTAAATAAAAATTTTATTCGTGCTATTTTTGATCCCAAAAGAGCTTTTTATAAAAATGGTAGAGTTGATTCGGTGAAAGTTATTGCCAAATTAAAAGAAAATGGGCTTTTGAAGTTGTTTTTTAAAACACCTCAAGAGTTTCAGTTAAACTTTCAAACAAGTGGTTCCCCTCTGTTTTTTGTGAAATTGATGGGTGATGCATTACGTAATATCGGCTATTATCGTTATGTGACAACAGCTTCACATTTAGACTCTTCTGCTTTTGTTTGGAGTATTAATTTAACTTCAGAATATGCTACAGATCCTTTAGTGCTTCAAAAAGAGCTTGCCAAGAGTGGATGTAGGATTGTAGATATAGAGAAAAACTCTCCAAAAGAGTGGACCTATAGTGTTGACATCTCGCATGCGAGATTACATGTGCCAATGCTTTATAATCATAAAAAAGTAAAATTACGCCGCTCTTTGTATGCTTATTGGTTTAATGTTTCAAAAATCAGAAAATTACAGATCCAAAGTGCTGCGGGCAATCAGTGGCACCCTTATATATCCTATTATGATGCTGCTTTACATCTTGTAAAAATTGTAAAAAAGGCAAGAGTCTCTCATGGCTTAACACTTACAATACCTAAAAATGCGACATATGTAAAAATTTCAGATCTCTATACATTAAAGAATGTTCGTGCCGGCTTACTCCTTCTACCATTGGGAAGTCGTTAGTTTCTTGAGATTATTATCTTATTGTAAATATTTTTAGATAAAATAGCAATAATATTTTTAATGGGGTTTAGTATGTTTGATGAGTTTAAATTTAACCGAGTTGAGAGACTTCCAAAGTATGTCTTTGCTGAAGTAAATGAAATTAAAATGGCAGAGCGTCATGCAGGCAAAGATGTCATAGATTTTTCTATGGGTAATCCGGATGGACCAACTCCCGAACATATACGAGATAAACTTGTCGAGTCTGCCCAAAAAACAAAAACACACGGATACTCTACTTCCAAGGGGATTCCAAAACTGCTTCAAGCTATAGCAGATTGGTATGAACGTCGTTATGACTGTAAATTGGATCCGCAAACGGAATGTGTAGCTACTATGGGTTCAAAAGAGGGGTATGCACACCTTACCTATGCAATTACCAATCCGGGTGATGTGGCTGTTATTCCCGATCCTACCTATCCTATTCATGAGTACTCTTTTATTTTGGCAGGCGGAAATGTAATTAAGTTTGGTATAGAGTTTGATGAACATTATAGACTTGATGAAGAGAAGTTTTTTGCCGATTTGACAAAAGTTTTCAAAGAGAGCTCTCCAAAACCAAAATATGTTTTGGTAAACTTCCCTCACAATCCGACAACAGCAACAGTAACACCGGAGTTTTATGAGCGTTTGGTTGCTATGGCAAAAGAGAAGCGTTTTTATGTTATCTCTGACATTGCTTATGGAGATATCACTTTTGACGGTTACAAAACACCATCAATTATGCAAGTAGAGGGTGCAAAAGATGTGGCTGTGGAGTCATTTACACTCTCTAAATCATACAATATGGCAGGTTGGCGTGTCGGTTTCTTTGTCGGAAACAAAAAACTCATAGGTGCATTGCAAAAGATTAAATCTTGGCTTGATTACGGGATGTTTACACCTATTCAGGTGGCTGCTACGGTAGCATTAAACGGTGATCAGCAGTGTGTGCGTGATATTACAGAGAAGTATAACCATCGACAAGAGGTTCTCATTGAAGCATTCGGTCGTGCAGGATGGCATATTGAAAAAAATGAAGCAACAATGTTTGTCTGGGCAAAAATTCCTGATTGTGTAGATCTGGGGTCACTCGAATTTTCAAAACGTCTGCTTACAGAAGCGGGTGTTGCAGTAGCACCGGGGATTGGTTTTGGTGAGTATGGTGAGGGGTATGTTCGTATTGCACTCATTGAAAATGACAACCGTATCCGTCAGGCAGCAAGAAATATAAAAGAGTTTTTAAAGCAGTTTGAAGGCTGTAATCAAGAAGGTAAAAAGTAATGATAAAAGTTGGAATTATCGGTGTTGGAACAGTTGGAACAAGTGTCGCAAATATTTTAAAAGAGAATGCTGATGTTATCAGTGCCCGTGCCGGTGTAGATATAGTTGTAAAAAGCGGTGTTGTAAAAAACCTGAACAAAGATAGAGGGCTTGATATTACCCTTACAGATAATGTCGATGATATTTTAAATGACAGTGAAATTGATATTGTTGTTGAACTTATGGGTGGTGTTGAGGAGCCTTTTGAGGTTGTTAAACGTGCTTTAGAGTCCGGTAAAGCAGTTGTAACTGCAAACAAAGCACTTCTTGCATACCACAGATATGAACTCCAAGAGATCGCTAAAGATATCGCTTTTGAGTTTGAAGCAAGTGTTGCCGGTGGTATTCCTATTATTAATGCACTTCGTGACGGGCTCTCTGCAAATCATATTGAGTCTATTATGGGGATCATGAACGGAACATGTAACTATATGATGACAAAGATGACAAATGAGGGTGTAGCGTATGATGCAATCTTAAAAGAGTCTCAAGATCTAGGGTATGCTGAGGCAGATCCGAGTTTTGATGTAGGTGGTTATGATGCTGCGCACAAACTTTTGATCCTTGCTAGTATTGCCTATGGCATTGATGCAAAACCTGAAGATATCCTCATCGAGGGTATTGAGAATGTTACTCAAGATGATATTGCATTTGCCAAAGAGTTTGGATATGCTATCAAGCTTTTGGGAATTGCTAAAAAAGATAAAAATGAAGTAGAACTTCGTGTTCATGCCTGTTTAATCAAACAAGAAGAGATGATTGCCAAGATCGATGGTGTTATGAATGGTATCAGTGTTGTTGGTGACAAAGTAGGGGAGACACTCTATTATGGACCAGGAGCTGGTGGTGATGCGACAGCTTCAGCAGTTGTTGCAAATATCATTGACATTGCAAGAAGCGGGAAATCTACACCTATGCTTGGTTTTAACCGTCCAATGGAGGGTGATGCACTTACTCTAAAATCGAGTGAAAATATTGCATCAAAATATTATCTTCGTGTTAATGTTTCAGACAGAGCAGGTGTTCTTGCAAGAGTTACAAAGATGTTTGAAACACACAATATCTCAATAGAGACAATGTTGCAGCGTCCAAGTGAAAATGCAAGTGCAAATCTTCTTATCTCAACACATAC